>Ga0070731_10003287_pt1 | contig 14711 bp, 18 predicted proteins | sample Coa_R1_2_FD_66448 | JGI IMG/M metagenome (GOLD analysis project Ga0070731, IMG submission 66448) | Surface soil microbial communities from Centralia Pennsylvania, which are recovering from an underground coalmine fire - Coalmine... | ecosystem: Environmental > Terrestrial > Soil > Unclassified ... | reverse complement strand
GCGGGACGAGGGGCTAGCGACGGGGACGTGCGTGCCTTGCGGAAAAGGGGCCGGGCTCGACTCGATTTTCGCGTCGATAACCGACCGCGCCACGAAAATCGAGCCTGGCCCTTTTTTCTGCCCCTCGTCCCTCACCCTGCCTTTGCCGTTGGCATCCGCCCGTACTTGTCGTCGAACCGCACGATATCGTCCTCGCCGAGATAATCGCCGCACTGCACCTCGATGATCACGAGCGGCTCGCGGCCGCGATTTTCGAGCCGATGCCGCGTCTCTAGTGGAATGTAAGTCGACTCGTTCGGATGCACGTCGAATTCGCGTTCGCCGTTCGTCACGCGCGCGATGCCGCGCACGACGACCCAGTGCTCGCTTCGCCGGTGATGAAGTTGCAGCGACAGGGCCGCGCCGGGACGTACCTCGATCCGCTTGATCTTGAATCCCGGCGCTTCCTCGAGCAACGTGTACGTGCCCCACGGCCGGCCCACCGTGCGATGCAGCTTGTACGCCTCATGGCCGCGCGCCTTCAACTCGCCGACGACGTCCTTGACGCGCTGCAGATGATCGCGATGCGCGACGAGCACTGCATCCGCGGTGTCGACGATGACGAGATTTTCGACGCCGACCGTCGCGACGATGCGATCCGCCGCGTGCACGTAGGTGCCTCGGGTCGCGATGACGACTCGCTCGCCCTGGCCGCCGTTGCCGTCGCCGTCCGACGTCGACAATGCGGCGACCGCCTGCCACGAGCCGACGTCGCTCCAATCGAACACACCGCGAACGACCGCGACTTCGCCGGCTTCGGCGGCATGTTCCATCACCGCGTAATCGATCGAGATGTCCGGCACCGCGGCAAAGAGCGCCGCGTCGATTTCGAGCATCGAGCCGCTCGCGAGATCGTCGATCGCGTGCGCAACCGGGCGCACCGATGCTAGCACGCCCGGCGCATGGCGTGCGAGCGCATCGACGATTGCGTCGGCGGTGAACGCGAACATGCCGGAGTTCCACACGTAATTCCCGGCGGTGAGATAGTCGCGCGCCGCGGCGAGCGCCGGTTTTTCCACGAAGCGCCGCACCGAATGCACCGCGGGCGCATCGCCTTCGGCGGGTTCGAGCGTCGCGCCGCACTCGATGTAACCGAATCCGGTTTCCGGATGCGTCGGTGCGATGCCGAACGTGACGAGCTTGCCGCGCATCGCGAGTTGTCGCGCGCGGTCGACCGCGTATGCGAACGAGCGCTCGTCGCGAATCAAATGGTCTGCCGGCATGACGATCAGCACGCGATCGCCCATGCCGCGCGCCTGCGCGCAGAGCGCGCCGATCGCGACGGCAGGCGCCGTGTTGCGACCGAACGGTTCGAGCAGGTACACCGCCGACATGATTGCGGCCGATGCGTACGTGTCCTTGGTATGGAAGTAGTAGTCGCGATTGGTGATCGTGAACAATGTGTCGACGCCGGGAAGCGCGAGCGCGCGGCTCGCGGTCTTGCCGAGCAGCGTTTCGCCGTCCGGCAGCGGCATGAACGGCTTCGGCGCGGCCTCGCGCGACAACGGCCAAAGCCGCGTGCCTGCGCCGCCCGAAAGGATTACCGGAAGAATCGTTGTCTCGCGCATCGTTGTTCCGCTTCGAAATCGAAACGCAACTCTAGCGCACGCACGACTGTAGGACAAACTTCGACAACATCATCCGGATGGCGCCGATACGGAGCGTGCAAAGTTTTCCCTACGATGCGCCTGTTGCGACAAAACTTCCGAAAGGAATTCGATGCCCCTCCATGAAATGCTGAACGCTGAACCGACCACCGACATTGTCGTCGCGCTGCCCTTCGTGGCCGCCGCGCGTGCCGCGTCAGCGCCGGCGCTCGGCCGTTTCGGACGCTTGTACGGCAGTTCGAGCGTCATGCAAGAGGTCTACCGGATGATCGAGAAGGTCGCGCCGACCGAAGCCACGGTGTTCATCACCGGCGAGTCGGGTTGCGGCAAGGAGTTGGTCGCACGCACGATTCACGAGCGAAGCGCGCGCGGACATGGCCCGTTCGTCGCGATCAATTGCGGTGCGATTCCGCAAAACCTGATCGAAGCCGAATTGTTCGGCCACGAACGAGGGGCATTCACCGGCGCGAACCGCCAGCATCGTGGTTGCTTCGAGCGTGCCGAGGGCGGCACGCTGTTTCTCGACGAGATCACCGAAATGGCGCCCGAGATGCAGGTACGCCTGTTGCGCGTGCTCGAAATGGGCCGCTTCATGCGCGTCGGCGGAGACGGCGAAATCAAGACGAACGTGCGCGTTCTGACGGCGACCAATCGCGATGCGCTCGACGCCGTGCGCGATGGGCGGTTGCGCGAGGATCTGATGTATCGGCTCGCGGTGTTCCCGATCCCGCTGCCGCCGCTGCGCGAGCGCGAAGGCGACACGGAGCTTCTCGCCGAGCATTTCCTGCAGAACCTGAACGTCGAGTCCGGCACTTCGAAGCGCTTTTCGCGCGCCGCGCTGACTACGATTCGTGCCTATCACTGGCCCGGCAACGTGCGCGAATTGAGAAACGCCGTGCATCGTGCTTTCATCATGGCCGAGGACCTGGTCGAGCTCGACCTCGCCGGGCTCGCCTGCCCCGCGGTAGAGGGCGAATGCCTTCGAGTGCCGGTCGGGACCTCGCTCGCCGAGATGGAGCGGCAGGCCATCTTCGCGACGCTCGACCATTGCCGCGGCAACAAGCGTCGTGCCGCCGAAATGCTCGGCGTCAGCCTGAAGACCCTGTACAACCGGCTTACCGCGTACCAGGCCGAAGGTGCTCGACTCGCGTCCATGTAGGTTAGAATCGCGCGACGCGCGAGACTACGGGCATTCGATGATCCGAATCTTGATCGCGGACGATCACGCGATCGTCCGCGCCGGGTTGCGGCAATTCATCGCCGACCAGGTGGATATGGAAGTGACGGCCGAGGCCGCGACCGGCTCGGAAACCGTCGCTGCCGTGCGCGCCGCGGAATTCGACGTCGTGCTGCTCGACATCTCGATGCCGGACAAGAACGGCATCGATACGTTGCGGCTGCTTCGTCACATCAAGCCCGATCTGCCGGTCCTGATGCTCTCGGCGTACGGCGAGGACCAGTACGCGGTGAACCTGCTTCGCGCCGGTGCGGCCGGTTATCTCAACAAGGAGGCCGCGTCCACGCAGCTCGTCGGCGCGATTCGCACCGTCGTGCAGGGTCGCAAGTACGTGAGCCCATCGCTCGCGCAGATCCTGGCGGACGGCGTGTCAGGCGACGGCGAGAAGCCGCTGCATGCCGAGCTTTCGCAACGCGAGTTCCAGATTTTCTGCAAGCTCGCGTCGGGTGCGGCGGTGTCGAAGATCGCCGACGAGCTCAACCTTTCGGTGAAAACCGTGAGTACCTACCGGACGCGGATACTCGAGAAGATGGCGATGAAATCGAACGCCGATCTCACTTATTACGCGATCAAGAACGGACTCATCGAATAGGAACGACCGGTGCGCTCGCGCGCGTCGCCTTACAAACCATCCCGGCGAACCTTCCCACGCGAGATGCAACTGTCGCAGACAACTTCCACCAACGAGCACTCGGCGCACGAGACGGGGACGCCGACGGATCGAAGGGACGTGGATAACGAGAAACCGCTTCGCGTCCTGCTCGTCGAGGATTCGCCGCTGATTCGCGAGCGCCTTGCCGAGTCGATCGCCGATCCCGGGCGCATCGAGATCGTGGGACAGGCCGATAGTGAGCAGGCCGCGATCGGCATGCTGAGCGCAGCGCCGTGGGACGCGATGGTGCTCGATTTGCAGCTTCGCCACGGCACCGGCCTCGGCGTTCTGCGCGCGCTGATCTCGCGGCGGCCGCCGAATACGAAAGTGATCGTCCTCACCAACTACGCGTTTCCACAGTACCGCGCGAAGAGCATGGCGCTTGGCGCCGACTACTTCTTCGACAAGGCGCGCGAGTATCACCGCGTGCGCGAAGTCCTCGACGATCTCGCTTCCGATCGCGGCTTCGACGTGCATTGACGGTCGCAGTCGGCGAGTGTGCAGGGCCAGCGTACGAGTGTGGCCTCTGACCGCACTTGCGGCTGCGTCCGCCGCGCGCTGACGACACATGTAAGAATTGCCGGACTGCCTCGCGAGACGTTCCCGTCGGCGTCGATAGTCACAATGGAAGTGACTGATACAGAAGGCTTTTTGTCGTGGCACGCGGACTGCATTCACGAGCGTGCGGCCTTTCGCAAGCGGCTCGCGCGTCATCACCCACCACGAAAGGGGACATCCATGAAACGGCTCATCGCACTCGCGCTCGCCGCGACGTTTGCCTTTCCATCGTTTGCGCTGCTTACCGGCTGCAATACGGTCGAAGGTGCAGGCAAGGACATCGAGGCGGGCGGCTCGAAGGTCAAGGAGGAGGCGCGCGAGAACAAGAAGTACTAAAGACGCAACGCTCGCTTTAGAGAACGCGGCGCCTGGAGTCGATGACAAGGCTCCAGGCGCCGTTTGCTTATGGCCAAGGCTCCGGAATCGCAGGCGCTGCCGCGGCGCCAACGCGCGACCGTCACCGCGCTGATCATCCTTGCGACGCTTGCCGCCTGCGCGGCCGTCAAGGTCGCGGCGCCGTTCCTGGTTCCCATCGTTGTCGGGACGCTCGCGAGCTATTCGCTGAAGCCGCTCGTCAACGGCCTCGAGCGCATTTACGTTCCGCGCGCCATCGGGTCCGCTGTCGTGCTGCTCGTCATCGCCGGAATTGTCGGCGTCGGCGTATTTCTCCTTCGCGACGACGCCAGCTCGGCACTGGCGGAGCTTCCCGAAGCCGCGCACAAGATTCGCATCGCGGCGCGCGAAACCGCGCAACAGCCGACCGGTCCGGTCGGACACGTTCGCGCCGCCGCAGCGGAGTTGAATCGCGCCGCTGCCGAGGCGACTGGCGCGCCGCCGTCTGCCGAGACCGCAGTGCCTCCGCCGCCCGCGGCGCCGAGCGCCATCCAGCAATGGGCGAGCGAGCAATCGGCGAAGTTTCTCGAAGTCATCGTCCAGATCGGCGTCGCAGGCCTTCTTGCGTACTTTCTCCTCGCCGCCGGCGATGCGTTTCGGCGCAAGCTCGCGCACCTGGCCGGCCCGACGCTCGCCGCACGACGCATCACGGTCGAGATCCTTGACGAGATCGACGCGCAGGTGCAGCGCTATCTGGTGACGATGCTCGTGTTGAACTCGTTGATCGGATTGGCGACGTGGGCGATCCTGCTTGGCTTCGGCGTCGACCACGCGGTGCTGTGGGGCGTGTTCGCGGCGATCGTCCACATCGTTCCGTACGTGGGCTCGGGGTTGACAATCCTCGCGACCGGCATCGCGACATTCGTTCAGTTCGAGAACATCGCGCGAGCGTTGATCGTCGCAGGTCTGGTCGGCGTCGCCGCAACGCTGATCGGCATGGGCCTCAGCGCATGGATGCTCGGGCGCGCGTTTCGGATGAACGCGGTCGCGGTGTTCGTCGCGCTCATCTTCTTCGGTTGGCTCTGGGGCGGTTGGGGATTGCTCGTCGGCGTGCCGCTGCTTGCCGTCGTGAAAACCACTGCCGAGCGCATTCCCGGGCTCGAGCGCATCGCGGTGCTGCTCGCTGAGAATCAGCGACCGAACACCGCACCCCCACCGGCGACGGCGGAAGCAAAGACGTAGCGCGCAATCCTCGACAAGGGCGACGTCTTGACGGCTTGTCCGGCGACCCCCAGCATCGGTTGTCCTACAAGAACGCGCCGAAGTTCCATCGCCGTGGTTGCAAGTTGCAACCTCCGTGCGTAGACGTAGGACAAGTCATTGACGATATGCAATTTTTGCCTTGGCACACCGGTTGCAGATCTGCTCGCGATCGGACCGTCCGCGTCCGCACCACAAGGAGAATCGTCGATGAACTGGGATCGCATTCAAGGGAACTGGAAGCAGCTCACCGGCAAGGTGAAGGAACAGTGGGGCAAGCTCACCGACGACGAGATCGATCGCATCGCCGGCAAGCGCGACCAGCTCGCGGGGAAGCTGCAGGAATCGTACGGCATCACGAAGGACGAAGCCGAGCGGCAGATCGATTCCTTCGAGAATCGCTACGGCAATTACGACACCGCGCGCGACGTCAATGCGCGCCACTGACCGGAGGACGCATATGTCACGACTGTTGATCAGCCTGCTGGCCGGCGCCGGCATTGCGTTCGCGGGCGCTGCAAGCGCCGCGGACACGCACGGGATGTCGCGCGACCAGTACAAGGCGCAGAAGGATCGCATCGAGGCGCAGTACAAGGCCGACCGCGACGCGTGCAAGTCGATGAAGAACAACGCCGCGGACGTCTGCAAGGCGGAAGCGAAGGGCAAGGAGAAGGTTGCGACGGCCGACCTCGACGCCGACTACAAGAACACCGCGAAGGCGCGCTATGACGCGCGCGTCGCGAAGGCGGACGCCGACTACGACGTGGCGAAGGAGAAGTGCGACGATCTTTCGGGCAACCGCAAGGATGTGTGTGTCAAGGAAGCGAAGGCCAACCACACGAAAGCCAAGGACGAGGCGAAGGTGGCGCGCACCGACCAGGACGCGAGCCACAACGCCGCGGAGAAGCGGGCCGATGCGCGCAGGGACGCACGCAACGACACGCGCGATGCGCAATACAAGGTCGCGCTCGAGAAGTGCGACGCATTGAGCGGATCAGCGAAGGACCAATGCGTCAGGGACGCGAAGATGCACTACGGCAAGACGTGATCGTCGACGTGCGCGAAGCGCACTTCCAGGGGAAGCGGCCGGAGCAAACTCCGGCCGTTCTTTATGTCGCGGGTTGCGGCGCGCTCGCGTGCAGCAACGGCGGCCCGGCAGGCGCCTCCTCCGAAACGGGCGGCGCCTGCGTCGATCGAGCGGGCAACGGGATGAAGACTTCGATGGTCGTACCGGTGCCCGGCCGACTGCCGATCTTGAACGTGCCATCGAGCGCGCGCACGCGCTGGCGCATGCCGGCGATGCCGTGCGAAAGGCGGCTCGATTCGACGCCCGCCGGCAAGCCGCCGCCGTCGTCGTGCACGATCAGCGATACGCCTTCGGCATCGCCCAGCAGTTCGACGTCGACATTGCGCGCGCTCGCGTACTTGACGATGTTCGTCAGCGCCTCCTGCACGATGCGATAAAGCGTGATCGACACTTCGGGTGGCAACTCGAGGTCGGCGAGATTCAATTCGCAGTGCAGGCCGGCGCGCTCGCATGTCTGGCGTACCTGCCAATCGATCGCCGACGAGATGCCCAGGTTGTCGAGCAGCGTCGGCCGCAGCTCCTCGATGATCCGCCGCTTCATCTCGACGCCTTCGTCGAGGATCGTGAGCGCGCGGTTGAGCTTCTCGGCTGCCTCCGGCAGCGCGGCCTTGCAACGTTGCACCGCCCACGCGACATCCATTTTCGCGCCGACGAGAATGCCGCCGAGCTCGTCGTGAATGTCGCGCGCAAGCCGCGATTTCTCCTCTTCGCGCACGGTCTGCAGGTACGTCGATAGCTCCGACAACTCCTCGGTGCGTGCCGCGACTTCCTGCTCGAGCCTTCGTTGCTCCTCGATCAGCATGCGTCGCTTCGCCTCGCGGGCACTGATCTCGCGCCGGGCGAGCGCCCACACGACGAACAGAAGCGCGATCGTGAAGGCGGTCATCGTCAGCATGCCGACGCGGCCGAATTCGATGTCCTGCGCCCAGCGTGCACCGCCTCGCCGGGACGACACACGAAGCTCGTCGAGAATGGCTTGCGCCTGCGTGCGCAGCTCGTCCGTCAGCCGCTGGGAAAGCCCCGTGTTGATCAACTGGAGCGCCGCTTCGCGGCCGCTGCGGTCATTGAGCGCAAGCGTCGACTCGAGCTCGTTGAGCTTCTTGCCGATCAGGACGTTCAGTTGTCCGGCGTGGTCGATCATCACCGCCGTGCCGTTCGCGTTGACGAGCTCGCGCAGGTGGCCGAACGTCTGATCGATCTTCGGCAGCGCAGCCTTGTATGGCTTGAGATACGACGGTTCGCCGGTCAGCAGGTAGCCGCGCTGGCCCGCTTCCGCCGCGCCGATCAGCGCGAGGGTCTCGTTGACCGCGGTTTCCATCTCGAGCGCCGCGGACATCGCCTTGTTGGCGAACTCGAGGCGCCGATAGCCTATCTCGGCGAAGCCCAGCACGCCAAGCGACACGATCACGCCAAGCGCGAGCGGCAGCATGACGCGCAGCGGAAGGAGACGCTTCATCGAATCCTTAACGCGTTCCGCGCGAATACGACGACGATATCACTATACGTTGACTGGGTATGAACGCTCAACAATGATCACGTCGGCGTTTGTCTTACAAAGGTATCGGCGCAGTGCCTATAGAGGCACGTCGGGCGCTTCAATAGACTGCGATTTATCCGGGTTGTTCGTAGATACGGCCTCTTGTTCGCTGGAACGACGGCGAGGACGTCATGTTGAAGTGGTCTCTTGTCTTCTTTCTTCTCGCCGTTGCGAGCGGCGTGCTCGGCATCGTCGATCAGAACATCACGACTGCGGTGATGGCGCAGGTCCTGTTTTTCGGCAACGTCGTGCTGTTCGTCGTATTCATGTTGCTGGGATCGATCGCGACGCCCTCGATCGACGCGCACTCGGCCGACATGCCGCAACGCAAGCGCTTGCAGCGCTGAAATTCATCGTCTCCCTCCCCCTCGCGCCCAAACGAGGGGCCCTCGACGCCGCTCCCACATAGCGGCGTCTTTTTTTCCCGTTTTCCCGACGCCGATTACTTCGACTGGCCGGCGTTGCCGCCGTCGGACGGGCGGCCGCTATCCTTCTCGAGCGCGGGATCCGAGTGGTTGTTGACCTGGCCGGCCTTGGGCATCTGCGTCGATTCCTCCTGTGCAGTAAGCGCGCCGTGCCGCGGATGGTTTGCCGACGTGTCCTCGGCGGCGCCGGTCATGCGCTTTCCGTCGGCACCCGACATGGCTTTCTTCTTCGCGGCATCGGCTGCCGCCGTATCGGGCGCTTTGTCGGCCTGATCCTGCGCGTTCACCACCTGCTTCTGTTGATCGGGCGCGCCGCCCTTCGATGGTAACGGCTTCCCTGCGAACTGGTCATCCGATGCGAATGCGAGCGCCGCGTTCGTTCCCGGCGCAGCATCGTTCGCGTTCGGCGCGACCGGTGTGCGCTCCGCCGGCGCGGGCGGTGCGCTGCCGGTGATCGGCTGCACCATCGCCGTCGGCTGCGCGACGCCTGGCGGCGTCGATGTCGCTCGGTTGGAATCCTGGCTGTTGCATGCGGCCAGCGCGAGCGCGACGCCGCCCAGCAACAATGTGTTCATGGGGTTCATGCGATCTCCTGAAAGACGCGATTCCGGCGATGCCAAACGCACATCACCACGGACCGGCCAGTATCGCCGGGTATGCGCTTGCAGAGCCTAGCGCTATAGCGCACACGCGCGTAGCGGCCCGCTGCGCAATTCGGTGTAGGAACGACCCGACGATCGGTCCACGAATTGCAGTCCTCCCACGCAAAGGCTTCGCGGGTGGCGTGCATCATGTCGACGCAAGCGTTTGGTTCCCCAGATAATTGCGAGTTCCGTTCAAATGGCACGATTGCTGCGAGTGCCATGCACCATCGGGGTTGCGGCCCCTTCGTCCTTCGAGGAGGCGAAAAAATGCTGTACTACGCCGTCGTGTTCTTTATCATTGCGTTGATCGCTGCGCTCTTCGGCTTCGGCGGGATTGCCGCCGGCGCCGCAGCCATCGCGAAGATCCTGTTCGTCGTATTCCTCGTCGTCGCGCTCGTGACATTCCTGCTGTCGCTCGCGCGACGCTGATCCGGAGGTCGCCATGGAAGACAACGCTCAAACGATGTCCGATTCGCTATCCGATTCGATGTCCGCGCAGGGGAACGGAAGCATCAACAAAATGACCAAGCCCGTGTCGCCCGATCTCGAGCGGTTGACGCGCGATTTCCGAACATTCATCGCCGATTGCGAAACGCTGTTTCGCAACGCGACCACGCTGTCCGGGTCGGGTGCTGCGGTCGCGCGGGAGCAGCTCTCGGAAGGGATGGCCGCTGCGAAGATCAAGTTCGACGCGATGCGCATGACGGCCGCGGATCGCATGCAGCGCACGCGCAACGCCACCGAAGACTACGTGCGACGCGAGCCGATCAAGGCCGTCGCGTGGGCGGCCGGCATCGGAGCCGTGCTGGGGCTCCTGATGTCGCGACGTTAACGGAAGGAAGATCATGCCGAATGACAGACGCGGGGAGAGCGGAACGCCGTTCCTGACCGACGTGAAAACGCTTCGCGAGCGTGCGCGCAAGAACATGGATGCCGGCGCGGTCACGTCGAATTACGGCGCCGATCCGAAGATCGTCGTCGACGTGCTGAATTCCGCGCTCGCCACCGAGATCGTCTGCGTGCTGCGCTACAAGCGTCACTACTTCATGGCGCAGGGCATCGCGTCCGAGTCGGTCAAGGCCGAGTTCGCCGAACATGCGACGCAGGAGCAGGACCACGCCGACCGGCTCGCCGAGCGCATCGTGCAACTGGGCGGCGAGCCCGATTTGAATCCCGATACGCTCACCAAGCGCAGCCATTCGGAATACAAGCCGGGCGACTCGCTCGTCGACATGCTGCACGAGGACCTCGTCGCCGAGCGCGTCGCCATCGAGAGCTACCGCGAGATCGTCGAATGGCTGCGCGGCAAGGATTCGACGACGCAGCGACTGCTCGAGGAAATCCTCGCCGTCGAGGAAGAGCACGCCGAGGACATCCAGTCGTTGCTCGCCGGGATGAAGGCCTGAATCGTGGCTCGTTCGCGACTTGAATCGACCTTTCGGCGCCGCCATTTGTCCGAATGGTCGCGCGGAATCGTTCGCGACGGCGTATCATCGAATATCCAGCGCTTGTCGGTTTAAGCCGGCTCGCCCGCATCATTACCGGGGGTGTACTGGTTTCGACGGGGGTATCGAAGCAGCGCGGGGCATGCCGAGGCGCTTGTCCTCGTAAAACCCGAGCAATCGCAAACTTAACTGCGAACGACGAAAGCTACGCTCTGGCGGCTTAATCCCGCCGGACCTCGCACCGGGCGGCGCTCAGCTCGGGTGATGCGCGGGTAACACCGCAACTCACGGCGAGGACATTTCGAGCGATCGCGCTCGTCCGGGTCACTTGGATGAAGCGCTAAAGCAAGGTGACTGGTTCGACCGCAGCCTGTCCGCCGGCGTCGGGAGAACGAGAGCCAAACGACGAGACTAAGCATGTAGTCCCGAATGCGGAGGGCTTCCGGACGGCGGTTCGATTCCGCCCACCTCCACCAACTTGCAGAATGACGGCCGCCGCGAGCGGCCGTTGTCGTATCCGAACGCCTTATTCGCGCGTGCGATAGCACAACGCGTCCACCAGAAGCGCGAAAGCCGGGCCAGGGCTGGCGGCGACCTGGCCGTCGACGCGCGCCATGGTGGTCGATGCAGCGCTGGCGGCCGTCGGGCTCGGCTATGTCCTCGAAGAGCGCGCGATTGCGCACTTCAAGTCGGGTGCTCTGGTGCGCGTGCTCGCCGATTGGTGTCCTCCGTTCCCGGGGTTCCACCTGTACTACCCGGGCCGGCAGGTATCGCCGGCGCTCGCCGCCTTCATCGACGCGATCCGCCTGCGACGCTCGGCAAAAGCGCGTCGCCAGTGATCGCGATCGATTCGATCTCGGATCAGTACGGAGGAGGTGATTTCGAGTCGCTCAGTCGATCATCCACGGCAGCTTCGGCCCGCAGCCAGTCGTCGAGATCGTGGCCGTCGGCGTAGCCGCGTTCCGCGTAGAGGTGATAGGCCCCTTCGCTGATCAGGCGATGTCGCGCGTCGAGGTCGATCGCATCGTGACCGCTTTGGACGAACGGCTGATCGCGCTCCACATCGCCTTCCACGACCGGTGCGTTCTTCGACTTGCCGCGCATCGCCTTGATCTCTCGCCTCGAACCCTTGCCTGCCTGTTGAACGTGTGCCATTGCTTCATCTCCGTGCGTCGACAAATACCACGTCCGATGATATCGCGATCGGCGAGGCGCGCGAAGATGTGAAGTCGTCGTTGCCGTGCGCGAACGCGCGCCCGTATGAACACGTACGCGATCATGCGGTCGCCTCGATCGCGTGCGGGACGCTCCATGCCGCGTTCGAATCGGACACGACCAGGCGATGCTCGTTCGGCGGGACGTACAGCTCCTGGTAGTAGACGTTGAGGCCCGCGCGCGCAGTGGCGACGCACTCCATGAACAGGCCCATGGTGCCGGTTCTGACATGGATCGCGCGGCAGATGTCGACGGGAAAGCGCGCGAGCAGCACGCGCTGGCCGATCTGCGTGATCGGCAGGTGAAAGTCGCGGCCGATCACCGCCTTCAGGTTGGCGCCCTCGATCTCGCGAACCGGTTTCGTCAAAAGCGACCCGAAGCGCGCAGCGTTCATGTAGAGGCGGCTGTACACGAAGAACTCGTCGCCGATTCCAAGCCGGCGATCGATCTGGATGACCGCGTCTCCGCCGGGTGCGACGTAAGGCGACCACGCACCCTTGCTCGCGATCCGGCTGCGTGACAGCAGCTTCGGATATACCGGCAGAAAGGCGCTTCCGTCGGCATTGAGGAAGCGGCAGTGCCACGGCGCTTCCATCTGTTGCCGGCTCTCGGAGACGAAGCTGCCGCTTCCCTGTGCGCGGGTCACGATGCCTTCCTCGACGAGCGAGCGCAGCGCGCGCTGCACGGTGCCGAGGCTGAAGGGTGTGCAGCGGACGAGCTCCGCTTCCGTCGGAAGCTTTTCGCCGATCTTCCAGTAGCCGTGCTCGATCGCACCGGCGATCGCTTCCCGAAGCAGCGCGTATTTGGGCAAGCCGCGGATGGGCTGCCTACTGAACTTCTCGAAAAACGCCGCAACGCGTTGGTGGTGCTGTTCGCGCTTTACCGAAGACACCGACGTCGCGGAACGGACGCCGGCGGCAGTCACCGCGCGCATCGTTCGGCGAGCTTTGTCGGGTGGATCACGACGCATCGTCGGTCTCCTTGCTGCGGCAAGGCACTATATAGTAATGTAGCAGTCACCCGCCGATGCGCGCGCCTCGGCACGGGCGCGCCAGCATGGACCCGAAGAATCTCCTGATCATCATGTCCGACGAGCACAATCCCAAGGTGCTCGGCTGTCACGGACATCCGCTCGCCCGTACGCCGAACATCGACGCGCTCGCTGCGTCTGGAACGCGCTTTTCCGCGGCGTACACGACCTCGCCCGTATGCGTGCCCGCGCGGGCTGCCTTCGCGATCGGCAAGTACGTCCACCAGATCGGCTTCTGGGACAACGCCGATCCCTACGACGGGTCCGTGCCGAGCTGGCACCATCGATTGCGAAACGCCGGTCACCATGTCGTCTCGATCGGCAAGCTTCATTTCCGCGGCGGCGACGATTACGGGTTCAGCGAGGAAATCATCCCGATGCATGTGATCGATCGCAAGGGCGACCTCATGGGGCTCGTGCGCGAAGATCTGCCCGAGCGCGGCGCGTCGTGGAAGATCGCCAGGTGGGCCGGGCCGGGCGAGACGCCTTACACGTTCTACGATCGCGAGATCGCGGCGCGGGCGCAGATCTGGCTTCGCGAAGAGGCCGCGAAGCACACGGGCAAGCCGTGGGTCATGTTCGTCTCGTTCGTGTGCCCGCACTTCCCGCTGACGGCGCCGCCCGAGTTCTACTACCAGTATCCGCTCGAGCGCATCGATCCGCCCAAGCAATACGACCGCGGCGAGCGGCCCGCGCATCCGTTCCTGCGCGATTATGCCGGCAGCTTCGTCTACGACAAGTACTTCGACGGGGACAAGCTGCGCAAGGCGATCGCGGGCTACTACGGGCTGTGCTCTTTCCTCGACGACAATATCGGACAGGTGATGCGCGCGCTCGCGGAGTCGCGGCTTGCCGATTCGACGCGCGTCCTCTATACGAGCGACCACGGCGACAACCTCGGCACCCGCGGCCTGTGGGGCAAGTCGACGATGTACGAGGAAACCGCCGGCGTGCCATTGATCATGGTCGGCGCGGGCATTCCCGTGGGCCGCGTCGTCGCGACGCCGACGAGCCATGTCGACGTCTATCCTTTCGTCATGCAATGCGTCGGCGCGGAAGTACCGAACGACGGCCAGCCCGGGTACTCGTTGTTCGATATCGCGGAGGGCTTCGCGCCGCCACGCACCGTCCTCTCCGAATATCACGGAATGGGATCGACGACCGGCGCGTTCATGATTCGCAACGGCCCGTACAAATACGTGCATTACGTACGCTATCGGCCGCAGTTGTTCGATCTTGCGCGCGATCCCGAGGAGCTTCGCGACCTCGCCGGCGACCCGGCCCATGCGCGGGTGCTCGAAGAGTGCCGTGCGCTGCTGTACGCGATTTGCGATCCGGAGGACGTCGATCGCCGTGCGAAGGCGCGACAGCGCGTGCTTCTGGAGCAGAACGGCGGACGCGAAGCCGTCATTGCGCGTGGCGATCTCGGTTTTTCGCCGCCGCCGGGCGTGCAGCCCGTTTTCGAATAGCGGCTCGCGCGATGCCGCGCGAGGCGCGCGGGCCGCAACCATCACGGAGGAGCGATGATTGGGAATCGAGTGAAATGCCTTGCCTTCGGCCTGCTCGTCGTGGCGGTCTGTGCATCGGGCGGCGCATTTGCCGAGACCGGCGAGCTGCGGCTCGGACATCAGCTCGGGCTCGG
>Ga0070731_10003286_pt1 | contig 14711 bp, 12 predicted proteins | sample Coa_R1_2_FD_66448 | JGI IMG/M metagenome (GOLD analysis project Ga0070731, IMG submission 66448) | Surface soil microbial communities from Centralia Pennsylvania, which are recovering from an underground coalmine fire - Coalmine... | ecosystem: Environmental > Terrestrial > Soil > Unclassified ... | reverse complement strand
TCGCGCTTGCTCAGGAAAACCGCATGCCTATCATCGTGTTTTCGATCCTCGCGCAGGGCGCGATCGCAGATGTCTTGCGTGGAAAAGGTCATTTTACCATCGTCGGCTAAATAACGCCGGAAGGCCAACCAACTGTGGAGGGCGCCATGGCAACGACTGCATTCGATATGAACGATCTCAAGCGCCGCATGCAGGGAGCGCTCGCTTCGCTCAAGCAGGAACTTTCTGGCCTCCGCACCGGGCGCGCTTCGACAGGCTTGCTCGATCACGTGCAAGTGGAGGCCTATGGTAGCCATATGCCGCTCAATCAGCTTGCCACAGTCAGCGTTCCGGAGCCGCGTCTTTTAACTGTCCAGGTCTGGGATCGCTCCATGGTCCACGCGGTCGAGAAAGCGATCTCAGCCGCCAACCTCGGGCTGACGCCATCAACCGAAGGACAGGTGTTGAAACTGCGAATTCCTGAATTGAACGAAGAGCGGCGGCGGGAGATCGTCAAGGTCGCCCACAAATACGCCGAGGCAGCACGTGTCGCGGTGCGTCACGTGCGCCGCGATGGGCTCGATCTGCTCAAGAAGTTGGAGAAGGACCACAAGATCAGCGAGGACGATCACGAGCGCCAGTCCGCAGACGTGCAGAAAGCAACTGATGCCTCGATTGCCGAGGTCGAGAAAATGCTCGCCGGCAAGGAAAAGGAGATCATGACGGTTTGAGTGATGCCGTAAGATCGAAGGAGGGGGCAACGCAGACGCTGGGGGGAGATAGCGACAGCTTTGCTGTGCCGCGGCACGTTGCCATCATTATGGATGGCAATGGGCGCTGGGCGGCGTCGCGCGGCTTGCCGCGGGTGGAAGGACACCGGCGCGGAGTGGAAGCTTTGCGCAGGACCGTGCGTGCGGCGAGCGACCTCGGCATTTCGTATTTGACCATCTTCTCGTTCAGCTCGGAAAATTGGTCGCGGCCCCAATCCGAGATCAAGGATCTTTTGATGCTGCTGCGCCGCTTCATTCGCAACGATCTTGCCGACCTGCATAAGAGCAATGTGCGGGTGCGTATCATCGGCGAGCGGGAGGCGCTCGACCGCGACATCCGTCTCCTGCTGCAAGAAGCGGAAGATTTGACGCGCAACAACACGGCTCTCACGCTGGTCGTCGCGTTTAATTACGGCGCGCGCCAGGAGATCGCGCGCGCTGCCCGCCGTCTCGCCGCTGAAGTAGCGGAGGGTAAGCTTGCGGCCGACGGAATTTCGCCCGAGCTGTTGACGCGCAACCTTGACGCTCCGGACGTGCCCGATCCCGATGTCATTATCCGCACCAGCGGCGAGCAGCGGCTTTCTAATTTTCTTCTCTGGCAGGCCGCGTACAGCGAATTGGTGTTCGTGCCGACCAACTGGCCGGACTTCGACCGCTCCACGCTCGAAGCCGCCATCATCGAGTACCGCCGCCGCGAGCGCCGCTTCGGTGGTTTGATCGCTCAGACCGGATCGTGACCACATCTTCCCATCGCGCCGACACCGGACGAGGTGGGCGCAATCTTATCTTGCGCGTCATATCGGCAGCCGTGCTGGTGCCAGTCGTACTGGCACTGGCTTATGTGGGCGGCTGGCCGTTCCTCATTCTCTGTGCTCTCGGCTCAATAGGCATTTTGTGGGAATGGACGAGATTGGCCGCCGGCGGGTCCGATTTCGCTGTGCTCGCCCCCGGTTGGGCCTCGTTGCTTGCCGCATTCGCTTTTACCGGAGTCGACATGCCGGGCCTCGCCGTGACTGCCGTGGCGATCGGCGCCGTGCTCGCAGCTATGGCCGCTGCAAAGCGGCCGGCGTTCCGATGGGCTTGGGCCGCGGCAGGAGTGATGTACGCCGGCGTCGCATTTTTCGGCCCGGCATTGTTGCGTCGCGACGCCGAACTCGGCTTCGAGGCCTTCCTTTTCGTTGCCGCGACTGTGTGGATGACGGACACACTAGCTTACTTTGCGGGTCGGGCCCTCGGCGGACCGCTGCTGTGGCCACGCGTGACCCCGAACAAGACTTGGTCCGGAGTCGCAGGAGGCTTGGCCGGGGGGCTTGCGGGCGGTACCCTGGTCGCATATGCGAACGGTCTGGGCAGGCTTGCGGTCGTCGGGGTCGTAGCGCTGGTACTTTCCGCTGGCGCACAAGCTGGTGATCTATTGGAATCCGCTATCAAGCGGCGCTTTGGAGCGAAAGATACAAGCCAGCTCATTCCCGGACATGGTGGATTAATGGATCGACTCGATGGCTTTCTTGTCGCGGCATTGGTTGCGCTCCTGATCGGAATTTGCCGCCAGGGAACCGATGCTCCCGCTCACGGCTTGCTGGTATGGTAGGCGCGATGACACAAACCCAGACACGGGCGAGAGTGGGGCTGGCGGCGGCACCGCGGACGGTTACTCTGCTTGGCGCGACTGGCTCGATCGGATCGAGTACGATCGATCTGTTGCGGCGGGATCCTGATAGCTACCAAATCGAGGCCGTGACCGCTCACCGTAACGGGGCAGCGCTGGCGCGGCTCGCGCTTGAGCTCGGCGCGCGCTTTGCGGCGGTCGCCGAGCCCGACGCCTACGATGAACTGAAGGCCGGCTTATCTGGGTCCCGGATCGAAGCGGCGGCCGGGCCTGGGGCCCTCGTCGAGGCTGCCGAGCGGCCCGCCGATTGGGTCATGGCCGCGATCACAGGCGCGGCTAGTCTCAAGCCCACACTTGCGGCGGCCGAGCGCGGTGCCACGGTGGCGCTGGCCAATAAGGAGTGCCTTGTCTGCGCCGGAGCTTTATTCATGCGCCGCGCCGCCGCGGCCGGTGCGTCAGTTCTTCCGGTCGATTCCGAGCACAACGCAATCTTTCAGGCTTTGAGCGCCGGGCGGCGTGAGGATGTCCGGCGCATCGTGCTCACCGCTTCCGGCGGCCCATTTCGCACGTGGACGCGCGAGGCCATTCGCGAAGTCACTCTGGAGCAGGCCCTCAAACATCCAACTTGGTCGATGGGACCAAAGATCACGATCGATTCCGCGACGCTGATGAACAAGGGTCTCGAGCTGATTGAGGCACGGCATTTGTTTGCTCTGGCGCCCGACGAACTGGACGTCGTGGTACATCCCCAATCCGTCGTGCATGGCCTGGTGGAATTCCGCGACGGTTCGGTGATCGCGCAGCTTGGTTCGCCGGATATGCGTATTCCGATCGCCCACTGCCTGGCCTTCCCCGAACGCATGACCACACCCGCACAGCGGCTGGACTTGGCTCGTATCTCGTCACTGACCTTCGAGGAGCCCGACCCTGGGCGCTTCCCGGCCCTTGCCATCGCTCGCCAAGCGCTGGCGGCAGGGGGAGCGGCGCCGACGATCCTTAATGCAGCGAATGAGGTCGCAGTCGCGGAATTTGTCGGGAGGCGCCTTGGCTTTGTTGGCATTCCGGCGCTGGTCGAGGCAACGCTCGATGCCGCGGAGCGGAGCGGAACAATGGGGGAACCACAATCAGTGGATCAGGCCATCGCCATTGACCATAATGCGAGAAGGTTGGCCACTGACCTCTTGCCCGAAATTGCCGCAATGGCATCCTAGTTTTTAACCTAAGGTGTCGGAATGAGGGGCCTGGGACAAAGCCATGGGAATGAATATTGTTTCGCATTTACATACACTTGGGCTTGACGTCCTCCGCTACCTGATTCCCTTTCTGTTCGTCCTTAGTCTTGTCGTATTCTTTCACGAATTGGGGCATTTTCTTGTCGCGAGGTGGTGCGGCGTTCGAATCCTGGTCTTTTCCATTGGTTTTGGGCCTGAACTTCTGGGATTCTACGATCGGCATGGTACTCGCTGGAAAATCGCAGCGGTTCCACTCGGTGGCTACGTAAAATTTTTTGGGGATGAAGGTCCCGCAAGCACTCCCGATTCGGAACGTCTGGCGAGCATGGACGCGAAGGATCGCGCGGAGAGTTTTTTCTTTCAGTCCGTGCCCAAGCGCGCGGCCATCGTTGTTGCTGGTCCGCTGGCAAATTTCCTTTTGGCGATAGTCATTTTCGCTGGAATCTTCATGCTATATGGCATGCAGACGATGAGTGCCCGCGTGGACGAAGTCCAGGCCGATAGTCCTGCTGCTGCTGCCGGATTTGAGCCTGGCGACACGGTATTGGCGATCAATCGTCAAAAGATCGACAGCTTTGCCGACATGCAGCGCATCGTCGCCGACAGTGCCGGGGAAACCCTTGAGATCACGGTCGAGCGAAATGGGGTCCAGCGCGTTCTTAAGGCCACACCCGAATTGCATGAGGAGAAGGATATCTTCGGCAATGTCCGACGGATTGGTCTTTTGGGCATAAAGCGGTCGCCAGCGCCGGGAGACGTGAAATACCAGCCTGTTTCGCCGCCACAAGCCGTCTGGATGGGCGTCCAGGAAACCTGGTTCGTGGTGGACAAGACGTTAACGTATATCGGCCGCGTTATCATTGGCCGTGAGGCGGCCAACCAGCTTGGCGGGCCGATCCGCATCGCACAAATGTCGGGACAGGTGGCGAGTATCAGTTTTGCCGCGCTGGTGCATCTTGTTGCAGTGCTTTCGGTTTCAATCGGATTGTTAAATCTGTTTCCCATCCCGCTGCTCGATGGCGGACACCTTTTGTTCTATTCTATCGAGGCAATGCGAGGACGTCCCCTATCGGATCGGGCTCAGGAAGTCGGTTTTCGCATTGGTTTCGCAATTGTTATCATGTTGATGATATTTGCGACTTTCAACGACATCGTCCATCTAGCTTCATCTTGATCTCGGGCATTGAGCCCATGGACGGTGGGAACGCCACGCGAGGAAGGAATCTCGGCAATTGACCTGACGAAGCAGAGCTGAAGGGGGGATCGACGTGACCGGCCTCGAAAGGGCGGCCACGAGGGGAATGAGGGCGCTTTGCGGATGAATATGTGGTGGGTGCGGGTAAGACGAGGGCTGGTCGCGGCGGGCCTGCTCCTCGGAGCGTTTTTTATCGGGGTTGCCCCCGGCGTGGTCTTTGCCGCGCCGGCGGCGTCGCAAATCGTGGTGGAAGGCAACCGCCGCGTCGACACCGATACGATCCGCCAATACTTCAAGGCCGCTCCCGGAGAGCATTTGGATGCCGACAAGATCAACGCCGGCATAAAGGCCCTTTACGCTTCGGGCTTGTTTCAGGACATCCACGTGACCACGCAGGGCGACCGCGTGATCGTGACCGTAGTGGAAGCGGCAGTGATTGACCGCCTCGTCTTCGAGGGCAATCACCGGATGAAGGACGAACAGCTACAACAGGAAATTCAGTCAAAGGCTCGCAGCGCGCTGTCGCGTCCGACAGTGCAGGCCGACACCGAACGCATCATCGAGATCTACCAGCGCAACGGGCGCTTCGACGTTACGGTTGTGCCGCAGATCATCGAACGCCCGAACAACCGGGTGGATCTGATTTTCAAGATCGACGAAGGTGAAAAGACCGGCGTCAAGCGGATCGTATTCGTCGGCAACAAGGCCTACTCGGACTGGCGATTAAAGGAAGTCGTCAAGACCAACGTCTCGAATTGGCTAAGCTTTCTGCAGACAACGGACGTCTACGATCCCGATCGCATCGAAGCCGATCGCGATCTGATTCGACGTTTCTATCTGAAACATGGCTATGCCGACGTGCAGGTCGTTTCGGCGACTGGTGAATATGACCCCGCCAGGAAGGGTTTCATCATCACTTTCACGATCGAGGAGGGGCCGCAATATCACTTCGGCGTAATCGATATTCAGTCCAATGTGCGCGCCGTCGATGCGCGTTCGTTGCGGCCCATCCTCCTGACGCACCAGGGTGACGTCTACAACGGTGAGGCGGTCGAAAAGACTGTTGAGAACCTTACTATCGAGATGGCTAGGCGAGGCTACCCGTTCGGCACCGTGCGACCGCGCGGCGATCGGAATCCACAGGCGCGGACGGTGGGCATCACTTTCGTGGTCGATGAGGGTACCCGGGCCTATGTCGAACGCATCAACATCCGCGGTAACACGCGAACCCGTGATTACGTGATCAGGCGCGAGTTGGACATCAACGAGGGCGATCCGTACAACCGTGCCCTGATTGACCGCGCCGAACGCCGGATCAAAAACCTAAACTTCTTTAAGTCGGTCAAGATCACCAACGAGGCTGGATCGGCGCCGGACCGGGTCGTGATCAATATAGACGTGGTGGAGCAGTCGACCGGCGACTTTTCCATCATGGGCGGATATTCGACGGCGCAAGGCTGGATGGTCGAGGCTTCTGTGTCCGAGCGTAACTTGTTGGGAACCGGGCGATTTGCCAAAGCATCGGCCGCCTATGGCGAATACGTTCGCTCTGTCGGACTAAGTTTCGTCGAACCATACTTTCTCGATGAAAGGATCGGCGCAGGCATCGATCTGTTCGCCAAGCAAACTCTGGCCAACAGCTATTTCTCCTATGGCACGGAATCGATAGGCGGCACCCTGAAATTCGGCATCCCGATACGTGAAGACTTCTCCGTACAACTGCGTTATTCGCTCTACACGCAGTCGATCCAGCTGCCATGGTATCTCAACGATTGCAACAATCTCAATCCGGATTTCGTCACTTCGTTCCCCACGCCGGCCGCTGTCAGTGCGGCGATCGCCGGCGCTGCGGGCGGGGTCTATGGCGCTTATCCCGGTACAAACGGCACAAACAGCTACTTTTACAATTCGACCAATAATCTCCAGACGACTTGTGCCGCCTACGGCCAAGCCTCGCTCCCGATTCGAGTCGAGCTTGCGAACGGGACGACTTTGACGTCGGCACTGGGATACGGATTGGTTTACAGCACGCTGGACAACAATAAGAATCCGACCAGCGGCATCAACCTTAATTGGGGTCAAGATTTCGCCGGCGTGGGCGGCGATGTGAGCTATATGCGATCGATCATCGACTTCCACGGCTATTACGAACCCGTCTCCGATCTCGTAAGCGCGTTGCATTTGCAGGCCGGCAACATATTGGGCCTGGGCAGCGACACGGTGCGCATGCTTGACGACTTTAAGATGGGACCGAATCTGGTGCGTGGGTTTCAACCCGCTGGCATAGGCCCGCGCGATATCACCAATTATCCGTTCGGCTACGGCACTGGCGATGAGATTGGCGGAACAATGTATTGGGGCGCGAGCCTCGAGTTGCAATACCCGCTGTATTTCTTGCCCAAGGACTCCGGTTTCACCGGAGCAATGTTTGTCGATTCCGGATCGGTATGGGGCTACAAGGGTGAGACGTCGGATCCATCGACCGGAGAAATAAGCGGACTGATACAGGCGAATGGCGTGAGCTTCCCCTGTACTGCTCCGCCCCAGGTCGGAGCTAAGGGAGGTGGGTGCGCGATGACGTACACGGACGATAGCAGCGTGCGCCTGTCGGCTGGCGTCAGCCTGATCTGGAACTCGCCCTTTGGACCGCTGCGTTTCGATCTCGCCTACCCGATACTCAAGCAATGGTACGATCGAACCCAGTTCTTCCAATTCGGCGGCGGCACGCATTTCTGATGCGGCGCGGTTTTCCTCACGGTACGCATGCCGACTTTCGCCCCAGAAGGTCGTGAGCTTGCTATCGACGAGATAGCCGCGCTTACCGGTTCGAAGTTGCTCTCGAATACATCGCTTGGCCGGCGGATCAGCGACGTTGCTTCGCTCGATACCGCCGGTGCTGGCGATATTTGCTTTCTTGAGAGCAGCAAATTTGCGGGCGATTTGGCGGTAACGCGGGCCGGTGCTTGTTTCGTGACCCCGCAACTCGCGCCGTCGGCATCGCCCGGGCTCGCTGTGCTGGTGACGGACGATCCCTACCGTGCTTTTGTGCTGGTCGCGCAGGCGCTCTTTCCATCAGCGTTGCGTCCTTCGTCGTTGTTTGGCGCTAAGGGGCGCGCGGCCGGCGCACATATACATTCTTCGGCCCGGATCGAAGCCGGTGTCACGATCGATCCGCTGGCGGTGATCGGACCCGGAGCCGAGATAGGTGCCGGAACCTTGATCGCGGCCGGCGCGGCGATAGGTCCGGATGTTCGCATCGGCCGCCACTCGGCAATCGGTGCTGGAGCGACGATCCTCAATGCGCTCGTCGGCGACAGGGTGATCGTGCATGCCGGTGCGCGCGTTGGCCAAGACGGATTCGGTTACCTCAGAGGCCCAAAAGGATACGAAAAGGCCCCGCAAACCAAGCGCGTCATCATCCAGGACGACGTGGAAATAGGTGCCAATACTACGATTGATCGGGGCTTCACCGGCGACACGGTGATCGGAGAGGGGAGCAAGATCGACAATCTCGTGCAAATCGCACACAACGTGCGTGTGGGGAGGGGTTGCCTCGTGCGAGCGCAGGCTGGTGTTGCGGGGTACGTGACCGTCGAAGACTTCGTCACCATCGGTGAGCAGGTCGGCATCGCCGAGCATGTTAAGATCGGGGAGGGCGCCGTGCTCCCAAGGCAAAGCAAGATCACTTCGGATCTGCCGAGGGGCGCACATTTACCCGGCCCGTCCAACGGGAGCGAGGCATGACCGGCCAAAGCCTCGAGGCGATCGAGATCCGCGAAATCCTGCGGTTATTGCCGCACCGCTATCCGTTCGTCATGATTGATCGCATTATAGAGATCAACGGCGACGAAAGCGGCATCGGCATCAAGAACGTCACGATCAATGAACCGCAATTCTTGGGCCATTTCCCGGAAAACCCGGTGATGCCTGGCGTCCTCATGATCGAAGGAATGGCGCAAACGGCCGCCGTGCTGGTGTTGCGGCTGATCCAAATGCACGAAACTCGCTCGCTGTTCCTGTTGACGATCGACAAAGCCAAGTTTCGAAAGCCGGCCATGCCTGGCGATCGCATCGAGTATCACGTCCGCAAATCTGCCAATCGCCGCAGCATGTGGTGGTATCACGCCGAAGCCAAGGTCGGCGGCGATTTGATTGCCGAGGCAGACGTCGGCGCTGTGATCGCTGAGGCCCGATCGTGATTGATCCGACCGCGCGCGTTGCTGACGGTGCGCGCATAGGAGAGGGGGTTGAGATCGGCCCCTATTGTATCGTCGGACCGCAGGTTGAACTCGGCACCGGCGTGCGGTTGGCTGCACATGTGCACGTTACGGGCGTGACCGTGATTGGCGCAGGCACTGTCGTGTATCCTTTTGCGTCGCTCGGAACACCGCCGCAATCGGTCCACTATCGCGGCGGTGCAACGCGACTGGCCGTCGGTCCACACTGCGAAGTGCGTGAAGGCGTCACAATGAATACGGGTACCGAAGACGGCGGCGGGCTTACCAGCGTGGGAGAACGTTGCATGTTCATGGCCGGCTCACACGTCGGTCACGACTGTCAGGTCGGCGATTCGGTAATTTTTGCCAACAACGCGGTTATTGGCGGTCACGTGTCCATAGGCAGTCACACGTTTCTTGGAGGGAACGCGGCGGTGCATCAGTACGCGCGCGTAGGCGAGGGTGCCATGGTGGCGGGGCTGTCCGGGATCACGCGCGACCTTATTCCATTCGGCTACGCGCGCGGTCAGATCGCGTCTCTTGCCGGTCTCAACGTCGTTGGGCTGCGGCGGCGCGGAGCGACGCGGCCAGACCTGCATCGAGCGCGGCAAATCTACCGCAAACTATTCCTGGACGATGGGGTTTTCGCCGACCGGGTCGGTGAAGTTGCACGCGATTTTGCGAATGACCCCGTTGCGGGAAAAATCCTTGCATTCATCCGCGCCGGCGGAAAGCTGTCGTTGATGCAGCCGCGCATGTTGCGCCAGGGCGACGAGTCCGATGACGATACAGCCTGAAAATCAGGCTATCGCTCAGGAACACGCAGCTGAAAATTCGGCGGCTGGAGATGCCATCGCGCTGATCTGCGGCGGAGGGAGCTTTCCCCGTGCGGTTGCCGATGCCATCGCGCGCCGCGGCCGACGCCCGGTCATGTTTGCGATCAAGGGTTGGGCCGATTCCAAAGTCATCGAGCAATATCCGCATCACTGGATTGCTCTCGGACAGCTGGGGCGGTTTTGCCGCCTCGCGCGAGCCGAGCACTGCCACGATGTTTTGTTCATCGGCACGTTGCTGCGGCCGGCAATTCGCGACCTCCGCCTCGATTGGCCTACGGTGCGCGCAATGCCACGCATTATCCGCTCGTTTCGGGGCGGCGATGATCATTTGCTGTCCGGGGTCGCGAATATTCTGGCCGATGCAGGGCTGCGCATCATCGCGGTGCACGACGTCGCGCCGGAAATCCTTGTCCCGGATGGCGTGCTCGGACGCTGCCAGCCAAGCGCCCGCGACCGTGCCGACATCGCGCGCGCGTTCGAGGTGCTCGCAGCGCTTGGGCCCTTCGATATCGGTCAAGGCGCGGTGGTCGCCGATAATAACGTGCTCGCTGTCGAGGCCGCCGAAGGAACAGATAATATGCTCTCGCGCCTCATCGAGTTGCGCCGGCATGGCCGCGTGACGGCGCGGCCTGGCATCGGCGTGCTGGCGAAGGCGCCAAAGCCTAGCCAGGATCGCCGGTTCGATTTGCCGGCAATTGGGCCACGTACGATTGAGTACGCCGCGCGCGCTGGGCTCGCGGGCGTCGCGGTGGCCGCAGGCAGTGCGATCATAGCCGATGCCGCCGAGACAATCGCCGTGGCCGATCGCGCCGGAATCTTTCTCGCCGGTGTGGGTCGGGGCTCTGTGTGATGACCGCGCAGGTGTTGTTGCGTCCGCTTAAAATTTACCTGGTTGCGGGCGAGGAATCCGGCGACGCGCTCGGGGGCGTCTTGGCCGGAGCGCTTACGGCCCATTATGGGGACAGCCTTGAGCTTTCCGGCGTCGGCGGGCGAGCGATGGCGGCGGCCGGGATCGCAAGTCCGTTCCCCATCGACGATCTGTCCATCGTCGGTCTGAGCGCCATCCCGCGACGGCTGCCGACGATCCTGCGCCGCATTCGCGAAACCGCGGACGCTGTCGTGGCAGCGCAGCCTGATGCCCTCGTGATCATCGACAGCCCGGACTTCACGCATCGTGTCGCGCGTCGTGTGCGGCGGCTTGCGCCGTCGATCCCGATCATCGACTACGTGTCGCCGACGGTGTGGGCCTGGCGGCCGGGCCGCGCCCGCGCCATGCGGTCGTATATCGATTGCGTGCTAGCGATTCTGCCGTTCGAGCCGGCAGCGCATGCCAGACTAGGCGGCCCACCCTGCGTCTATGTCGGTCACCCGCTGATCGAGCGGATCGCTGAACTGCGTCCGAATGCCGAGGAGGCCGAACGTCGGCGCTCTCGGCCGCCGATTGTCCTCGTGCTGCCTGGCAGCCGCTCGACCGAAATCCATCATTTGCTCGGCATCTTCGGCGGCGCGCTCGAGCGTGCTGCGGCCCGCGCCGGGCCGTTCGATCTTGTGCTGCCGACGTTGCCCCATCTCTTGGCGCGGGTAAAAGCCGCGACGGCCGCTTGGTCGCTGAAGCCTCGCATCATGGTTGGGCCGGCCGAGAAGTGGTCGGCCTTCCGCATGGCGCGTGCCGCGCTGGCCGCATCCGGCACGGTGACGCTTGAGCTCGCGCTCGCAGGCATTCCGACGGTTGCCGCGTATCGGCTGTCGCTCGTCGAAGAAGTGGTGCTGCGGCTCGCCACCCGCCGCGCTTCACGGCCGCACAGCGTCATACTCGCCAATCTTGTGATCGGCGAAAACGTCATGCCCGAGCTGTTGCAGCGCGCTTGCACGCCGCAAGCGCTGGCCGACGCGCTCGTGCCGCTCATCGGCGCAACACCACACCGTCAGCGCCAGCTCGAAGCGTTCGAACGCCTCGATGGCATCATGGCGATCGGCGGCGTTGCGCCAAGCGCGAAAGCGGCCGCCCTTGTGGGCGAGATCGCCGAGCGCCGCCGTGCCGGCAGCACGTAACCTGACGAACCGCCCGGCCGATTACTTCCGCCTCGATATCGGCTGGTAGTCGCGCTGCGGCGAACCCGTATAGAGCTGGCGCGGACGGCCGAGCTTCTGGTGCGGATCCTCGATCATTTCCTTCCACTGCGCGATCCAGCCGACGGTGCGCGCGAGCGCGAACAGCACGGTGAACATCGAGGTGGGGAAGCCCATGGCCCGCAGGGTGATGCCAGAATAGAAGTCGACGTTCGGATAAAGCTTCTTCTGAATGAAGTAGTCGTCGTGCAGCGCGATCTTCTCGAGCTCCATAGCGACGTCGAGCAGCGGATCTTTGCGGCCCAGCTCGTTCAACACCTCGTAACAGGTTTTCTGCATGAGCTTGGCGCGCGGATCGTAGTTCTTGTAAACCCGGTGGCCAAAGCCCATCAGCCGGAATGAATCGTTGGGATCCTTCGATCGCTTGATGAATTCCGGAATGCGATCGACGCTTCCGATCTCGCCAAGCATCTTTAACGCGGCTTCATTGGCGCCGCCATGGGCTGGCCCCCACAAACAAGCGATGCCCGCAGCGATGCAGGCGAACGGGTTGGCGCCGGTCGAGCCCGCCAATCGCACCGTTGAGGTCGAAGCATTCTGTTCGTGGTCGGCGTGCAGCGTGAAAATGCGGTCCATGGCGCGCGCGATCACCGGATTGGCCTTGTAGGGCTCGCACGGCACCGCAAAACACATGCGCAGGAAGTTGGAGGCGTAATCGAGCGAGTTGTCCGGATACATGAACGGCTGGCCGATCGTATATTTGTATGCCATCGCGGCCAGCGTGGGCATTTTGGCGATCATGCGGATCGACGCGATCATCCGGTGGGTAGGATCGGTGATATCGGTCGAGTCGTTATAGAAGGCCGAGAGCGCGCCGACCGAGCCGACCATCACCGCCATCGGATGGGCGTCGCGACGAAAGCCCTGGAAGAAACGGCTCATCTGCTCGTGAACCATCGTGTGATGGATCACGCGATCGACGAAGTCGGCTTTCTGCGTCGCCGTCGGCAGTTCGCCGTAAAGCAGCAGGTAACAGGTCTCCAGAAAGTCGCCGTGTTCCGCCAAGTCATCGATCGGGTAGCCGCGGTACAGCAGGACACCTTCGTCGCCGTCGATGTAGGTGATCTTCGACTCGCATGAACCCGTCGAGGTAAAGCCCGGGTCATAGGTGAAGATGCCGGTCTCGGCGTAGAGCTTGCTGACGTCCAGCACCTCCGGCCCGATCGTTCCGTCGTAGATCGGGAACGAATAGTTCTTGTCGCCGAGAGTAAGCTTGCCGGTCTTGATGTTGGCGCCGGTTTTCGCATCCATGATTGTATCCTCGATACTGGCAGCCGCAGCGGAAGGCCGCGCGGCCGGAATGACTAACGCGATGGGGCGGCATTTTGTGCCCGGCCCTATTGGGGTAACCCAAGCCCGTGTGCACTGCAAGATATAGGCGGATTTAGCCGCATCTGGAGGAGGATGGGCAAGCCCGCTCAGGTTATTTTGCACGGCTCAGTTCGTCCGTGGCTGGGCCTCCTGCGGACCGACCTGATCGGCGATGCGCTCCAGGCTCTCTGACTTCCCGAGGACTGCGAGCACTTCAAATATGCCTGGGGAGGTGGTCCGCCCGGTAAGAGCGGCGCGCAGCGGCTGGGCGACCGACCCGAGCTTCGCACCCTTTTCTTCCGCGAGGGTACGGACGGCCTGTTCGGTCGTTTCGGCGGTCCAGGGTTCTACCGCGGCAAGTTGGGTTCCTGTGTCGCGAAGCAGCGTCTTTGCTTCAGGGGTCAGGAGGGCCGTTGCCTTATCGTCCAGCGGAATCGGCCGGTCGGCAAAAAGAAAATGTGCCCCGACAATGAGATCGACTAATGTCTTCGCGCGCTCTTTGAGGCTAGGCATGGCTGCCTGCCATTGCGCCCGCAAGCGCGGCGTCAATTTCGCCGCAAGGGCCCTGCCGTCGGCAATATGAGGCAGCAGCCGATCGACGGCATCGAGCAAATCGGCATCCGCGCTGTGGCGAATGTAGTGGCCATTGAGACTTTCCAATTTGGCGAAGTCGAACCGCGCCGGCGCGCGGCCGATCTGCGGCAGATCAAACGCCGCGATCATCTCCTGGGTCGAGAAGAACTCTTGGTCACCGTGGCTCCAGCCCAGACGCACCAAATAGTTGCGCAGTGCCGGCGGCAAATAGCCCATGGCGCGGTAGGCATCGACGCCGAGCGCGCCGTGCCGTTTGGAGAGCTTTGAACCGTCCGGCCCGTGGATCAGGGGAATGTGCGCCATGACCGGCACCGTCCAGCCCAGGCCGTCATAAATCTGCTTCTGGCGGGCCGCGTTGGTCAGATGATCGTCGCCGCGGATGATGTGGGTCACGCCCATGTCGTGATCGTCGACGACCACGGCGAGCATGTAGGTTGGCGTGCCGTCAGAACGCAGCAGCACCAGATCGTCAAGGTTTTCGTTCTGCCAAACCACGCGGCCTTGAACTTGATCCTCGATGACCGTTTCGCCGGTCAGCGGCGCCTTGAGTCTGATCGCTGGTTTGACACCAGGCGGTGCCTCGCTCGGATCGCGGTCGCGCCAGCGCCCGTCGTAAAGCTTGGCGCGCCCTTCGTGGCGTGCGGCCTCCCGCATTTGGGTGAGCTCATCGGGGCTCGCGTAGCAACGATAAGCGTGGCCTTTGGCGAGCAGTTCTTCCACGATCTCCCGATGCCGTGCCGCGCGGGCAAATTGAAAAATGGTCTCGCCATCCCAGTTAATGCCGAGCCACGTGAGCCCATCGAGGATAGCGTCGATCGCGGCCTGGGTGGAACGCTCC
>Ga0070731_10003285_pt1 | contig 14714 bp, 10 predicted proteins | sample Coa_R1_2_FD_66448 | JGI IMG/M metagenome (GOLD analysis project Ga0070731, IMG submission 66448) | Surface soil microbial communities from Centralia Pennsylvania, which are recovering from an underground coalmine fire - Coalmine... | ecosystem: Environmental > Terrestrial > Soil > Unclassified ... | reverse complement strand
GCGGTGATCATCGGCGTGATCGGCGGCATCGCGCTGGTCAATAGTGGCGGCGTGGCGCGTGGGGTGCGGCTGGTGGATGCGGCAACCGCGCTCAAATTGATTCCGTTCGCGATTTTTGTGATCGCCGGCGTTGGCGCAATGCATCGCGCGAATTTTGTGCCGACGGTACACGTGAGCACTTCGGGACTGGGCCGCGCTGTGATTCTGGCCCTCTTCGTGTGCTCCGGCATGGAGACGCCCTTAGCGGCGAGCGGCGAGATAGCGGAACCGTCGCGCACGATTCCGCGAGGGCTGGCGATAGGGATGATGTCCGTCGTCGGGCTGTTCATCGCCATTCAAGTTATCGCGCAGGGGATACTTGGTCCTGCGCTGGCGCATTCGACAGTGCCGCTGGCCGACGCGATGGCGCGGATCAATCCCACGCTGCGCCTGCTGATGCTGGCGGGTGCTGGACTCTCAATGTTCGGTTGGATCGGCAGCGACATCCTCGGCACGCCGCGAATGCTCTTCGCTTTCGCACGCGACGGATGGCTGCCGCGTGCGCTCGGGCGCGTCCACCCGCGCACCCATGCGCCACATATCGCGATTTGGTGCTACGCGGGGCTGACGGTCGGACTCGCGTTGAGTGGAACCTTTGCGGAATTGGCCGTGCTGTCAACACTGGCCACGGCGGTTTTCTACATAGGTGGCTGCGCAGCAGCCTGGCGGCTCGCGCGCCGTGGCGTGGCCGTAGCCGGCGCGCCGTTGAACTTCCGTTGGCTCGGAGCCGCGGCTGCGATTGGCATTGGCAGCATGCTGCTTCTGATTGCGCTGGCGTCGCGCGCAGAAATCGTTGGCCTGCTGGTGGTTACCGGCGGCAGCGCCGCGATCTATTTGTTGCAGAGTCGGGGCGCGCAGGCGCGGCTGCGAATCCGATCACAATGAAAAGACGCTTTCGGCGTTGGTCTGAAAGAGTTTCTTTTTGTCGGCGTCGCTCAAGGGAAGATTATCGGTCATCGTGACTTCCTCGATTTGAAACTGGTAGGGGTAATCCATCGCGTAGAGTACGCGATCCATTCCGAGCACGGATTGCGACAACAGGATCGCGGGCGCCCATGGAACGCCGCTGGTGGTTACGTAGATATTGCGCCGCATGTAATCGCTGGGGAGCATCTTCAATTTTGGCATGAACGGCTTTTTGTGGACCTGGAAGTAGTCGATGCGATACAGCAGATAGGGAAGAGCCTCGCCTGCATGGCCGATAACAATCTTGAGGTTCGGGAAACGATCGAACGTTCCGCTGGTGATCAGCGCGAGCGTGTGCAGGCCGACCTCGACACCAAAGCCGTACAGCGCGCGCTCCATGCCGCGCTGCAGGAAGGGCTGAAGCATTTGCGGGGAAGGCTCGCGTGGATGAATATAAATTGGCGCATTCAGGGCTTCGGCGGCCTCGAAGATCTCCCAGAATTTAGGGTCGTCCAGATACTCGCCCTCGGTGTGTGAATTGACGACGGCTCCTTTGAGTCCGAGGCGCTTCGTAGCGCGCTCCATTTCCTTCGCGGCGGCTTTCGGGTCCTGCGGAGCGATGGCGGCGAGACCTGCGAAGCGAGTGGGATACTTGCGGATCGCCTCGGCGAGCTGATCGTTGGTCGATGCGGCGAGCGAGGAAGCGGTCGCGGCATCGAAGACCTGAACGCCGGGAGCGGTAAGTAGCAGGAGCGCGAGGTCGATGCCGCTGGCGTCCATATCCTTGATTCGCCCTTCGCCCATGTCGGCTAACCTGGTAACGATCGGATTGGCGCCGCTGCCGTCTCCCTCGCCGCGGGTGCTGCCGCTGTCTCCCCACATGCTGGCTAGCCCCGGGTGGGCGTAGGGATTTTCGTCGAGCAATTTGCGGTACATGGCGAACATTTCGGCCGGGCCCCAGGCTTCTTCGGTCGCAATCCGCTTGTAGGGCACTTTTCGAGGTTTTGCTGCATCTTCATTGCGCACGGGCATGGTGATTTGCGCGGGGCTCGCTTGTGCGGCGCCGGCCGTTAGCTGAGCGGAAAGGGCAGCGTAGGACGCGGCTGCACCTTTGAAGAAAGATCGTCTGTCCATAGTTTCAATCCCCCGGTGCATACAAATACCGCGAATGGTGCGTAACGGCAATCGCCAAACATCCAGATGCCCGTGGGTGACTGACGGCGCTCCCTTGGTGCATGATCGGAATATGACGCCGGCTGAAAGGACGCAGTGGATCAATGATCGCGCGCACGCTGCGGGATTTGATTTGTGCGGCGTCGCGCCGGTGAACGGGGAATTGAGCGCTCCGGAAAACTCGGCTGAGCCGGAAGCGTTTAAGGAACTTCGGCGCCTGCCTGAATGGCTGGCGCGGGGATACGCGGGAGAGATGAAGTACCTGCATGACTCGCGGAGAGGCGACCCCCGGCTGGTGATGGAAGGGGCGCAGAGCCTGATCGTCGTAGCACTGAACTACAACGCGCCGAAACCGCTTTCGACGGTTCGGTGTTCAGGATCATCTTGTGAGGAAGGGCGAGGAGCGGCTGATGAATTGCCGCGCGGATGGATTTCGCGCTACGCGTGGGGCGACGATTACCACGAAGTGATTCAGGAGAAGCTGAAGGGACTGATCGCGGAAATGCGCGCCGAGTTTCCCGAGCCTTTCGAAGCACGATCTTATGTGGACACGGGGCCGATCATCGAACGAGTAGCCGCGAAATATGCGGGCCTGGGCTGGCTTGCGAAAAATACGTGTCTGATCAACTCGCGGCTGGGATCGTGGCTCTTTCTCGGCGTGATCATTACTACGATGGAGCTTGGGGCGTCGCTTGCAGCTGGCCAAGCGCCAGCAGCCGATCTGTGCGGAAGCTGCACGCGCTGCCTGGATGCGTGCCCGACGCAGGCGTTTCCGGAACCGTACGTGCTGGACGCGCGGCGCTGCATCTCATACCTGACGATTGAATTGCGTGGCGAGATTCCGGAAGAGTTTCGTCCGCAGATGGGAGCGGCGGTGATCGGGTGCGACATTTGTCAGGATGTGTGTCCTTGGAACCGCAAGGCGCCGGTGACGAGCCTTTTCGCTTTTCAGCCGCGAGAGATTTCAGGAACTGGAATTGAGGCGGCCGTGGAGGAGGATCGGGACGGCTCGAATGATGGAGCTAGAATGTCGCTGCTTTGGCCTGAACTCGAGTGGCTGGCGGGACTCTCGCAACGGGAATTCAGCGCGATATTCCGCCGGAGCGCCGTCAAGCGCGCGAAGTGGCGCGGCTTGGTTCGAAATGCTTGCGTGGCGCTGGGAAATTCAGGACTGGAGAAGAGCAGGGCGGATTATCCTCGGGTGATTCGCGTGCTCGACCGGCTGGCATCTTCGGAAGATTCGCTGATTGCCGAACATGCGAAGTGGGCGCTGGCACGGCTATCGACGGAGGCACCGGTCGCGTCGAGGTAATTTGATCATGCGATTGCTCGCTGAGGAGTTTCGCGAGGCGAGTTGTTTTTCGCGGCTTTCGCACGGACGAGGCCTCCGCACCAAGCCGCCGGGATGGTGAAGAGCAGCGCGCCAATCCAATTGAGCAAAGGCGCCTCGTTGCGAAGCGACGATGACATCATCGCCAAGATCGTGAGGGCGACCTGGACTACGCCCATGAGCACGGCATGAAGCACGGGGGAGCGTCGCGCGAGCCATGCGGTAACGTAACCGCCGGCTGCAACGCATAAAGCCGTGTAAGCGAACAGGAACAGAGTGGCGGGCAAACTGTGGCTGATGGCAGCTCGGTTGGGCAGAGCTTGGGGAAAGAGGTGCATCATCAGCGGGTCGGCGGCGGCTTCGATCGCGAACGAGGTGATCGTCAGAGTGACGATGCCTGCCAATATTGCGAGGGCGCTTCGAGTCATGGTGGCTAGTCTACTGAAACCAGCGGGCGGCGTCTTGAGATTCTTGGGGTGAACGGGATTTCGTTTGCGTGCGGGTTGCGATGAAGGAAGGGAACTGAAAAACCTAATGGACACGGAAACGCTGTTTTTGGGATACTTTCGCGTGCAAGCGGCGATGAACGATCGAGTGAAACCTGCCGCATCTTTAATTCAGGACTAAAAACCTCATGAAATCAATGCGCCGATTGGGTCTATGTTTGTCCGTGTTGTTAGTGGTGGGACTGGGGGCATCGCGATTGTCGTCGCGGGAGAGTCCCAAAGCATCTTCACAGAAGGCTGCTGAGCAAAAGACTGCACAGAAGACGCCTTCCACCGCGGAGCAGGGTGGCAACGTCGAACGAGGGCGGTATTTGGTTGAGAACGTGGCGATGTGCGAGGAGTGCCACACGCCGAGGGATGGCGGCGGCAATCTGGATGAGTCGCGGCGTCTGCAGGGCGCGCCAATCTGGATCACGCCCGTTCACCACGACACGAATTGGGCCATGAATGCGCCGAGCCTGGCGGGATTCGAACAGTTCACCGAAGAACAGGGCGAGCAGATTCTCGAGCAGGGAGTTGGTCCGAACGGGCTGCCCATCCAGCCACCGATGCACATCTACCACATGAATCACGCCGACGCGCAAGCCGTTATCGCTTACCTGCGCTCGCTGCCGGGCGGCTATCCGCAGCGATAAGGCCGCAGTCTCGTCCAGCCGCAGCCGAACGCCGGTATAATCGCGGACGATGGAAGAGCGCTTACGGGCGTGGGTGGAATGGCTGCTTGGTCCGGAAATTTCAGATGAAAAACATCCGGGGCATCTGTGGCCGCGATGGATTTTCTTGCGGGCGCTCGGTCTGATCTATCTCTCCGCATTTTATTCGCTAATTTTTCAGATTAAGGGCCTGCTGGGTCCGAGCGGGATTCTGCCCGCGGGCGATTATTTGCAGGCGGTCTCCTCGGCACTTCACGCAGCGCGCTTCTGGTTTGCGCCCACGCTTTTTTGGATTAGCTCGAGCGACCGCGCGCTGATGGCGGTCTGCTGGGTGGGGCTTGCGGCATCCATTCTGCTGACGCTGAACATTTGGCCGCGCGCGACGCTGGCGATTTGCTTCGTCTGTTTTCTCTCCTTCATTGGCGCGGCGCAGGATTTTGCGAGCTATCAATCGGACGGCATGCTTCTGGGGGCGGGCTTCATCAGCCTGTTTTTTGCGCCGCCGGGATTTTTGCCGGGATTGGGGCGTGCGAATCCGCCGTCGCGTGCAAGCCTGTTTCTGCTGCTATGGGAGTGGTTCCGGATTTATTTCGAATCAGGCTTCGCCAAAATGGCTAGCGGCGATACGTCGTGGCGACACTTCACGGCCATGGACGACTACTACCAGAATGGGCCGCTGCCTACGTGGATTGGATGGTTCGTTGGACATTTCCCGCATTGGTTTCACGCGTCGGCGGTTTTTTACACACTGGCGACCGAACTGGTCCTGGTGTGGATGGTGTTTTTGCCGCGCCGATTTCGGATCGCGTGCTTCTGGATTGTTGCGCCGTTTGAAATCAGCATCATTCTCACCGGGAATTACGCGTTCTTGAATTATCTCGTTTTTTCGCTCGGTTTCCTGTTGCTCGACGATCGTTTCGTGGAATGGGCGGTCCCGCAGCGCGTTCGAAGTGCGCTTGAACGCAAGGCAGACACCGCTTCAGCACCGGGAACGCCACCAGATAACAGGCGCGCCGATTGGCGTAAACGGCTCAAGCCCGTGCGCATGACGGTGACGGGTATCTGCTTGGGTCTTGTGTTTTACGCGACGACCGCCATCTTCATCTTGACGCTTGCCCCGAGCGTTCCGCTACCGCAGAAGCCGGTGAGCATGCTCGAACCATTTCGCATCGCGAATCGGTACGCGCTGTTTGCTAACATGACTCACCAGCGGTATGAGATCGAGTTCCAAGGTTCGATGGATGGCAAGAGCTGGATCCCATATCCATTCCGGTACAAGCCACAAGATCCGAGCAAACCACCTGGAATCTACGCACCGTATCAGCCGCGTTTCGAATGGAACTTGTGGTTCGCGTCCCTGGGAAACTGGCGGGAGTATCGCTTCGTATTGTGGACCGAGGAGCGACTGCTAGCGAACGACTCGGACGTGCTGGAGCTGTTTGCGCGCAATCCATTCCCTAGCACGCCTCCGAAGGAAGTGCGCAGCGTCCTCTATCAGTATTGGTTCACGAGCGAGCAAACCAGACGGGAGCGGGGACTGTGGTGGCGGCGAGAAATGCTGGGCGAATATGCGCCGACGCTCGAACGCGAGCCCGACGGCAAGATCGTGATACTGGATTTTCCGGGAGTTGAGGCGCCGACACCGTAGCGAGACTCCCCGAGAAATCTAATGGGCGTTGCCCGAAGATTTGTTCGCGGCGTCCAATTGAGCCTGCAAATCGGCAACTTTCTTTTCGGCGGCGGTGACGTCCTGTTGCTTGGCGTCGATTTGATTCTTCTCGTCGGCTAAGGCAGCGGCGCCCGCTTTATCGGAGGAATATTCGGGCTTGCCGTAGTACGTCTGCTGGTCGAGGGAGTATTTGCGCTGAAGTAAATCAAGATCGACCTTAAGGGTCTGCAGATTGGCCTTGGCCTCGTTTAGGCTCGCTTCGATTGCGGCAATCTTTTTGGTCGCGGCAGGCCTCTCCGCTGTGGGCTTGGCTCCATCCGCAGGGGCAGACTTATCGTCTGACGAAGCGGGCTGGCCGACGATGCTTATGGCGCCAGGTTCAGAAGCCAGGCTCTCGTTATCCCAAACCTTTGCGGGTTTCGCCTGCTCCTTCTTAGCTTCACGCGCTCGGCGGGCGGCGGCGGCGAGTGAATCCTGCTGCTGGTCCGATGCGGGCGGGGTTTGATCTTGCGATTGTTGCGCCGGGGCAAGCCCAGGCAACGAAAGTAGCAGAATCAAGGGTGCCCATTTCGCGATCAACATCCTGTCCTTGCCTCCGACACGAGCGTTCCGCTCTTCTATGGTATCGCAGCGGTGGGTCCGCGGGAAGTTGCGTCCGCAGTGGAGTCTAAAGAGGCAACTGCAAGAGCAACGTCCCGCCGAACTGTCCGCTTGACCAGTTGCGCCTTGCCGTACACAGATGGAAAATACATGGGTAATTTAGTTGCGCGGGTGCGCCGCAGTTACTTAGACTGAGCTTCGGCTCACCGCGCCAGGGCGTTGCCGCATCTAACTTTTGCCATATGAAAACGACCCCAGCTCTTAAACAAGCCGTCTCGATTTTGTGCCTTACCCTTATCGGCATTCCTCCAACCGCATTTGGGAAAGCTCCTGCGCGTCATCATTACAAGCGAGCAAGAGTCGTCCAGTACGTCGATCCCGCGAAGGATGACATCGTCGGTAACGATGATCCCGTGGTTCGCAACATTGCCGTGGACGCCTTGGGACATGAAAAGGGCTCCGTGCTTGCCGTCGATCCGACCAACGGCCGCATCCTTTCGATCGTGAACCAGAAGATGGCCTTCTCGGCCGGCTTCGAACCGTGCTCGACGATCAAGCCATTTGTGGCGCTGGCCGCCCTGAAGGAAGGGGTCATCACGCGCGACACCATGATACGAGTTGCGCCGCGCCGCTACATCAATTTGACGGAGGCGATGGCGCATTCCAATAACAAGTTCTTCGAGGAAGTAGGAACGCGCTTGGGTTTCGATCGTGAGCTAAAATACGATGCTCTGCTTGGCCTGGGGCAGCGCGTGGGTTACAACATTCCTGAAGAGCAGCCCGGATCGCTACCTCCATCGGCGCCGCTTTTCGGAGGGGTAGCGCGCATGTCGAGCTTCGGCGAAGGCATCCGCATCACGCCCTTTCAGCTTGCGTCGCTGGTGGGAATGCTGGCCAATGGCGGCACGCAGTACTATCTGCAATATCCGCGGACGGATGCGGCGCGCCAGAGCTTCGAGCCGCGGATTCGCGAGCGGTTCGACATCGCTCCGTTGCTTCCGGACCTGCGCGAGGGAATGCTGGCTGCGGTTCTTTACGGGACGGCTAAGCGCAGCTATGACCCAGATGGCGAACAGGACCTTGGGAAGACGGGTACGTGCAACGACGAAGGGCTTGGCGGACGCCTAGGCTGGTTTGTTTCGTACGCGGACCAAGCTCACCCGAAGATCGTGATTGTGATTTTGCTGCACGGAGGCAGCCGCATTATCAGCGGACCTCACGCTTCAGAAATTGCCGGCAGGATCTACCGGGGGCTGTACGAACGGAATTACTTCGCCCGGGAGGATTCTAACTCGAGTCAATACGCTTCGTCTCCCGTGTCGATCCACACCTCTTCTCCTTAAACAGGCCGTCAGGCCATCGTCAGTGCCTCAACGAACAGGCTACGATGCAGTGGTTATCGGCTCGGGGCCGAATGGTCTTGCTGCCGCAATCGTGATGGCGAGAGCCGGGCGTTCCGTGCTGGTTTTGGAGGCTGAGGATACGATCGGCGGCGGAACGCGTTCAGCCCAGCTGACCCTTCCCGGTTACGTTCACGATGTCTGTTCTGCCGTGCATCCGATGGCATTGGCATCGCCCTTCTTTCGATCGCTTCCTCTGCAGGAACACGGCCTGGAATGGATTCATCCCCCGCTTCCCCTAGCGCACCCACGTGATGACGGAACTGCGGTGGTCCTTGAACATTCTCTCGACTCGACATGCAGCTCTCTTGAAGCGGACGGACCGAGCTATCGCAATCTCGTGGGCCCAATTGTGCAAAATTGGAGCGCCATCGAGAGCGCTATTCTGGGACCTCTAGGTATCCCACGAAATCCGATCGCCATGTCCCGGTTTGGCATGCATGCTATCCAGCCCGCGGCCCGTCTTGCCCGCAATAAGTTTCGGACGGCGGAGACGCGGGCGTTGTTCGCCGGTTTGGCCGCCCATTCGATCGTTCCCCTGGAGAAGTGGGGAACAGCAGCAATAGGACTTGTCTTGGCCGCAGTGGGCCACGTTTACGGTTGGCCTATACCCAAGGGTGGCTCCCAACGTATCGGAGATGCGCTCGCTTCGTACCTGCGTTCTCTGGGCGGACGGATCCAGTCCGGCGTCCGTGTGGGGTCCATTCGCGAACTACCGTCCGCGCGCACGATTTTCTGCGATCTGACCCCTCGTGGACTTCTCAATATTGCTGCGCCGGTTCTTCCAGCCAATTATCAGAAGGCGCTGAGAAGATACAAGTATGGTCCGGCTGTATTCAAAATTGATTGGGCGCTGTCGGATCCGATCCCCTGGAGAGCAAAGGAATGCTCGAGAGCCGGTACCATCCACATTGGATCTACCCTCGAAGAAATAGAACGCTCCGAGCGCGCCGCGTGGAACGGAACTGAAGAGAACAAGCCTTTTGTGCTTGTGACACAACCGAGCCTGTTCGATTCGACGCGGGCTCCTAAAGGCCGTCACACGGCCTGGGCATATTGCCATGTGCCAAACAACAACGATTTCGACATGACGAGCCGAATCGAATCGCAAATTGAAAGCTTCGCGCCGGGTTTCGGAGAAGCCATCCTTGCGCGCAGCGTCAGGACGCCAGCCGCGCTACAACAGCACAATGCGAATCTGGTAGGTGGTGATATTTCTGGCGGAGCGAACAACCTGACGCAACTTTTTCTTCGTCCAACACGCCACGCATATGCGACTCCCCGTGCTGGATTGTATCTTTGCTCGTCTTCCACGCCGCCGGGTGGCGGAGTGCACGGAATGTGTGGTTATCACGCCGCCATGCGCGCGCTGGCCGCTGAAAGCTAGGTCACGACGCCACAATCAAGGCATCACGCCCCCCAAATACACTTAACCGGGACGCTTGCACGGAAGGGCGCCGCGGTGTATACGTCACTCGCAATGATTTCGAAACCTGACATCTGGGGAGGCATGGGCATGAGGCGCTGGCGCACGTTCTTTTTCTGTTTGGTTTGCCTGGTGGTTTTGGGGATGGCTCCGGGACGGGTTGCCGCACAGCAGTCCTGCGACAGTCTGACTTCTCTTAAGATTCCCAATGTGACCGTGATCTCCGCCACGGCAATCAATCCGCCGCCGGACTTGGTGATTCCAATTCCCGCCGGGCCGGCCGGGCCAGGACGCGATGTTAGTATCTCCCAGCCTTTTTGCCGAGTAATCGCGTTTTCCACGCCCACGAGCGATTCGCATATCAGCTTTGAAGTGTGGCTTCCTACAGCGGCGAGCTGGAACGGAAAGTTCGAAGCCGTCGGCAATGGCGGCTTTATCGGGCAAGTCGGCTACACGGCGCTCGAAACGGCCCTGAAGCGGGGCTATGCCACTGCCGGCACTGATACTGGCCATGCGTCCGGTAATGACGAAAGCTGGGCCCTAGGTCATCCCGAAAAACTCATCGATTGGTCGTATCGCGCCGTGCATGAAATGACTGTGAATTCCAAGCTGATCATCCAGGCGTTTTACGGCTCTGCCGCGAAACTCTCCTATTGGAACGGCTGCTCCACTGGCGGCAAGCAAGGCCTCACGGAGGCGCAGCGCTATCCGGACGATTACGATGGCATCATCGCCGGCGCGCCAGCGAACTATATTACGCATCTTCAGGCGGGTTCAGAGTACATCAGCTGGGTCGCGCTGAAGGACGGAGTGAATGCGCCAGCTTATATCCCGCCATCCAAGTACGCTGTGCTGCACGCGGGCGCAATCGCTGCCTGCGATTCTAAAGACGGCGTAACAGACGGCATTATCGAAGATCCCACTCGCTGTCCTTTCGATCCCAAGAGCGTTCAGTGCGAGGGTCCGGATGCTCCCACATGTCTTACGGCACCGCAAGTAAAGACGGCGCAGATGATTTACGCTGGTGCGAAGTATTCCGATGGCAAGCAGATATTCCCAGGCTTCGAGCCGGGAAGCGAATTGGCATGGAGCGGGATGGCTGCCGGTCCCGAGCCGATCAGCATTGGCACAGGCTTTTTCAAATACATGGTTTTCGGGGATCCTAACTGGGATTTCCATACGTTTGACGTGGATCGCGATACGCGTCTTGCGGATTCTCGCCTCGGTTCAATCGTGAATGCCATCGACCCGAACTTGAAAGCCTTCAAATCGCATGGCGGAAAAATCATCATGTACCACGGCTGGGCCGATCAAGCCATCATGCCGCGGAACAGCCTCAATTATTACGAGAGCGTCGAGCATGCTATGGGCGGGCAGCAGCCGACGCAGGATTTTCTGCGTTTGTTTTTTGTGCCTGGCATGCAGCATTGCCAAGGCGGAGCTGCTCCGAACACGTTTGATTCGCTTACAGCCCTGGAACAGTGGCGTGAACACGGCGCGGCGCCCGAGAAAATCGTCGCATCACACTCGACGAAGGGCGTGATCGACGAGACGCGGCCGCTGTGTCCGCATCCTCAGGTAGCCATCTATAAGGGCAGCGGCAGCACCAGCGACGCTGCAAACTTCACATGCGGCAATCCGAACTGGTAGACGGACCGGGCTGCGTGGCTAGTTTTTCTTTTTGGACTTTTTGCGCTGTGGGGAAGGCAGTTTCGCTATGGCAGTTTCCACGGCCTGCTGGACCTTGGCGTCCAACTGCGCGTCGAAGGCAATGCGCTCTTCGCGCGCCTCGTCCGCAATTGATGTAGCGAGCCGCGCCACCGCTGCCTCCACGGCGTTTTCGATCACCGAGCGAATCTCGGCATTTATCCTGGTATCGCCGGAGGCAATTTTCACATCCATGGAATTCGCTTCTTCAATCGCAGCTTCGGCGTTGATTTTGGCGGTTCGGGATGCGGATGCGATTTCGCTTTCGTCCCACGAAGCTGTGGCATTCGCCTTCTCGATTGCTTCCCTGGATTGCTTGTCTGCTCCCGCGGTCCGTTGATCGTTTTCGGGAGTTGAAGGCTCCGGATCCCCGGGAACCGGAAACCAGTCTGCGGGGGGCGACGAAATGCCCCATACATTTCCGGGCACCTCGAAATCCACCGCGATGTGAAAAACTTCCCGGGTATTGCGCGGCCTCTGAACCCAAATCACTTTTCCGGAAACTTGGCGAGGCGCGCCTCGCTGGCTCCGGGGAATTTCGATCTCGACGGCGGAGCCTCGCGGCACGTAATGCTTGGATTGGTATTTGCAACCGTGACAACTCACCATAACGGTATTCGTATTTTCCCTAAACGGCTCATGCAGCGCATCGACACCCTTTACGATTATTGGCAAAGCCAGCACCGCGCGGGTGCTGCGGCGGTGCTCGATGGCAATCTCGACTGGCGTTGAAGACTGGGTCAAGTCCGTCTCCTGAAGCGAATTCTGCCCGCGACGAAAATAATATCATTCAGGCTGGCAGCCGCTTCGCTCTCATCGAGGGGCAGCGCCCAAAAGTTACTGTTGATCCGGCAGCACCGGAAGAACCACCGCGTCCGCGGTTGATGGATCGTCGCGCAGCTTGATGTACAGGAGCGTGCCGTTTGGACGGGGAACTGTCAGCGAACTGTCGACGAAACCTAGCGGTACGGGTGTTGTGTGCGTGAATTGCGAATCCGAGGCAACGGAATCAATCAGGAAAAGATTCGTCCCGCTGAGCTTGCAAGGTTTATCCGGGCTGTCGGGGCAACGAATCTCCTTGAGCGACGGGACTCGCACCAGATCCGCAAGCGGTTGCCAATCTCCCTTGGAGCCATCCTCGCTGATGGCGCGGAAGCGCAGCGCTCCAAACGCAGAAGGTCCAAAATTCTTAAGAGGATCGACGATGCCAAGTACCGTTTGTGAATCCTGCAAGACGATGTTGCCGTCGCTGACGCTGAGCAACGTGCTGAACGACTCATCCTCGTTAGCCACCTCGATCTTTTCCGTCCTCGGAAATTTATCGGGGATCTCAGTTTTCACAAAAAAAGACATCCGGCCGTCTTGCGGAAGTTGATCTTGGCTCGCGAAGCGAATCGCCGAACCGCTGGCGCCGGTCTGAATGCTCTTGCCGATCAAATCCACCTTGGGACGCGCGGGCTCAATGGTCGTTTGCAAATTCAGAACGCGGCCATCCTTGAGGGAAACGTACGCGACCAACTTCTGATCGGGTGGCGCCGCCAGCGGCATATTGGAATTCGAAGCCAAGAGCGGCAACGCGTCCTTCTGGTCCGCGCGCGACAGTTTCCCAGGCACAAACTCTATTCCATCCAGCTTCAGCTTCTGCACTTCGTCCAGCCGGGTTCCAGTCAGGACGCCCTGGCGGTCGCCGTTATTGATCGCGAAGTGATCGAGATGGGCAGCCTCGGAATACGCAACCAACTGAATTTCCTCGGGACCGGCTATCCCAAATTGTTTCACCTTCACTTTGACTGGGCCCGCCGCTTCGCCCTTTAGCGGCGCTCGCACCTCCAGTTCGTCCGGCTTCGCAAGCTTCCATGTGGCACTCAGATTTTTGCCTTGCGCGTTTTCAATCGTCACTTGATCCACGCACACGGCGCTTTCCGATTTGAGATGAAGGGTATCTTCCCTGTCCGCGATGAGTGCGCTACGGTCCTCCGGAGAAATCAACCACTCTCCGGCGCGAGCCGCACGCAGATTGAAACTCGGACCCTCATACGCATCGAAGCCCCAGAAGCCCCGAAGCGTTCCTTTGACCTGCGAATTTGGTTTTCCCGGCGGCAAGGCATGCGCGTCGATTGCAAAGCCGCCGCGCGCGGCGTCCGCTGTTGCCGGGAGATCAATCGTCTGCCCCGTCGCTATCGGTACGCGCAGCGCAAAATCATGCGCAATCGTAGTTGAAAACACTAAGGGCGCGCCTTGGACCGGTAGAACGAGTTGCGTTTTCTGGAGACACAAAACTTCGTCCGGATTCACGGCGCGCAGCGGAGGAAGCTGCGGCGCTTCCACCGCCGGCAACCCAATCACCAGGACTGATTTCGGATTCCGAAACGAAGGGGGGCTATTCAGTCGAAGATTCAAATGGCTCTGCTGGGGTAGCGCAAGCGCCGGGATGTACTGATACTCGGCAGTGTGCAAACTCCCCATGATTCTGGCCATGTCGACAATTGCTCCCACATAGGGGCTGAAGGATCCTCCTCCGGCAAGAGGTGTCGCGCTCACAGCTCCGATTAGATCTGTCGATGGACCGGCCGTCAGGGCCGCAACCATGGATTGTGTGTGCCCATCATCCAGCACAAGCTGATCGGTATTTTGCATTAGGCAGGGCGCTTGCTCCTCCTCTGGCTTGTAAAAGCATCCTTGATCGACTTTGATATTCAGAGTGCGGGCCAATGCTTCCGATCTCTGCTGCAGCACTTTGGGTTCGTTTTCGGAAGTTTGTTTAACCTCGCTCAAGTACTTGTCGAGGCGTGAACGTTCCAGGCTCGCCTCATTCAGGTCCTGTGAAGCCCTCACGAAGCTGCCCGGTCGCCCGCGAACAGCGGAACGCAGAGTAGAAAAATCGCCGCCCGTCTCGGGCGCCAGAAACATCAGAACCTGCTGAGCTGCGGGCGGGACGGTGACCACGATTCCCTCAGTCCGAACTTTCTTATTCCAAGTTTCCGCGCGTGTAAACCACTCTTCCGGAGGGGGGTTCGTCGTGCCGCGCAGAAAAGCGACGATCAACAAGTAGTGAACCGATTGGCTTTCGGGAAAATCCGGATGAATCCAAAGCCGGTCACCCGATTGGAGGCTCGCGACCTCGGCTATCGGAAGTGTTTTGCCGGCTCGCGTTACATTCACTTCCAGGCTCGGCCCCACCAAATCGAAGGGCGCCGGATCTGCTTGCGCCGCTCGCGCGTTCAGCAACAACCCTGCGCACACCAAGCAGCACATCAGCCATCCAGGAATTCTGCGGTGAGAGCGCTTCCGCAAAATCATGTAAA
>Ga0070731_10003284_pt1 | contig 14714 bp, 13 predicted proteins | sample Coa_R1_2_FD_66448 | JGI IMG/M metagenome (GOLD analysis project Ga0070731, IMG submission 66448) | Surface soil microbial communities from Centralia Pennsylvania, which are recovering from an underground coalmine fire - Coalmine... | ecosystem: Environmental > Terrestrial > Soil > Unclassified ... | reverse complement strand
TACGGCCAGAGTTGCGCGTGCGGCAGGATAAGCACGTTCGCCGGATTCGAAAACGGCAGACCGAACGACGCGGTATTCGCGGCGAAAACGCAGCCGAGCAGAAACGGCTTAATCTCGTCCGGCAACCGGACGCGCACCGCGCGATAGACAACCGGCGTCAGCGCGATCGCGGTGGCATCGTTTGACAGCAACAGCGTCACGATCGAACAGGCGATAAAAAGGAGCACGAAGAGACGCCGGCGCGAGCCTCTGGCCGCACGCACGACGACGTCGCCAATCCACTCGAAGGCGCCGCTGCGATCGGCCGCCGCAGAAATCCCCATTAGACCGAGGATAAAGAGCAGCACGTTCCACTGCCGCGCGATCGCAGCGGCCGCATTGCGCAGCGGCTCGTTTCCGATCCCGATCAAGAGCGCGGCGCCGGCAATTGGCCAGAGCCACGCCGGAACGCGCGGCGGCCGCAGCGCGAGCAAAAGGATCGCGGCGGCCGCGACGGCGAGGGCCAATGCTTCGGTCAGCGCTCCATTCGGTCGCGCGGATGTGCCTCATCGTATGCGCGCCGCTTGTGGCCCATCGCAAGCTGCAGATAAATCCCCGTCGTTGCGAGACTCTCATGGCCGAGGAGCTCGCGCACCGTTTCGAGGTCAACTCCGTTTTCGACGAGATGCGTCGCGAATGAGTGGCGCAGCGTGTGCGGCGTCGCATGCTTCGCAATGCCGCTGATGCGGTAGATCGTGTGGAATATGCGCCAGACGTGTTTGGGCGTCAGCCCTTTTCCGCCGCGGCCGAGAAAGAGCGCCGGATCGGCGCTTCGCGCCCGAACGCGCAGATAGGCTTCGATCGCCTCGGCGGCGGCGTGATTGATAACGACGACCCGCTCCTTGCTGCCCTTGCCGACGACGCGGATCGTGCGCTCCGTAAGGTCCACGTCGGCCAGGCGAACGCCCGCGACTTCGGCGCGACGCATCCCGCTGGCGTAGAACAGCTCCATGATCGCGGTGTCGCGCAGCCGCGCCGAGTCGGTGCGGCCGGCCAGCGAAGTCCGCAGCAGCGTCATGACCTCCGTGACCTTCAGCGGCGCCGGGCGTTTCTTGGCGACCGACGGCCCCGGGATCGCGGCCGCCGGATCGGCCTCGAGGACGCCCGTAATCTTGAGGAACCGGTAGAGCGCCCGGATCGACGAGAGCTTGCGGCACACGGTGCGGCTGTCGTAACCTCGCGCGTCGAACATGTGCGCGATGTACTGGCGGATCTGCGTCGCATGCACCTGTTTGAGCGAAGCGCTGCCCTGAGTTTCTCCCAGGAAGTCGACGAACTCGTTGAGGTCCCGTTCGTACGCCTCCACCGTCAATGGGCTGCGCTTACGCTCGGTGAGCAGATAACCCCGCAGATCCCGCACGAGCGGGTCGACGGTACGGGCCGGGCTTGCGGCTCCAGGCTTCTTCGATCTAGCTGAATACGACATAATAAATCTTTCATCGCATTCGCGGGGAAGAGGGAGACATCCTCGCTCCTGCTGATGCCCCCGCGAATGCGACGAAAGCTCGGGGGTCAAAGCTACAATCGGGGCCAGAAAGAGACATCCTCGCCCCGGCTGATGCCCCCACGCGAATGTGACGAAAGCTCGGGGCCAAAGACTACAATCGGGGCCGGCGAGTACAAAGACAGACATCCTCGCCCGGGCTGATGCCCCCGCGAATGCGATGAAAGCTCGGGGGCCAAAGCTACAATTGGGGCCGGCGAGCACAAAGGGAGACATCCCGGCCTCGGCTGACGTGAGCCTCGACCGCATTCGCGCGGGGCCTGGAGGGTCGTCTGAGGGGACGAGGCTTAGGACTTACAGGTAACGATCCAGGCGGTGAGCTGGAGTTTCTTCAAAATCGCGGTGTCGTGATTCTGTGAGGCTTCGGGGCAGTTTTTCTGCTGGAAGCGCGTCTCATTTTTATAGTATTCGACGTCGACGACTAAGCGATTGCTGTTCGTATAGACGTCGAACTTTGGGCACCAGCCCTGAGCGAAACACTGCTCGACGACGGCGAAGTCGAAGACCTTGACGAGGTCCTTCACCTGGCCGTCGTCGCCTTTTTGCGCGGCGGTCAGGCCGCGATCGTGCGCCTCTTTGGCGACCCACGTATCGTAGGTCAGCTGATCCTGATAGGTGATCGGGAATCCGGTGTGGTTCTGATAGCCGTCCAGATTGTCGGGATCGACGCCGTCGAAGCCCTTCTTCTTACACAAATCGAGCCGGTGCGCCATAATCGGCTCGAGGATCGACGTAGCGCGAACGTCGAGCCAACGCTCGCCCTTCCAGTGGCCGTCTTTGTTGCCGAGCACGCTCTTGGGAAATTTCTTTGCATCGGGGCGCCAATTTTCCCACGTTCCGACATCCACGTAGCAGACGACGCGGCGTCCCATCTTATGGAGTGTCGCGACGACTCCGGCCGGCGTGTCGAACATGTCGAGATCGTAGATCCCGGCGTCCACGCCCGTGTCGAGCTTCCCGTCGTATTGAATTTGATACGAGTCGCCGACGGACGGAATCCAGCGCGTCTGCGACGTGGCAGCGCCGGGCAAGAAGCCCGGCGCTCTTGGTGTTTGGTTGAGTCCGGAGCACGCAGCGAGCAGTGTCGCCGCGAGTATTGCGTGCGCCGAACGGACGATCATTGCTCGTCTACCGGCAAATTGGACGGTTTCTGATGCAGGAAGAACGAGCGCTTGTACTTGGAGCCGATCGTATGGAACTGCCGCGGCGATTGATTGAAGTCTAACATGTCCACGATGCTGTTCGACGTCGTATCGGTCGTGTTGAGCCGTCCCAGATTGAAGGTATCTTCGATGAACCGAATGATGCTGCCAAACTCGTAGAATGTGCTCGAGATATAGCCGCCCTGGCTGCTGCTACCGACCTTCGAATACGGCGAGATGACGAGCGTTGCTACGCGTAAACCAGGGCCGCCTTGATCGTCTCGCGGAAGCGGCGGCGGCACCGGATCGTAGAATCCGCCCCAATCGTCCCAAGTGACGATGATGGCAGTACTGTTCCAGTATTGGCTGTTGCCAACGGCGTTGACGACGCTCGCAACCCACGACGGCCCGTTATCGCAACCGCACTTCTCCGGGTGGTCCGAATTTGGGCCGCTCGGGATGACCCATGTCATACTGGCGAGCTTGCCGTTGCTGATGTCGTTAAAGATGTTCGTTTCCGGCGAAGAGACGTTCGCCTTCCATTCCGGACCGTAGCGAACCGGCGCGATCGCGTCGAACGCGCTCCAAATCGCTCCGGAGCTGCCGATCGCCGGCGTGTAGTATTTCCAGGAAAGGGATTGTTGGTCAAGTAGATCGCGGAGCGTCTCGTACGTATACGGATAGTATGGGAAGGAGTTCGTGCACGGGAAGGGACCAACACCGCGCTCGAGCTGGAGCGTATTCGTGATGAGGTCGGTCGTCGTTCCGTGGGGAGAGTCGCAGCCCCAGGCTTTTCCATACGGTGGATTATCGATGAGGCTGACCGAATATGACGACGGATTCTGGCACTGGGCGGTCGCGCTGATACAGGTACCGCCGCGGATGAGATCTTGATGGGCGGTAAAGCTCGCGCTGCCTTGCGTGGTGAAAAAGTTGTTAGCAAGACTATACGTCTCTGCCATGGCCCAGTATGGCTGAACGTCGGCTGGGTTAACGTAAACATACGGCGCGTGTTTTTCAAAGTGGTTGTTGCTCGGGAAGTGCAGGAGGTTGAAGCCGTCCATATCGCCGTTGTTATACGCGGTCAAGAAACCGCTGTAGCTGTGATTGAGGTTTTTCTGGCCGGTGAGCGATACTTCTTTAAGACTCGTCTTGGTCTTCTGACCGTTCACGAGCTCGTAGCCGAACGTCTGGCCGTTACCGCCGGGGAAGGTGGCGAAGAGGTTGTTGAACGTGCGGTTCTCTTGGACGATGAGTACGATGTGGGTAATCGGCGTGCTGCCCGAAGAGAGTCGCGAAATGTGCGAACCGTTTCGCACGGCCGAAGGCGAAGACGGGATCGAAGAGGATCCGCCGTTGCTGCAGGCGCCTAAGCCGAGCACGGCGATGAGAAGCAGGTTAGGGAAAAGTGAGTGTTTCAACGGGAAAATGCTCCTAGTTTTTTTGCTATTGTACGCGAAGGTCGCATCGCAAGCAACCAGTAAGCTTCTGCTGTGAGAGTCTCCGTGCGAGTTGCAGCGAAATCTTTGCTTCTGCTTCTTCTGCCGCCGGCGTTGCCCGCGTGCGGCGCTGCTTCCTCGCCCTACGTTACGATCGTCGGGGTTTTAAAGCCGGGAAGCACGCTCGCGGTTCAACTCGAGTCGGGTACGTTCAATGCGTATCAACCGGTCGCGGGTCAGCACCGCGATCTCTTCACCATATCGGCGACGGCGCTGCCGAAAATGACGCCGCCGCCGGCGCCGCAGCTGCATCCGGCACCCTTGGGGCTTGTCGTACGCACGAAGGGTACGCTTTCGTCCCTCTTGGTTCGCGTGCCCGATCGCGTCGATCTGGTCGTCGAATCGGCACGGGGCGACGTTAACGTCACAGACATCACGGGGAACGTGCGTGCGGTGGCGCGGCGCGGCAACGTGGATATCAAGGTGCCTGGTTACGCGCAGGCCGCCGTTGGCAGCGGTAATCTCTCCGTCATGATGGGCGCGACCTCATGGCCTGGAACGTTGGCGTTTTCGACCCGCCATGGCGATGTCGAGCTCTGGATCGTTGCACGTGCCGCCTTCGACGTGCATCTTCATACCGATAGCGGCACGCTCTTCACCGATTTCGGATTGCGGGGAGTCTCCAACGGGGCGTCCGAAACGATCGACGGCTCCGTAAATGGTGGCTCGTCGCAGCGGATCGACGTCGAGGTGGCGAGTGGTTCGATTCGCCTATTGCGGCTGCAACCGCAACCGTGAGCGCGCCAGCAGCGCTTCGCGTGCCTTGATTAGACGAACCATCGCATCGTTGTAGGGCGTCGGCGTTCCAGTGCGCCGGCCGAACGCGACGACCGCGCCATTGATGTGATCGATCTCGCTCGGATGTCCCGATTCGAGGTCGTAGGCCATCGAGCTCTTCGCATCCGCTCCGAGTGCGACGACCTCCGTGACGTACTGCCACGGATTGACGAAAGGCAGATTGATCTTTAGCGCAGCCGCGACGCCGGCCGTCTCCTCGGCAAGCGCTTCGGCGAGCCGCGCAGCATTTGCGTCCCGCGGTATCTCGCCCGCCTCACAATCGAGCAAGGCCGAAAGCGCGTTGACGGAGGCATTGGCGACGAGTTTTCCCCACAAGTGCGGGCGGATGTCGTACACGGCCGCTGCGCGCAACCCGCTGCGCGTCAAGAGTTCGGTGACGGTCCGCGCCGTCGCTTGAGATGCAGTCATCGCTCCGACGATCGTGTTGCCTTCTTCGGAGCTGCGAACGCGTCCGGGCTCGATCGTATGCGCCGATTCGGTGGTTATGCCGATGATCACCGGAACTGCACCGCCGAGCGCGGTCTTGATGGCGTCTTCGTTGCCGATGCCGTTCTGCAGCGAAACGATCGGCGCGGCGGGGTCGAGCTCGCCTGCGAACGATCGTAAAGCCCGCAGCGTGTCCACGGCTTTAACGAACAGGAAGAGCATGTGCGAATCGTAGAGATCGCGCGCCTGCCGCGCTACGCGGACCCTCCGCGGCGGCTCGTCGTTGACGCGCAAACCATCGCGCTCGACGGCATTCGCCACGGACTCGTTATCGTCGAGCATCGTCACGTCTGAACCTGCCGCGAGGTGGAACCCGAAGAGCGTGCCCATCGCTCCGGCGCCGATGATGCCGATGCGCATCCGATGCCTAGAACTGGTACTGGAAGCCGAACGTGTTCCGCCGCGCCGCGTGCGTCACGTCGCGTTGTCCGAAGAAAAGCTCGGCGCTCGGCGCGAGATGCAGATTTCCATAGAGATCGACCATTGGGTAGTTCAAGCCGTAGATGCGCGTCTCGAATCCGAGCCCGTGCAATGGGGTGTACTGGCCGAGAACTCCGAGCTGCGAATAGAGGACGCCGGCGCCGAAATGCAGTGTGCCCGCGTTCTTCTGCAACACGGCGTTCCACGTCGTGTTGGTGCCGATCGCGTTCGCTCCGAACATCAGGCTCGTGCTTCCGTGGGGCAAGAGCACGACGTTGAGATCCCCCAGCGGCCCCTGGCTGCTCGTCAAGACGGGATTCACGCCGAGGTTGTGCGGCGGCGAGAGTCCGCTCATGCGCAACTGTATGGCAACGAGATTGCGGGCCAACTGGCCGAGTTTGCTCTGCAGGCGCGCCCGCAACTCGGGCGAGACGCCCGTCGCCGCCGGCACGGGAACGCCGCCGGGATATGGCGAGCTGCTGGGCACCGTGAGCGGCGGCGCAGTCGCACCGGCATCGACGCCGTAGACGCTGCTGCTCCCTCCCAGCTCGCCGAGGAGCGAGTTGGCCTTCTGCATGACGGCGTCGAGATTCGCGATCGTGTTGCGCAACTGCGCTTGCGTCTGCGGATTGCCCGTGACGGTCCGCAGGTCGTTGGTCAGCGCGGCGAGCGTCGCCGTCGCTTGCGCGATATTCTGGGTCGTCTCGAGCACGTTCGTCTTCAAGCGTGGATCGGTCGCGAAGCCTTCTAAGGCCGTCATCGAACGATTGAGTGCCGTTGCGGTGGACTGGAACTGATCGAGCAACGTCCCGACCTTTGCGGAGTCGATCGTCGCGGACGAATTGAGCGTTGTGGAGAGCTGCTCGAAGTTATTGCTCGCGCCGATCAATGGATCCGTCATTCGCTGCAGCGAGGCTCGCGTCGCGACGGTCAAATCGTTGGCGTTGTCGAGCGTCGTCTGCAGCGTATTGAGCAGTTTCGGAGTGCGCTGTTCGATCATCGCCATGACGCGGCTAAAGCGCTTGAGCTCGCCCTGCCCTTGTGCGAGCAAGTCGGCGACCGAGGTACCGTTGATTCCTTGCGGCTGATCGGCGAGCGGCACGACCTGACGCGGCAACAGAGGAAGCGGCGGCTTCTGGCGCGGCGGGAAGATGACCAGGACCGGGGAGCCCGTCAGCGGCGCTTGGATCAAGAACTTTGACGCCGCGGGAATATCGATATTGCGATTGATTGCAAGGATGACATCCACCGTGTTATCGGCGAGCAGCTCGACGGAATCGACCGAGCCCACGTCCACGCCACTGAAGTAGACCTGCGCACCGGTCGTTATCCCGGCGGCAGATTGAAAGTGGACGCCGATGCGGTAACCGGTGTGGCGCGTTCCGAAATCGGTGATTACGTAAAAAATACCGAAGAGCAGAAGCAACGCCACGATTGCAAACGCGCCGACCTGTGCTTGCCTGGTCATCTTTGCGGGTATTACTCTGTTGAGCGAAAAAGGGCCTCGGTCGAGGGTCGGGGCCAGGTCTCGGCGGCGGAGCGTAGAGGAGCGGCGAAGAGAAAGGAAAGTATGGCGAGCATACGTGGGCAGCGAGTCCTAGAGTTTTCACCGCGAGTGGGCCATCCCGACGGCGCGCAGCGTATCACCGTGAATCTCGCCGGCGACGTAAGCGACGAACTGCGGAGTGTCGCCGTGCGCTGCAGCGTGAGCGAGAGTTCCATCGTCGAAATTGCTTTGCGGCAGCTCTTGCGCCGCGTAAGCCCGGCGGCTCTGGGCGCATTCTTGCGCGAACACGGAGGCTGCCTGCGGCGCCGGCGCTCCTAAATCGGAATCGGCCCGACTTCGGAGCCTTCCAAAAACTGCGCGACGATCGGGTTGCGCGAATTGCGAATTCGATCTGCGGTATCGTACGCGATGATGGCTCCTTCGAACAGCATCGCGACGTAGTCCGCCATTGCAAAGATCGACGGGAGATCGTGCGAGATGACGACCGCCGTGCCGCCGAGCTTCTCACGTAGCCGCAGGATCGTATCGGTGATCAGATTGGTCACGATCGGGTCTAAGCCGGTGGTCGGCTCGTCGTACAGGACCAGCTCGGGCCGCGTAACGATCGCACGAGCAAATCCCGCCCGTTTGAGCATTCCACCCGAGAGCTCGGACGGAAGATTGTCGTACGCCTGAGCGAGTCCGACGCTATCGAGCGAGTCCATAACGGCCCGGCGGATCTCCGCCTCCGAAAGCCGCGTATGTTCGCGCAATGGCAACGCGACGTTCTCGCCGACGGTGAGGCTGTCGAGCAACGCCGAGAATTGAAATGAAAGGCTGATCTTCTGGCGCACGACGTTGCGTTGCTCTTCGGTCATGTGGCAGATGTCGCGACCGCGAACGTAGACGTGACCGGCATCGGGCAGCAGCAGCCCGTCGAGCAGCCGTAAGATCGTCGATTTCCCGGCCCCGGAGAGCCCGATGATACAGGTGATTGCACCTTCGACGATCTCCACGCTGCAATCTTTGAGTACGACGCGCTCGCCGAAGGAAAGCGTCACGTCGGTCATTCGGGCAATCAGACGGCCATTGCCTCTTGAATCGGTCACGTGCAACTAGCCGAACAACAAGAACGAAAGCACGAAGTTCGATGCGAAGATCAAGATAATGGCGAGCACGACCGCACCGGTCACGGCTTGCCCGACGCCGGCTGCACCGCCGCGCGTCGCTAGGCCCTGATAGGCTCCAACCATCACGATAATCGCCGCGAAGACGAAGGATTTGAGCAGCCCTTTGACCACGTCGGTGAAGTCGATCGACTGCCGCACCGACGCGAGGAACGAGTCGTAAGGAATGTGCGCGTACGCGTGCGCGACCCACATGCCGCCCACGATCGAAACGACGTCGGCGAAGATCGTCAGCAGCGGAAGCATGAGCAAGAGCGCGGCAAGGCGTGGGACCACCAAGAACCTCGCCGGCTGCAGCCCCATGGAGCGCAGCGCTTCGATTTGCTCCGTTACGACCATTGAGCCCAATTCGGCGGCAATAGCAGAACCGACGCGACCCGCCACGACAACGGCCGTTAGCATCGGCCCAAGCTCTCGAACCGAAGCGTACGCGACCGCGCCGCCGACAAAACCGCCGAAACCATACGCGACGGCTTGCTGTGCCGACTCCAGCGAAATGACCATTCCGGTGAAGAGTCCCGTGAGCATAACGATAACGAGGGATTGAACGCCGAGAATCGCGCACTGCGAAATCGTTTCGCCCGCGCGAATTCGCAGACGGCCCATAAACCCGACCGACTCGGCCGAAAGCAGCGTTACTCCGCCGGCGTATTCGAAGAAATTAGTTGTTGCGCGACCGAAGCGATCCAGCAGTCTCACGGCATCCTTCCCTGGAGCTCGTGCAGCGAAGCTAGCACCGCGTCGATCGCCTCGATCCGTTTGACGGCGACGCCGCGTTCGGCGGTGAAATTGAAATGAATCTGGTTGATGCGCTCGAGTTGCCGGTCAACGTCGCGCAGCTGAGCGCGCGCTTCGGCATCGAAGCGCTCGAAGTAGCGGTGCACTTCGTTGAGGTACGCCCCCCGCGCCGCATCGTCAACGGCACCGCCGGCGAGTGCCGCTTCGATGATGCGTTGCGCGCGTTTCATCCCGCGATGCGTGATATGGAAGGCGCCGACGCGTTCGACGAGCTGCGCCAATGCGCGATCAACCGGCATACGTCGACGCCGGCGTACCGAGTGCCGCTCGCTGCAAATCAAAGAGCCGGCGTATGCCACGCTCGGCTAGCACCAAGAGCGCCTCCAACTCGTGGCGGTCGAACGGTGCGGCTTCCGCAGTCCCCTGCAGCTCTACGAATCGGCCGGCATCGGTCATGAAGACGTTCATGTCGACCAGAGCCTGACTATCTTCGTCGTAAGCGAGATCGAGCAGCGGCGCGCCGCCGACGATGCCGACGCTCGTCGCGGCGACCATTGCGGTCAACGGCCAGCGCGCCGCGTCGGAGGGATCGAGACGCGTGCGCAGCGCGAGTGCCAGCGCGACCCAAGCTCCGGTCACAGCCGCGGTTCGCGTTCCGCCGTCGGCTTGAATCACGTCGCAATCAAGCCACACGGTGCGTTCGCCGAGCTTTGCGGTATCGGTGACCGCGCGCAGCGCGCGCCCGATGATGCGCTGAATCTCCTGCGTGCGACCCCCGAGCCGCCCTTTAGCGGCCTCGCGTTGAGTGCGCTCCTGCGTAGCGCGGGGTAGCATTGCGTACTCGGCCGTTACCCATCCTAGGCCGCGTCCTTTCATCCATGCCGGCACCCGCTCTTCGATCGAAGCCGCGCAAATGAGCCTCGTGTTGCCGACGGTGATCAGAACGCTCCCCTCGGCATACTTGAGAAACCCCGGCTCGATCGTTACCGGCCGCAGCTCGTCGGCTCCGCGGCGGTCGCTGCGTATCACGGGCGATTGCTACTCAACGGTGACGGTTTTGGCGAGGTTGCGCGGCTGGTCGACGTCCTTCCCTTCGAGGTCCGCGACGTGATATGCGAGCAACTGCAGCGGAATCACGTTTACGATCGGCGAGAGCAGCTCGTCGACCTTGGGAACTTCGAAGACGTGGTTGGCGACGCTGCGGATCTCCTCGTCGCCGCGATTGGCCACGACGATGACTGGCGCCTCGCGTGCTTTGGACTCCATCAGGTTGGAGATCATCTTCTCACGCACGCGATCCTCCGTTGCGATGCCCACGACGGGCACGCTCGAATCGAGGAGCGCGATGGGCCCGTGTTTCATTTCACCGGCTGGATAGCCCTCGGCATGGATGTACGAAATCTCCTTCAGCTTGAGGGCGCCTTCGAGCGCCGTCGGAAAGTTCACGAAGCGTCCGATGAAGAGGACGCTCTGGGCTTTGCGCAGCTCGCGTGCCACTCTTCGAATCTCGTCGGACGTATTGAGCACCACGTCGACTGCCGCCGGAAGCAGCTTGGTACCATCGGCGATCTCGCGCAACCGCCGTTCGTCTGCGGTGCCGCGCAGCCGCGCCAGATAGAGCGAGAAGAGCGTCATCGCGGTGACTTGCGACACAAACGTCTTCGATGCCGCAACGCCGATTTCGGGGCCGCCGCGCGTGTAGAGCATACCGTCCGCCAATCGCGAGAGGTGCGAACCGAGCACGTTGCAGATTCCGAGCACGTCCGATCCGGCCGCCTTCGCAATGCGCACCGCTTCGATCGTATCCGCGGTTTCGCCGGATTGCGATATCGCGATGACGAGCGCCGACGGATCGATCACCGGATCGCCGTAGCGAAACTCGCTGGCCAGCTCCATCTCCACCGGCAAACGCACGAGGGAGCGCAAGAGATACATCCCTACCATGCCGGCGTAAAAGGCTGAACCGCAGCCGGTAATCGCGATCTTACTGATCGCCTGTAAGCGCCGCGCCGAAATCTCCTCGAGCTCGCTGCCTAAATGAACGTCGCCCTGGTCGTCGATGCGCCCACGCAGCGTTTCTTTGATAGCCTGCGGCTGCTCGAAGATTTCCTTGAGCATGAAGTGCTTGTAACCGCTCTTCTCGGCCGACCCGGCATCCCAGGTGATCGTGATGGGATCGCGTTCGATTGCCGCTCCAGTGTAATCCGACAGACGATACCCGTCGCGCCCGACGACCGCGATCTCACCCTCCTGCAAAATGATCTCGCGCCGCGTGTATGGCAGAATCGCGGGCGTGTCGGAGGCGACGAACATCTCGCCGTCGCCGATGCCCAGCACGAGTGGGCTTGCGCCGTTACGCGCAAAGACGAGATGCTCGGGATCGTCGCTCGAAATTACGCCGAGGGCGTACGCGCCGCGAACCTCGTGGACCGTACGGCGCACGGCCGCTTCAAGATCGCCATCGTAATGGAGCTCGATAAGATGCGCGAGGACTTCCGTGTCGGTCTCGCTGCTGAAAACATGCCCTAGCTCGAGTAAGCGCGCGCGCAACGCGGCGTAATTCTCGATGATACCGTTATGGACGACCGCGAAGCGGCCGCGGCAATCGAGATGCGGATGCGCGTTTGCGTCCGACGGTGGACCGTGCGTCGCCCAGCGGGTATGGCCGACGCCGACCTCGCCCGAGAGTGCTTCGCCGTTGTTGAGACGCTCTGCGAGCCGCGAAAGCTTTCCTTCCGCCTTCGAGCCCGCGAGCGAGCCGCCGGCATCGATGACCGCAATTCCGGCGCTGTCGTATCCGCGATACTCGAGCCGCCGCAGCGCGTCCATGATGATCGGAACGCTATCGCGCTTGCCGATATACCCGACGATCCCGCACATGTGAAGCTATTTAATTCCTTCTCTCGTACGTTTATACGCGATCTTGCCGTCGGCAATTTCGTCGAGTGCGATCGAGACGGGCTTGTTGGGATTGATCGTCTCCTTGTCCACCAGCGGCTCGCTCGCGAAATACTCGCGCCGATCCGATGCGGGCAGCTGCTGCACGCGGATCCAGTTGTTGAGCTGCCGGGCGCGCTTCGTAACGATGTTAACGAGGCTGAACTTGGAGTCGGCGTGCGTGAGCAACGCGTCCAGGTCGCCAAATACCGATTTACTCATAATGTTTCGAATGATTCCTTACGTTTGACTTTCGTGTTGTTAGGACGATTCCACCCGCGCGATGGAGTCGTCGGGATACCGGTGAATGCGAAAACGTTCCGCCTGCAGGATTGCTTCCAAATCACGGACCGCCTCCTGCGGGCGGTCTTGCGCGTTCACGACGATGTAATCGAACCTGCGAATGAACTTCATCTCCCGTTGCGCGATCTCGAGGCGTCGCGCGATCTCCTCGTTGGTCTCCGTGCGGCGAGCGAGCAGCCGCTCGCGCAAGTTCGAAAAGCGGTCCGGCACCAAGAAGATCAGTACCGCGTCTGGATACGCCGCTTTCACGGCGAGCGCACCGTTGACTTCGGGCTTGAGGATTACGTCGTAACCCTCCGTCAAGGTTCGCTCGATGTAATCGCGCGGCGTACCGTAAAGGTTGCCGTTGTACTCGCGCCATTCGAGCAAACCGCCCTCGCGCCGCAAGCATTCGAACTCCGCGCCGGATATGAAAAAGTAGTGATCTCCGCCGCGCTCCTCCGGCCGCGGCGCTCGCGTGGTCGCCGAAACCGAGTAGCGGAGGCTCGGCCGGAGAACGCGCAAACCATCGACCAACGTGTCTTTGCCCGCACCCGACGGCCCCGATACGACGAAAAGCAGGCCCGGACCGGTGATCAACGACCCTTTCCTTCACTCCGCGAGGCCGGTTGCCCTCGAAAGCAGGCGAGTGCTCGCACTTCAGGATGAGACGGGCCGGAGTTTGATGATGGCAAAGCCGCCTGCGTCGATGACCAATGGAATCCCGGCGCCGATGGCCTCTTTGCTCGACCGGCCCTTCTCCTGCCATTCGTTCCAGACGGTCGAGAAGAGCTGGACAGAGCACTCATTGGCCTCGGGACCCGAATACGAAACTGCGCTGACGGCGGTTCGCTCACCCGAGTTGCCGACGAAAATGAATGCCCCCTCATCCCCGGCCAAGGCGACCACGGTTGCTTGCGGATCCGACAGGTGGACCGCATCGGTCACATCCCGCGCGTACGTCGTCTTCTTCGCGGGCGACGGCAACGCGGAGGTCGTGTGGAGGTGCAGCCCATCCGGCATCCGGCATGCGATCCACGCGATCGAGGTACCCCGAAACGGCACGTTGACCGCCGTGAGCCAGCGCCAATCATCCGCAAGTGCCGGAGCGATTTCGGCATCCTCTTTCATGACGTGTAGTCCGCCCGCGCCTTCGATCGCCGCCCAAAGGTAGCGGGGGGCGTCCCAGGGCGACAACATCATTCCTTGATTGCTGAGGATCTCGCCGTGCAGCCACTCCGAGAACTGTCCGGGCACCGTGTTATTGCGCCGCGGATCGATCGAGAAGTGATGGAAACTGCTCGCGAGCGCTCGCGCCATGATTCTGGGCTGATGGCTCGCCGCTGCAAATGCGAACCAGTACGAGACGGCAACCCAGACGCCGCCCAGCAGGCCGAACGCCTTGACCGGCCCATAATCGAGCGCCTCGCGCGGAACGGTCCGAATGCCGGCGTCCGTCCAAAAACTTGCAACGCTTAACGTGTTGATGATGACTGCGGCGCGTTCGGGCGGAGCGACACCGAAAAGAACCGGAAAGATCAGGTCCGCGGTGACGTCGGTTCGGCGCGAGCCGTCGACGTCAATGTTGAGCAAATAGAGATCGTTCTCGGGATTGACGAGATGCGTATTGATCGCATCGCTCAGCGCTTGTGCTTCCGCTTGATAGGCGGAGGCTTCCGGATCGCCGAGCCGGCGACCCATCGCCGCGAGTGCGCGTAAGGCTGCGTAGCAGGCCGAGTTCACTTCGGTCGAGGCGCCGCTGATGCGATAGTTCGGAATGATGTTGCGCCAACCCACGATGCCGCGCTCCGCGGTTCCCGTTGCGGTGCACCATACGAGGCCGTCATCGTTGCGTTGAGAAAGCATGTATTTCATCGCCCGGACGGCAAACGGATAGCATTTTCGGGCGAATGGCTCGTCGCCCGTCACCGTGAGGTGGTGAGCCAGCGCGATGACGACGAGCGGCGTATCGTCGTTGACGTTGAGCCCGTCATCTTCCCACCGATCGTTACGGACGTCGTAGTACTCGACGATCTTGCCGCTGGGCTGCTGCAGGCGAAAGTATGCCGATAGTGCTTCTCGCGCGAAGTCCGGATTGAGATAATCGGCACCAAACGTCATCCACGCAGTGTCGCGCCCAACGCTGTTGTTGCTGCGAGTCGGATCGTTGGTAAAACACCAGCCGGTCGGCGCGTA
>Ga0070731_10003283_pt1 | contig 14720 bp, 12 predicted proteins | sample Coa_R1_2_FD_66448 | JGI IMG/M metagenome (GOLD analysis project Ga0070731, IMG submission 66448) | Surface soil microbial communities from Centralia Pennsylvania, which are recovering from an underground coalmine fire - Coalmine... | ecosystem: Environmental > Terrestrial > Soil > Unclassified ... | reverse complement strand
CTTTCCGAAAGAAGACCCCATCGGCCATCACTTCGGAACGTTCAATCAGAAATATGCCGCAGACTACGAAATCGTTGGCATTGTCTCCGACGCCAAGTACAACAACCCGCGCGAACCGGTACGGCCCATGTACTTCCGCCCGATGACGCAGTTGAATACAACTCTCACGGAGCGAAGCGCGATCACGGCCGAGACCCGTTCGTTGTTCCCCAACTCGATCACCCTGCGTTACGCCGGAGATGCCGCCAGCCTCGAACCTCTCATCCGCCGCACTCTGGGGAAGATCAATCCCAACCTCACCGTGATCGACTTCCACTCGCTCGACTATCAGGTCGCCGGCAACTTCAATCAAGAGCGCCTCATCAGCCGGCTAACCTCATTGTTCGGATTGCTGGCTCTAGTGCTGGCGTCGGTCGGTCTGTATGGCATCACGGCGTACTCGGTAGCGCGCCGTACCAGCGAAATCGGCCTGCGCATGGCTCTGGGCGCCAATCGCGGTAACGTCGTCGCGCTGGTGCTGCGTGGAGCATCCTGGCAAGTGGGCCTCGGCTTGGCGATCGGCATTCCCGCGGCGCTCCTGGGCGGCCACTTCATGGCCAGCCAGCTATACGGCGTCCGTACGTATGATCCGCTTACGCTGGCGGGTGCAGTCTTGATCCTGTCTGTATTCGCGGCCATCGCGGGATTCATTCCGGCCCGACGCGCTGCCAGTATCGAACCGATGCACGCACTGCGCACCGAGTAGCTCTGATGTTCGAGGGGGAGATGGCCGTGCAGGCCGGGGACAGGATTGTGTGGGGACGAGCGCAGCGAGGCGACGCAGCGCAACGGCTCCCGAAACCCGCCACGGTTGAACCGGCACAAGTTTGACCCTCCCGAGCGGCATGACTAGAATTCCGTGACGCTGAATTCTGTCGCTCCTGATCGTGAGGTTTCGATGAAACGACTCGCCTGGTTGTTGTTCTTTTCTGTCCTCTTCGTACTCGCTGCTCTCGCCGACGACGACAAAGACCATCACCATCACGAAGACCTCACCGAGACACAACTCGGCACCGTTCACTTCCCCGTCTCCTGCGCCGCTTCGGAGCAAAAGGCATTCGCGCGCGGAGTCGCTTTGCTGCATTCCTTCTGGTACGAAGAAGCCGAGAAGGAATTCCTACAGATCACCAAGGATGATCCGAGCTGCGCCATGGCACACTGGGGCGTCGCCATGAGCATCTGGCATCAACTGTGGGACGAGCCCAACGCGAAGGTCATCGCTCGGGGCCTCGACGAAGCAAAGAAGGCTGGCAGTCTCGGGGCCAAGGCTACTCCGCGCGAGCAGGGATACATCGCGGCTGTCACGGCCTTCTACAGCAATTCAGAGAAATCCGACCACGCCGCCCGCGCCAAAGCCTACTCCGGGGCGATGAAGAGCGTCTGTGAAAAGAATCCCGACGATCACGAAGCCGCAACGTTCTATGCTCTCTCGCTGCTCGCCTCTGAGCCGCACGACGACGCAACTTTCGCCAACCGAAAAGAAGCGGCTGCGATTCTCGAGAAATTATTCGCCATCGAGCCCGACCATCCCGGAGTCGCGCACTATCTGATCCACAGCTACGACAAGCCGCAACTGGCGCAACTCGGCATTCCTGCTGCGCGCCGTTACGCGCAGATCGCGCCCGCCGCACCGCACGCGCTGCACATGCCTTCGCACATCTTCGCCCGCGTCGGCCTGTGGCAGGACGACATCAACTCCAACCTTGCCTCCATCGCCGCGAGCCGCAAAACCGCGGCCATGGGCATGGGCGGCGGCGACCACCAGTTCCACGCCATGGATTTTCTCGTCTATGCGGAACTACAAAGCGGACGCGAAGCCGACGCCGCGAAGGTGATCGAAGAGATCAAGACGATGCCCAAGATGGCGTCGATGTACGGCGATGACTTCGACCCGCAAGTCAATGCTCTAGCGGCGTTCCCTGCGATCTACGATCTGGAACTTCGCCACTGGAGCGATGCCGCGGCGCTGACACCGGTCCCCGGCGCTCTTGATGGGGATCTGGACGTCACCTACTGGGCGCGCGCGATCGGCGCGGCCCGCGCTGGCGATTTGACCCAGGCTCACAAAGATCTGCGAGAGATTGAGACTTTGCGTCAGAAGGCGCTGACTGAGAAAAAGACAGAGTTGGCCGAGGCCATGCAACAGGACTACGACCAAGCCGAAGCCTGGATTCTGCACGCCGAAGGCGAAGACGACAAAGCCGCGACGATGCTGAGAACACTTGCCGACAAGAACGACAAGATAGGCCACGAGCCGGAGGAAATCCCCGCCCGCGAAATGTTGGCAGACTTGCTGCTCGAAGCCAAGCATCCGCAGCAGGCGCTCGTCGAATATCAAACTGACTTGAAGCTCAATCCGAACCGCTTCAATGGCCTGTACGGTGCTGCCCGAGCCGCGGAAGAAGCCGGCAAGCAGAGCGAGGCGAGCTCGTATTACGCGATGCTGCTGAAGAATTGCGACGGAGGAAGTTCGACGCGTCCAGAGTTGGGGCACGCGCGGGAGTTGTTAGCGAAGAAGTAAGAAAGCGGACCTTGATAAATGAAACGCCTGATCGGAGCGCTTTTCGTGTTTTCATTTGCTACGCCGTTGTTGGCGCAGTCGGGCTCTTCCTCGGAGCCGCGACAAGTGACTTATTGCGAATTGTCGAGAGATCCAGCTGCCTATAACCACGAAGTCGTCCGACTAACTGCCTTCGTGACGCACGGCTTCGAAGACTTTCAAATGGCGGGGCCAGACTGCCCTACACAAGGCTTTTCCATCTGGCTAATGTACGGCGGCAAAGCCGAGTCGAATACGGTCTATTGTTGTCCGGGAGAGGTGGGCCGAGAGTCACGACCGGAGTCCGTGACGGTCGAAGGCATCCAAATTCCACTTGCGACCGATGAAAAGTTCCGGCAATTTGTTGATCTCTTGAAGAAAGAGCCCGATACAACGGTCCGCGGAACTTTCGTGGGGATGTTCTTTTCTGGAAAGAATGAAACCCTCAACAACTCATCAAGCTGGCGCGGGTTCGGACACATGGGCTGTTGCAGCCTTCTCGTCATTCAACGTGTTGAGTCGTTCGAGCCCCACACTCGGAGAGATCTGGATTACACGGCTGAGTCCGGATGGTATGAAGATGAAGGATGTAAGTGGGGCAGCGAACAGGACCTTAGGTATGTCTCTGTTACTAACTGGAACGGAACGGCCCAACTGGCCATTGCGGAACAGGAGAGAGCCGACGCCGGACAGGCTTGGGCGTTCAACGATCCTCAGCGAGTCGCGCTCGAATCACTGAAAGTCTTTTATCCTGGCCAAACCGCGGTTCTACGTGCTGTGAGGAAGACGCCTGCCCGCTATGTTTTTCGATGGAAGAACGGGAAGAAATCGGTTGTCGTGGTGGTCACTCGGCCATATTGGCTATCGTTCTACGCTGCATCTGGCTCGGTGGCATGGACTAGTACGATGATCAAAGAAGCGAGATGCAACTAGCTTGTCCTCTATCGAATCAGTTTCATCTTTACGGCTAGCGCAGCGATCATTGCCAGCACTCCCAGAAGCGCGTTGTATTCGCGGTGCTTCAAGTAGAGATCGAAAGAGAATCCCCCGGGGATTTCGCCCGCATCTACATGCGGGATGATTCGCGGAAACATTCGCGGGACGCGCCGGGCATATTCCTCGAACTCGGGGAACTTCTGGCGCAGGAACGTCTCTTCATCGCGGATCACGGGAAGATAGATAGCGAAGAACATCACGACCAGCACGACGCCCACCCACCAACTGCGGGCTGCGACAGCGAATCCGATGCCCATCACCAACGATCCGAGATAGAGCGGATTCCGTGTATAGGCGTACGGGCCGGAAGTGGCGAGCGCCTCATTTTTTCGCACATGCCCCGAGGCCAGCGCGCGAATCAGAAGGCCGGGCACAATCAAGATTGCGCCGAAGGCGATGAATCGCCACGTCGGGTGTGCCAGCCAGAAGTAGAGGACGGCGAAGACGAATCCCAGCGGCACGCGGATACGGCGCGCGATGCGCGAATATTCAGCCACGCGCACCTTCCGTGTGCGGCGGACACTCATGTCCGCCGGTCTTGCGGGTTGCCAACAGCGTGCGAGCAGCCCCCACAACAGAATCGACGCCGATCTCCAGCAATCCCTGATCCGGCTGCGCGCGGCGCGCGTGCGTAGTCGGACTCGCCGGATTGCGCAACACAATGCTGCGCGTTCCGTAAGGCCCGTTGCGCGCCGGATCGGTCGGGCCGAAAATCGCCACCACCGGTATCTGCAAGGCCGATGCCAGATGAAGCGGCCCGGTGTCGCCGCCGATGAACAATCGAGCGCGACGCGTGAGTGCGATCAATTCGGAGATCGAACAATTCATCGGTGTGGCTGTACCAGCGCTTGCGGCTGCGGCCTCGCGCGCGAGATCGTCCTCTCCCGGACCGTAGTTGAGAATCGCTCGCACGCCATCGTCGGCCAGCGCGCGAGCCACGCTACCATAGCGTTCCGCGGGCCAGCGCTTCGCTCCCCAACCTGCTCCGGGATTCAGAATCGCAAAGTCGCTGATTCGCTGTTCCGCTAATCGCTGATCGATCCGCCGCTCGGCCACTGCGTCGTGAGGAAATTCTACGCGCGGTTGTTTGATCTTCCTGTGCGCGGCGGCCTCGGCGACAGAAAGATTTTGCTCCACGACGTGCGCTCCGCGAGCAATCACGCGTCGCGTGTACCACAAACTGGCGGGAGACTCGCGCGGCTCGGTCGCACCGTAGACCACGCGCGCACCCGACCAGCGCGCCAGCACAGCAGAGCGCATCGCTCCTTGCAGATCGACGGCGACGTCGTAGTGGACGCTGCGCACATCGTTCCATACTTTCGCAATCTGCTGCAGCGTCGGAGTTGTGAACAGTGACTTTCTCCATCCCGTGAGGCTCACAGGATGAACCCAGTCGGCGAGCGGACGTTGCGCCGATCGTGGCCCACGCAGCGGTGTTCCGGGCGCGCACAATAGCTCGGCCCAGCGTTCTTCGATGATCCAGCCAATCATCGCTTCGGGAAACGCCGCGCGCAGGGCTTGGGCCGCGGGCAGAGTGTGGATCACGTCGCCCATGGCGCTCAGGCGGATGATCAGCAGGCGCTCGATGTGCGCCTTCTCTTCCGCTGCCGCGATCAAGATTTCCTCGGTGACAGCCGCGAGCGGATGATTTCGCTGGTGGAGTGGTCTTTGGCATCGCCGACAATCTCGACGCGTCCGCCGTACTCGGCAACGACGTCTCGCTCGGGTACGGAGTCGGCGGTATAGTCGGTGCCTTTGGCGTGAATGTCGGGACGAATCTCCTGGATGATCGGGCGCACGTCGAGTTCAGGAAAAATTACGACGGCATCCACGTCGGCCAGCGCCGCAACAATTTCTGCACGCTCTTCGGCGGGCATGATGGGCCGGCCTTCGCCCTTGAGCGTGCGAACGGACTCATCGGAGTTGATGGCTACTACCAACTTGCCGCCCAGCGCTTTCGCCCCTTGTAAGTAGCGGACGTGGCCCACATGCAATAGATCGAAGCCGCCGTTCGCGAGCGTGATGAGGTCGCCCGCTCGCCGCCATTCTTTCACGCGGTCGGGGAGCACTTCGCGGCTTAGAATTTTGTCTTTTGTCTGCAAGACTATGTCAGCTCGTTACAATCTCAGCTCAATGAGGCCGCGTCGCTGGTGGCGTCTGTTCGATCGCGTGCAGCAATTCTTCCCGTGAGACCGTGGCCGTGCCGCGCTTCATCACTACAATTCCACCCGCGTAGTTAGCGAGTTGTGCGGCTTCCTCCGTTGTTGCTCCGGCGGCGAGGGCGGCCGTGAAGGCCGCGATCACAGTGTCGCCCGCGCCGGTCACGTCGGCAACCTGGTCAGAGCCGAAAATTGGAATGTCCACCGGCTTGTGCTTGTGATCGAAGGCCACCATACCGTCACGGCCGCGCGTGATCACCAGCGATTGCAGATTCATGCGCGCCATCACTTGCCCGCCTGCAGCGACGACTTGGCTCCAGTCCTGTCCGATGCGAACGCCGAGAGCCTCTTCCACTTCTGGTTCGTTGGGCGTCGCGGCGGTCACGCCGGAATATTGCAGCAGCCGGTAGCGCGAATCGACGACGATCGGCACCGCGCCCAGCTTGCCCTTTTCTTGCAAAGTGGTCACGATCGCCGGCGTGGCGGCACCGTAGCCGTAGTCGGAAACCAGTAGCGCCTCGGATGCGTGCGCGTAGTTTCGAGCCGCCAGGTATAGCTCACGAGTCAGGTGAGCGTTCGGCGCGTCCTGCGGCTCGCGGTCGACGCGCACTACCTGCTGGCGCGCGGTGTGCGTCATGCCCGCGAGAATGCGCGTCTTTGTCACCGTTGTGTAGCTCTTGTCTTTCAGCACTCCGCTGACCGAGATGCGCTTGTGGCGGAAATATTTCAGCAGCATGCGCCCGGGTTCGTCGTCTCCTACGATTCCTACGGGAAGGACATTCACTCCCAGGTCGGCCAAGTTGTTCGCAGCGTTGGCGGCACCGCCCGGAACGACGGTTCGCTCGCGGTGCTTCAGGATCAAGACCGGCGCTTCGCGCGACACGCGGGAGATTTCGCCGAAGACGAACTCGTCGGCTACCAGATCGCCGAGCACCGTCACAGTAATCTTGGGGAAGGCTTCGACGATTTTCTTAAGGCGCTCAGCTTCTTTGGGATGTTTGATCATGTACAGTGCGTTCGATTATTGAGCGTGTGCCGTCGTCCGCGTGCGCGGGCGGGACGCCCCCGCGACAGCCGCCGGGGACGGCGGCGCTACGAGAGCGATTCTCTCATGCCCGGCGCTTTCGTTCGCTGATCTTGTGCAGGATGGTATCGAGGGCGTTAGCTGCGTCCGATAGCTCCATTTTCACGGGTACGACTGCCAGTGGCAAAAGTGCTGCAAGATAGCCCCCTAGATTCACCGCATCTTTTTCGGTGGTTACGAAGCCGCCGGCCTCGCTTTTCTGTTGGAGCGCGAGCAACTCGCGGATGTCACGTTCGGTGTATTCGTGGTGGTCGCGATAGAACGCTTCGGCGACCGGCTCGATGTTGGCCGCGCGCAGTTGCAGCACGAAATTCTGGGGGCGCGCGATGCCACAGAATACGATGGGGCGCGGAGGAACATTCTTGGGCAAGATTCCGCGCCGCACACGCCAAACTGCTTTTCCTTCCACCGGGAATGACTCCGCAGAGGCGCCACTGGCGAGGACAACGGCATCGGCGCGACGCAACGAGCGCAGCGGTTCTCGCAATCTTCCGACGGGAAGCAGGCGATCGCCCGCATCCTGCGGCGTGACTAAAACGATGTCGAAGTCGCGCGCCAGGGCACGGTGCTGAAATCCGTCGTCGAGCAGATGGAGCTGCGCGCCGAATTTGGACTCTGCGAAGATTCCAGCCTCGTACCGATCTTCGCCGACGATGACCGGAACCTGCAGCTTCCGCGCAATGAGCAAAGGCTCGTCGCCAAACTCGCGCGACAGGCCCGCAGGATCGACCAGTCGCACTCCGCGGGACTTGCGCCCGTATCCGCGGGACAACACGTCAAACTCAATGCTGCGTGCTTTAAGCAACTCGCCCAGCAACATGACGAAGGGAGTCTTACCCGATCCGCCCGCCGAAAGATTGCCCACGCTTATGACTGGACCTTGCAGGCGGCGCTGGCGCAACCATCCGCGATCATAGAGCGCGTTGCGCGCCCCGACCGCGCCACCGTAGATAGCTGAGAGAGGATTCAATCGGTATGCGCAGCCTGCGCGGGAACTGGTCGCGGATCGCGATCTGCGGCGACCAGGGTCTTTAGTGTGTCCAGCGTGCGCGATGTGGCGCCACGTTGAGAACGAATGGTCTCTTCCGCCCGCCGCCCAAGAGCATGGCGCTCGCCATCGTTTGCAAGCAGTTGCATAAGCGTGAGCGGCAACTCTGCCAGACTCACGATCCGCACCGCATCACGGCTTTGAAACAACGCCACGATGTCACGAAAATTCTCCGTGTAGCTGCCGGTCACGATGGCCACGCCGTGCAGCGCGGGTTCGATGATGTTGTGTCCGCCGCGCGGCACCAGGCTGCCACCGACGAATGCAACATCGGCGAGCGCATAGAGCGCGGCCAGCTCGCCAATCGAATCGACCAGCAGCACAGAACCAGCCAGGGATTCTCCCTGCCACTGTGAGCGCCGGGTTGATCGGATGTCCAACTGGCGCAACAGAATCGCGACTTCATCGAAGCGTTCGGGATGCCGCGGCGCCAGGAGCATGACGGCCCGCGGATGACCTACTCGCAAATTCTCGAACGCCTTCAGTAACGGGGGTTCTTCGTCTTCGACCGTACTTCCGCAGACCAGCACGGGCGAGGCGCCTTCTGCGGCCAATGATCGCCGCAGATTTTCGACAATCGGCGGAGGGGCGGGCAGAGTCACGTCAAACTTGAGATTGCCAGTGACCTGAACACGGCTCGGATCTGCGCCGATCGACTGCAATCGGGCGGCATCCTCCGGCGTTTGCGCAAGAAATACGTCGACATGTGCCAGCATTCGTTGAAGCGCCCAACGAAAGCGCTGGTAGCGTGGCCACGAGCGGTCGGAAACCCGCGCGTTGACGACCGCGATGCGTGCGCCACTAGCACGCGCCAGCCGCAAGAAGTTCGGCCAGAACTCGGTTTCGGCCAGCACGACCAGTTCCGGCTGCAAAGTTTGAAGATAGGGGCGAATCGCAAACGCAAAGTCCATCGGAAAATAGAAGACGTTCTCATCGCCGAAGCGCTTACGGGCGAGCGCCTGTCCGGTGTCGGTCGTAGTCGACACGAGCACGCAATGCTGCGGAAAGGTGCGCCGCATCTGCTCGACCAAGCCACTCACGGCAAGCACTTCGCCGAGAGAAACTGCGTGAACCCAGATGACTCGCTTGTCGGCATCCTTCACCAGCCGGACTGGAACACGGCCCAGGCGTTCGGTGAATCCGCGACGGTATTTTCCGTGGCGCAGAATCTGGTAGAGCCAAAAGGGCAGGCTCAACAGCATCCCCAGCACCAGCACCAGACTGTAGAGAAGATAGCTCAAGCTGAGCCATTCTAAACCGGCTCCAGAGCGCTGGGTGCCCTACTCTTCAAGTTGTACCCTTCTTGCACGTTCTTTTACGAAAGAGTGGGATAGCTCGAGGCAACAGTCGCCTTCTATAATTAAAGTCATGTTTTCCTCGCGATCCGTCCATCGCTTCACCATTGCAACACTTTGCGCTGCGCTGTTATCTTTTGTGCCGCTTGAAGCTTCCAAGAACTTCGTGAAGCCGGTGGCGAAGACCGCCATCAACTATCCGGCGCACGATTTCCATCGCGACGAGAAAGCCGCCATTGCAGCCGACCCCTACGACACTGCGGAGAAGGCCAAGATCTTTTCCGTGAATTTCGCGGCGCACGGTTTCATGCCGATTTTCTTTGTCGTGACCAATGACGGCGACCAGCCGGTTTCAATCGCCAATATGCAAATCACACTGCTGACAGCCCATAACTCGAAGCTCACCCCCGTCTCAACCGACGATCTTTATCGGCGCCTCGCCAATCCGCAATCGAGCACGCGGCCCAGCCCGATTCCGCTGCCGCACAAAGTGAAGGGTGGGATCGGCGAGAAAGAGAAAGATGAGATTGAGTCCTCGCAATTCGCAGCGAAAGCGGTTGAGCCGCACAGCACGCAGTCGGGATTCTTGTTCTTCGACGTGGGCGGGATTACGTCGCCACTGCCGGGTGCGACCATCGACATCACCGGCGTCACTGATAGCAAGGGGACGGAACTACTTTACTTTGAAATTGCGGTGGATAAATATCTGAATGCGCCGCAAAACCCGAACTGAGCCGACGTTCTCGCCTTCAGTTCTGCCTTGTCATCCTGAGGGCCGCGGTTTTTGCGGACCGAAGGATCCATGTAACGGATGGGGAATTGCGTGGGCCCTTCGCGTTCCTCAGGATGACAAGATGCGGTGATCTCGTAATGTGCCCTTTATAATCACTGGCTATGGTCACCACGACGGCCAATTCTGTCGCCGCGCACACGAAGTACGAGCCGGTCATCGGCCTCGAAGTGCACGTCCAATTGCTGACCGTGAGCAAGATTTTCTGCTCGTGTGCGACGCGCTTCGGGGCGCCGCCGAACTCAAACGTATGTCCGGTTTGCCTGGGGATGCCCGGTGCTCTGCCGGTGCTCAACAAGAAAGTCGTGGAGTTCGCCACGCTGGCGGCGATGGCGTTGCAGTGCCGCATCAATGAGACGTCAATTTTTGCGCGCAAGAATTATTTCTATCCTGACCTGCCCAAGGGCTACCAGATTTCACAGTATGACAAGCCGCTGGCAGAGCACGGCTTCATTGAGATTCCCGCGGGCAAGAGCAAGAAGAAGATTGGCATCACCCGGGTGCATCTTGAAGAAGACGCAGGCAAGAGTCTGCACGAGGGCTTTCCCGACGCCGACGAGAAGACCGCCATCGACCTGAACCGCACCGGCGTACCGCTGATTGAAATCGTCAGCGAGCCCGACATAGCCTCGCCCGATGAGGCTTACGAATATCTGACGCGGCTGAAAGAAATTATCCTCTACACCGGCGTGAGCGACTGCAACATGGAAGAAGGCTCGCTGCGCTGCGATGCCAACGTTAGCGTGCGCCCGCGCGGGCAGAAGGAATTCGGAACTAAGGCCGAGATCAAGAACGTAAATTCGTTCCGCTTCATCCGCGAAGCGCTGGAATACGAAATTGGACGGCAGATCGGCGTGATCGAATCCGGCGCCAAGATCGCGCAGGAGACACGGCTCTACAACTCGGACGAAGGCAAGACCTACAGCATGCGCTCAAAAGAGCAGGCGCACGACTACCGTTATTTTCCCGAGCCTGATTTGCTTCCGCTGGTGGTCGACGAGAAGTGGAAGTCCGAGATTGCGCATGCGATGCCGGAACTGCCGGAGGCACGCCGCGCACGCATGGTGAAGGATTACGGCATCACAGAATACGATGCCCAGGTGTTGACATCGCCGAAATCGCTGGCTGACCAATTTGAAGAGGCGGCGAAGGTGGCGAAGAATCCCAAGCGCGTGGCCAACCTGGTGCAGGGTGAATTGATGGGTCGCCTCAAGGCCAAGGGCATTGCGATCGAGCAGTCGCCGATTTCGATGGGCGGAGTCGCGGCATCCGCCGATCTGGTTGAGACTGGCACAATCTCCGGAAAGATGCTCAAAGATCTGTACGACCTGAGCTTCGAGCGCGGCAAAGACTTTCCCGTAGTCTATGAAGAAGAGGGCCGGCCGCAGCAGTCCACCGACACTTCGACTTTGGAAAAGATGATTGACGAAGTTCTGGCTGCCAATCCCAAACAACTGGAACAGTACCGTGCCGGAAAAACCACGATGCTTGGATTCTTCGTTGGCCAGGTCATGAAGGCCTCAAAGGGGCAGGCCAGCCCGCAGATTGTGAATGAGTTGCTCGCCAAGAAATTGGGGTAGCCGGTGTATGGGGTGGACACTTCTGTCCGGCGCTTTTGATTTTGATTCTCCTTCCCCCAGCAATCAGACTGGCTCTCCAATCAAGTTCAAGAACAAAGTCAAAGGCTGCGGACAAGAGCGTCCGCCCCACATAGCCAGATGCCCACATAGTCATCCCCGGACTATCACTTTGGTCACCTAATCTTTCTACCATCCGCCCGCTACCATGATGCTGGGGACGCCTGTCTTGGGTGACCGCATCGAGGGGCTATGAAGAAATTCAAGATCGATCGCATCATTAGCATTGCGACGCTGGTGGCATCGCTGATTGCCATCATTCTGGTGTTGAAGAAACCTGCGCCGGTGGCGCAGTCGCAGGCTCCAGCGGCTATTGCGGAACACGCCGATTCGTTCGACCACAAGATGGCGGAATTCGAGCAGGCGACGCAGCAGTCGCAGCCGAGTGTATCGTCCGAGGGGAAATCTGAGACTGGACAAGCGAGTGCCGCTGCTCCCAAGGCTGAAGTTCACATCAATTCCGACGAGATCAGCGCGGTGCTGGCGCAGTCGCTGGGCAATGCCGGTGGAGCGGCGCTAACGCCAGACTCCAATATTGGCAGCGCGGCGCCTACGATCAAAGATCAGCAGGTTAGTCTCGACGGCGACGTCGTGCATGGGCAGTTCCTCACGGAGATTGCCGGCAAAGACGTTTGGGTAACCATCTCTGGCCACCTCGGCGAAAAAGATGGCTACGCGACTTTCGAGCCTACGGAGTTCAAGGTTGGAGATCTGAATGTTCCGGTGTCGCTGGTGAATCCGGCGTTGCAGAAAAAATTGTCGGAAGAGCGCGACCGGCTGAAGCTGCCTAACAATGTTGGCGCGATGAAGGTGGAGAACAGCGAACTAGTGATGCAGCAGAAGTAGTGCAGCAAGGCCGCTGGCACGGCCTGAACGGATCAGAGACCGGTCCCGCGCAATTTCAAACAGCCAGACGATTCTCTGTCGCCACCTTGGCGTACCACTTTCCTGAATCTTTTAGGGTTCGCTGCTGCGTCTTGAAATCTACGTAGGCCAGACCGAAGCGCTGGCTGTAGCCTTCGGCCCACTCAAAGTTATCCAGCAAACTCCACGCGTGATATCCGCGAACGTCGGCGCCGTCGGCGATGGAATGCGCCAGCGCCGACAGATATTCGCGGTGATATTCGATGCGACGTGCATCATGAATCGCGCCGGTCGTGTCTGGGCCATCGTTATAGGAACATCCGCTCTCGGTAAGCTCAATCACAGGCTGGTTGTAGTCACGCGTGATGCGCATCACCATGTCATAGAGCGCTTTGGGCCAGACCTCCCAGCCGAAATCGGTCTTGGGGCCCTGCTGCCCGCCGTCCATCTTCACCGGAAACAGCCACTCTTGTGCGTGCGAGAAACGTTCCATGGTGCCCGGCGCCGAGGCGATGATCCGGTAATAAAGATTGATGCCGATGAAATCTAGCGGCGCGCGAGTTTTCTCCATGTCGTCGGGTTGGATTCGCATGGCCGTCTCCGGCAGGAACGTAAGCGCCTGGGGATAGCGTCCGAGTAGCGCGGGCTCCAGAAACCAGGTATTGGTAATGGCGTGTGCGCGCTCGGCGGCCAGCTTGTCGTCATCGGAGTCTGTCGCAGGTTCGCAGGGCGACATGCTGAGGGCCGTGCCAACTCGCGACTTGGGACGCACCGCCTTCAGGGCGCGAAATCCTTCGCCCTGCGCCAGATTCACGACATGCGTGGCGCGCAGAAAATCGAGCAGGCTTTTTCGTCCGGGAGCGTGCGTGCCTTCGAGATGTCCTAGATCGACGAAGGCATCGGGCTCGTTGAAAATCGTCCAGTCGGAAACGCGGTCGCCCAGCGCGTGTGAAACCAGTTGGACATAATCGACGAAGCGTCCTGCTGTATCGCGGTTGGGCCAGCCGCCGGCATCTTCGAGCGCCTGCGGCAAGTCCCAGTGATAAAGCGTGACCAGCGGGCGGATGTGCGCCTCGAGCAGCGCATCCACCAGGCGGCTGTAGTAATCGACACCTTTTGCATTCGCTACGCCCGCGCCAGAGGGCTGAATGCGCGGCCAGGAAATCGAGAAGCGGTAGCTGTTCAGATTCATCGCCCGCATCAAAGCGATGTCTTCGCGCCAGCGATGGTAGGAATCGCAGGACACATCGCCGGTGTCGCCGTTTCGGATCTTGCCCGGAGTGTGGGCGAAGCGGTCCCAGATGGACTCGCCCTTGCCGTCTTCATTCCACGCCCCTTCGACCTGGTACGCGCCGGTGGCAGTGCCCCAGAAAAATCCCTTGGGAAAGGGCGGGGTTGAGGATGACGCAAACTGCGGCGTTGTGCGGGATGACGCAGCGGGAGTTGCTCGGGACGATCCGCTGCAACTTGAGAACGCGGCGGATAGTCCAGCGGCGGCTCCCGCCCCCAGAATCGATCGCACAAACTTGCGGCGTGTCAGGCGCAACTAGACTGAGTCTCCTTCAGAGTTGTGACGACCCAAGATTGTGCAGCCAGGGCCATCAATTATGCTGGATGAACTTTCCGTTCTTCTGTCCGGTCAGCGAGTTGTAAAGGGTTTCGAGAAAGGCATCTTGGTTGATGTCTCCAGCATACTTCTTCCACGGATCGAGCAGTTTCGCCTGCTTCATCTGGTCGAGCGACTTGCCTTCTTTGAGTGCACTGGCTACGACATCGCGTGTCGCCTTCAGCATAATCAGATACGCATGCACATCATCAAGACTGGAGATCGGCCCATGCCCGGGAATAACTTTCACGTCCGGCGGCACTTGCGCAATCACTTTTTCAACGCCGTCAATCATCCCGTTGATGCTGCCGCCACTATCGATATCAATGAAGGGGAAGCCGTAGGTCACGAAGTCGTCGCCCATGTGTACAACGTTGGACTTGGAGAAAAAGACGATCGAATCGCCATCCGTGTGGCCGGCAGGAAAGAAGAGTGCGCGAATGTCCTCCCCGTTCAGATGTACGGTAACGTCGTGATCGAAGGTGATGATCGGCAGCGCTTCTTTGGCGGCAGGCTTGACGTTCATGTTTATTGAACTGCCATTGCCGGAGGAGCCGCCCGACTCGAGGCGCTTGCGCACATTGTCTTGGGCAATGATCGGCGCCTGCTTCTGGAAGTAAGCGTTTCCGCCGGTATGATCGCCGTGATAGTGCGTGTTGATGA
>Ga0070731_10003282_pt1 | contig 14721 bp, 17 predicted proteins | sample Coa_R1_2_FD_66448 | JGI IMG/M metagenome (GOLD analysis project Ga0070731, IMG submission 66448) | Surface soil microbial communities from Centralia Pennsylvania, which are recovering from an underground coalmine fire - Coalmine... | ecosystem: Environmental > Terrestrial > Soil > Unclassified ... | reverse complement strand
CAGCGTTGATTTGCCCGCGCCGTTCTCGCCGACAATACCCAGCGCTTCGCCGCGATGCAGCAGCAGGTCGACCTCCCGCAGCGCCCAGAATTCTTCCTGGGTTCCGGCGAGGACAGAATGCGCACCGCGCGTCTTGAGCCGATACGACTTTCCCAGGCCTCGGGCGTCGACGACGATATTCGCCGTATTCATGGGCTGGCCATCTCGAGGCCGGGTCGCGTCGACGGAGAAAATTCACCCGCCGGAGCCGGATTCCGGCGCAACGACACCGCGCGCATGGCTACATTTGCCAGTCCGCTGGAGGGATGAGGCGATTGAACGTACAGAAACTCCTTTTCCGTGCGATGTTGAAGGAGCGTTAGCCCTCGGGCGCCGTGCTCGAAGGCAAAGGCCTCAAGCGCATATGCTCCGTTTGCGAGGTAGGGAAGCAGGAAGCGGAACTTTGCGGTAACCGTTTCACCCGTCGCGACATGTTGCGAAGGACGGGACGATGTGTCGTCGGAGAAAATGATCTGTGCCAATCGATCGCGCACAACGAAAGCGAAGACGACGCGTTCCAGACCACGGCGGGCGCGCAGAGCAATGTGGATATCGACAACTTCGCCTCCGCCCGCTACGTGAATCTTGCCGCCGCCCGGCGCATAAAATCCCGACATCTCGATCTCACCGCCGCCTTCCTCAAGTGGCGGATCATCGGCATCGAAGACAAATTGTGCCACGCCCTCGGGCGGTTTTTCCCCGAGCCCCATGCGGTCTTCTGCCTTCCTTTCAGAGAGGCGGCTCCGGCCGCCGATCCGAAATTGTCTCTGGTCTTCAGTTTTCTCCTCCGCCTGCGCGGCCAGGTACAGCCGGCTGATTTCTTTCGCTCCGCCCAGGCCGCGAACTTCGCCGCGTTCAAGCCACAGCGCCCGATCGCAGAGTTTTGCGACCGCGCCGCTGTCATGCGAAACAAACAGCAACGTCCCCCGACGCCGGAAGTGATTGAGAAAACGCATGCACTTCTGCTGAAATGCTGCATCACCCACCGAGAGTATCTCGTCAATCACCAGCACATCGGCATCGACATTGGCGCAAAGAGCAAAGGCCAGCCGCGCGTGCATGCCGCTCGAATATCGCTTGAGCGGCTGATCGATGAACGCGCCGATATCCGCGAATGCGGCAATTGCGTCAAATCGGGCGGCAGTCTCCTCGCCGCTCAACCCAAGCACCGAGGCCCCCACATGTACATTCTCGCGCCCGGTGAATTCCGGGTTGAAGCCCGATCCGAGCGCGAGCATCGCCGCAACCCGGCCGCGCAGTTTCACCGTACCTTCGGTCGGCTTCAGCGTACCGCATATCATTTGCAGGAGCGTCGATTTCCCGGAGCCGTTCGGCCCGACTATTCCGACTGTTTCGCCGCCGCGAATTGCCATATCCACATTGCGCACCGCCCAGAATTCTTCATAGAAGCGGCGGCGCCTGCCAAACAGGAGTTGTTTCAGGCGGTCTTCGGGACGGCGATAGATAGGATAGGCCTTTCCCAGGCCGCGCGATTCGACGACCACATCAGAGGACATCGGCGAAACCAGGCTTCGTGCGCATGAACCAGCGGTATCCCGTTGCGGCGAAGAGCCATGCCACGACCGCGTAAGCGAGCAGGGCCCACCACGTCGGCCATTGACCCGAGAAAAGCGCGCCGCGCGTGGCTTCGATCGGAAACGCGAGAGGGTTGGCGTAGAAGAATGCACGCGCACGCTCCGGCACCATCGCCAACGGGAAAAAGATCGGACTCAGATACATCATCACGAGCGCAAGCACGCTGGTGAGCTGGCGCAGGTCGCGCACATAGGCGCCAAGGGCGGAGAGAAACCACACAACACCCAGCACAAGCAGCGCGAACGGGGCGATGACGAAAGGTATGGAAATCGCCGCGAGCGGCGGCATGCCTCTGATGAGGACAAAGAACAGCAGCAGAATGGCGCCCGTGACGGCGAGCCGAACGAGCGCCGCACCGACCGTCGCGCAAGGGAGGATCTCGAGCGGAAAAACGACCTTTTTCACGAAATTCACGTTGTCGGCCATCAGATTTGGTGCAGAGGAGATCGCCTCCATGAAAACGTCGTAGAAGGTGAGACCGACGAAATAGAGAAGCGCCGTCTCGAGGGAGGTGTTGTGATGCCCTGGCCAGCGCACCTTGAGGATGAGGCCGAGGACGGTGGTGTAGATGGCAAGCCTGAGCAGCGGAACCAGGGCCGTCCACAGTTTGCCGAGCGCCGAACCGCGAAAGCTTGCTTCCACATTGCGGGCGATCAACAGAGAAGCAAGATGACGGTGCCGCGATAGAGAGCGGAACATGCCGGTAAGAAAACCGTCAGGGGTGCGCGCGTCGCGCGCGCGTCCAGCCGCCGTCCCCCGCAATTTCCCGTCCGCGACCCTGGAATGCAAAGTCTCTGTCAAGAACCGAGCGGAAGTCCGCCTGCCGCTTCCGTGTGTACACTTTCATCGCGCCGCAGATCGCGCGGCATCGCCGACGCAAGAACATCGAGCGCCCCGGTGATTTGTTCCTGCGTGTGAAGCGCCGAGATGAAAAAGCGGATGCGCGGCTTGTTCTTGGGAACCGCCATGATCGGAATCGGCGGCGCATAGTAGCCGGCCTGCAGCAACCTCTCGGCCGCGTCCATGCACACGTCGTAACTGGGGAACTGGATCGAAACCACGCCTGCACCCACGGCCGGGCCAACATTGAGGTCGCGCGCGCGCGCTTCGTCCACGAAGAACCGCGAATTGTCCTGCACGCGAGCCGTGCGCCAGGGTTCGCTCTTCAGGATGGAAAGCCCCTCGCGCACCGCGGTCGCAATTACGGGAGAGAGGCCGACACTGAACATGCTGGCCGGCAGCGTGAAGCGCAGCCACTCGATCACGGTCTTGCGGCCGGCGATGAAACCGCCACTCGCCGCAAACGTCTTCGACAGCGTGCCGATGAGAAAATCGATTTCCGCCGGGTCGATTCCGAAATGCTCGGCAATGCCGCGTCCGGAAGAGCCGAGCACGCCGATGGAATGGGCTTCGTCCACCATCAGCCAGGCATCGTGCTTGTGTTTGAGTTCGATCACGCGCCGCAGGTCCGGCATGTCGCCGTCCATGCTATAGAGGCCTTCGACCACGATCAGGGCGCGTTTGGAGCGCGGCCGATGTTCGGTCAGCACAGAATCAAGGTCGTCAAGGTTACCGTGATCGAACGTCAAAACCTTGGCGTGCGACACATCGGCTCCGACGACGATGCTGTTGTGCGCCAGTTCGTCCACGACAATGAGATCGCTGCGCGTCAGAAGATAACCGAGCAGCGACGCATTCGTCATCCATCCGCTGACGAGCGTTACTGCATCCTCGACGCCCAGGAAATCCGCAATATCGCGCTCGAGCAGGTCGTGTACCGTGCGGCTGCCACCGACGAGGCGCGACGCTTCGGCGCCGATGCCGAAGGAAAGCGCGGCCTCGGCGGCTGCCTTTCTGACGCGCGGGTCTTCGCCAAGGCCGAGATAGTCATAGTTGGCAAAGCTCACGAACCGGCCTGCGCGGGCCTTGACCTTCGCCTGCAGCGCATCGAGCGGCTGAAAATAGACCTTCTTGAGGGCGGCGAGATTTTCCTCGACGGAGTCACGCGTCAGCAGCGTGCCACCCGCAATTCGAATGCGCCGCCAGATGTATTCGTCCAGGCTACGCGAGCCGCTCATTGCCTCTGCCCCAGTTGCCGGCACACGCCCGAACCTTTGTCACCGAACAGCACCGGCCCGCGATCCGGCCTTGCCGCCGCTCGCTCGCATGGCGCTGCTCCAACGCCCAAAGGTATTCGTTGCGTTCGCACCAGGAATAACCCCCTGCCGTGAACCGTCTGCCCCTTCGGGCGCATGCGCCTGCTGCCCAAACCTCTGCCTCCCGGGACCCCTCCTGATCGCCGCCCGGCGCGAAATCCGGCAGCCACCTGCACGGGCCCAAGCCTGGCGGGAGTTCCAGCCGGGGTCTCTGCGAGTAAACTGCCAAAACGGGTCGGAGGCAAGCAATCCGCCTTATGCCAGAGACTCTTGCCCCGTTGACCCGTGCTTCGCCGCAGCGACAGCAAATTGCAATAGGACGTGGCCCTACGGCAACGGCAAATCGACTCGAATGATAGAGATTGGGCAGTTGCTGCCTATGGACAGAGACGGACCAGGGGACCGTACGGGCCATAGACCGGATCGGCTTCGGGCCGGGGAACTTTGATGATTTTTCTCATCGCCTCTGCGTGATCCTGGTCTTTCGGCCGCGGCTGGTCGTATGCCCCGGAATTTTGTGGATAAGCGCCGACCACCAAAAGATCGTCGCTGGCGTCGAGGCGCTTATGGCCAGTTCCCGCAGGAAGAATCGCGACGTCCCCGGCCTTCAGGCGCGCGGGCGTTCCTCTCGCGCCGCCGAAAGCGATCTCGACGCTCCCGCGTGCGATCCCCAGCACTTCGTGCCTTTCGCTGTGGAAGTGGAGAAAATCGTAGACGCCATCGCGCCACGAATCGATCCAACCGTTGGATGCAAACAGATCCTCGAAAATCGCCGCCGGATCGAAATCGCCGCGGAGATCCACCGGCGAGCGGTAGATCACGAGCGGCCATTTCGGATTGTTCGGTGTCTCGCCGTCGTCGGCCAGATGAAAGGTCGCCGGTTTTCGCGCGGCTACCAGGCGCGAAACGGCTTCATATCCCGGTCTGCGCAACCCGGTCATTTTCTCCACGCAGTGCTTTGCTTCCTGAAGTGCAGGCAACCGACCTCTCTTTTGACGGAACCGATCAAGCGCGTGGATGTTCCATTACGGTTGTACCCAGCGTGTTCTGCGCGCCGTTGTGCTCGCCGAGCCACGTATCTTCACTGGAGGTCCATCGAATGGCCAGATACTCGCGAAGCGCCGGCAAGGATGTCGCGCGCGCCATGCGCAAGCGCAAACACGGAACGCTGAAGCGCGGCAAGAAGGGACACGGTGGCAAGGTCAAGAGTCGCAAGCAGGCGATCGCCATCGGCCTCTCCGAGGCGCGGAAAAAGGGCAAGAAGGTTCCGCGCAAATCGAAGAGCAAATCAGGCCCAAAGCGCAAGACGAAACGGAAGAGCAAGTCCTAAAGAGGCGAGCTTGGCGCGTGGCGGGAGGCTCAAAACCAGCCGGCGATTCGCGTCTGTACGCAACGCAGACTCCCGTGGCAACACGACCGGGATCGCCACGCTGCGTCCTCCTCGCCGCCGTCCGTACACCTGCCCAGGTGCCGCCGCGACCGGCAATCTTCCGCTCAGCCTTTTCATAACCGCGGTCCCTCAGGAATTCCCTGGAGGCAGGCCCTTTCTGTACATAAACTGGAACCTGCCCCAGCGGAGGCGTGGAGGCGAAATTCCCAAACATATCGGTCACTTGCACCCGACCTTGCACATTCCCAATTGCTCTTTGTGTACACTTTTCACGCTCCAACTTTTGCAGAAATTCCCTCAGAAATTCCCTCACTGAGGGAATTTCGGCGTCCGCGCGCGGGAGTTATTCGTTGTACGTTCCTGGCTCCCCGGCTGATGGGCATGATTCTTCCCTTCTCCGCGCAGGGCCTGCACGGAGTCGATGTTGTGATCCGACCTTTCCAATAGGATAGACCATGTCGGTTCTATTGTCAACCGATTTGGCAGGCGGCTTTCTGGGGTTGGACGATACCGTCACTATTTGCGATACCGACGCCAGCGGAACCGATGCGGGGACCGGTGGGGGAAACAAATCCGGTCTCCCAGCCGTGTCCACACGGCAGCTGCAATCCGGCCTGCCGGCCGGTTTCGATCCGAAAATCTGGGCCGAAGATCCGAACATCAACAACGGCCTGCCGCATCTGATCAAGAATCCGCCGCCGAAGTGACGGCATTCATTGACGAAGCGCAGGGCGACGGGTAACGGACCGCGATCCGCGGAAATCGTGGCCGAGGCAAAGACTTGAGCAGGAGAAAATTGTTGGTTGTCGTCGGCATCGCCGCCACCATCGCCGCGTTCTTCGTGGTCGTTCCCCTCGCCCGACATTACGCCGCGCAGCAACTCGGCTGGAACCAGGCAGGCCAGGACGCGCTCGCGAAGTTTCTGCTCTTCCCGATCCTGTTCCTGTTTCTGTACGCCATGAGACGATTGGGCGCGCAGCGTCAGGAACCCCCGCCGGGCGGGAAATAGGTCCCTTTCGAACTTCGGCGCGCGCGAAGAGAAGAAGGGAACCGCCGAGGCGCCCGGACGAGAAGGAACGGAAGAAAACCGCGGAGACGCGGGAGAGCACGGAGCAAGGCCATCGCCCGCCTGCGGCGCGCAATTCATTATGCTCAAATATCCAAACGACTGCACATCGAATCTCGCGCCTCGCCGCTCACCGTGAATTTTTCTTGACCCCTCCGCGAACGATCAGGACGGCGCGGCCGGCTTCCGCGCCTGTTGCTCCAGGGAGGCCGCAAGGTCGTCGAAGTAGCGCGCGGTCTCGTTCAGGACTCTGCGATGCTCCCTGTTGGCCATTTCTTTGGCGATTGACCGGAGCGTTTCGGCACGGGTTCGATAATAAACTGCCTGGTGCCAGTCAGCCATGTTGTCTTCCATCCGGACAGACGATTCGCTCCAGGCCGGTAAGAGGTACGAGAGTCGCCGGCCGACTCAATCGGGCCGCGCCCTACAGGACGTCCGGCAATCGATGGCTCGTGGAATCGGAGCAGCGGCGCAGGGCCACGGAGGCCCGAGACCTTCAAGGCACCCGGCAATAACGGCGACCCACGGGAGTTGTCGAAGGGGCTGGGGCGCCAGCAGGCCGCCGTTATCGCTTCCTCGGGTGTGCGTGTACATTTTCTCCGTGGCACGCACGTGAAAACAAATGTTGGAAAAGGCGGCAGGGTTCAACTGGACTTTGGTCCAATGCGGAACCCCGCCCGCTTTGGGCGGGGGGCGCCGACGGGCGAGCGGGGGCCGCGCGGCCTTCCCCTGGACGCCCAAAGGCTCACGCCAACGGACCGTGCGGCCCAATGTGGCCGGCCATCAATTGCCCGAAGGGGAAACCGAACCCTTCGCGGGAATGACGCCACGAAACAAGGTTCGCAGATGCCGTACCGTGCGATTGCCGCCCGTGTTGCACCTGTTCGGCGCCGCCAGAGGCGGATAATCTGTTCCGGACACCCACGAGGGGAGGTCGTCTTCGATGACAAAAACACTGCTTCTCTCGACGACGGCGCTGGTATTGATGGCGACGGCGGCGGCGGCGCGGCTGCAGGTCGTGCTGGGCAGGGACAGCAGAATTGTCACGCTCGCATCCGGCGCGGCTTTCCCGCACACGGCGAAATCCGCGCCGGCGGGAGAATATCTGTACACCAACCTGGCGCTGAAGGAGAAAAAAGGACTCTACCTTGCCTCCCCCATCGGCTTCACGATCAGCGGACCGTCGAGCATCTTAGGCCAGGCCATTGGCATCGCCGAACAGTTCAGGCTGAAGGTGCACGCGTCTGCCACGAGCCTCGCCGCCGCAGTCGGCTATGTCTCGGGCGACAATTCGGTCACGCTGACCCTCTATGCCGACAACGGCAGCAACGCTCCGGGCGCCGTGCTCGCTTCCGGCACCGGCACCACCACGATCGCGTTCGGATTCTGCTGCGATGTCACGCGCGTCAGCATCGCGCCAACCAGACTGCACGCGAAAAGGCCCTATTGGATCGGCATCACCACGACCGGGAGCAACTTCGAAGCAGCAGGACCCGAGATCGCGAACCAGGTGAATGATTATGCATACCTCGCGTCGACGTCCGACGGCGGCGAAAGCTGGAGCGCAGGAAACCTGTCGTTCGCGACCCAGCTTCCGGCAATCGGCATCGACTGACGTCGGCGGCGGCGCGGATTCGTCGTACGCTGCTGATCTTGCCTCCCTCGCGCATGCATTGCGCGGGGGAGGCAATGTGATTTAACGCGCCAGGTCGGTTCGGCATGTACCGGCAGAACCCTGAAGGGTGAGGATGAAGGTTTTGCTGCTCCCGATCCTTATCGTCGTCCTGCTGTCCGTTGGCGACGCCCGGGCGGTGGCTCTCACGCCTTCGCAGATCGAAAGGATTGAATCTCTTATCCGTCAGGCCATGGCGGCCAATCACGCGCCCGGGGCGACGTTTGCAATCGGACTCGACTATGACGTGAACTGGACCGAAGGCTTCGGACTTGCCGACGTGGAAAACGGCGTGCCGACAAAACCCGATACCGAATATCGCAGCGCATCGATCGGCAAACCGATGACGGCGACGGCGGTCATGGAATTGCGGGACCAGGGTCGAGTCGATATCGACTCGCCGATCGAAAAGTACTGCCCCCGCTTTCCACCGAAGCCCTGGCCGATTACCGCCCGCGATCTCCTTTCCCATACCAGCGGCATTCGCGCTCCCAACGAGACCACCGAACTGCACAACACCACGCATTTCGAGCATGTTTCGGACGCGCTCGACATTTTCGACCGCGATCCGCTGGCAATGCGGCCCGGCACCGACATGTTGTACACAACCTGGGGCTACGTCACGCTCGGCTGCGTGCTGGAAGGCGCGACCGGCGACGAATACCGCGCGCTGATGAAACGCATGATCTTCGACCCCGCCGGGATGACGGAGACCCGCGACGACGATCCGCGCGCCATCATCCCGAACCGCGCTCATGGTTATATCGTCGAAAACGGTGTGCTGAAAAATTCCGCATGGGCCGACATGAGCAGCAACCTGCCGGCCGGCGGATGGGTGACGACGGCGCCCGACCTTGTACGGTTCATGAATGCCTGGATGAGCGGAAAGTTCGTTTCGGCGAAAACGCAGGCCGAGATGCTCACACCGTATGTCCTCCCGCGGCACAACGGCACGGTTGACGGCTATGGGATGGGCTGGTTTCTGGACGGCTATCACGGCATGCGCGCGGGTCTTCACGGCGGCGGCACCCCCCCAGGTGTCCGGCATCGTGTTCTTCGTGCCCGAAAAGAAGCTTGCCATCGCCGGGTTCTTCAATGTCGAGAATATTCCCGGAAAGACGCGCATCGAACTTGCGGAAGCCATTGCCGATGTCATCCTCGGCGAGAAGACACCGAATGTGGTCAAGTACCTGCAGTAGGTGGAATCACCACGGTATTGGTACGAACATCACGCTCACATGCCGCGCTGAACCGGGCCACGGGGTATAGCGCCACTGCGACGCGCATTCCAAAGCGAAGTTGTCGAGCTTTTCGTTCCCGCTTGAGCGAATGAGCTTTAGATGCGTGATGCTGCCATCAGCCAGTACCCAGAACATCACGGTGGACGTCGTTCCCAGCGGCGCAGCAGGCCTCGTCGGATTGTGGCAGACCTGACTGCCGACAGGATCTTGATGCTGTGCTGCTGCGGCCATGTGACCGTGGGAAGCAGTCACGTACACCGTCTTTCCTGCCGGCATCGACCATTCCACCGTGGCCTTCCAGTCCACTTCGACCGGGTTGCCGTCCGCGATGGCGGGCTGGTACCTCCAGGTGGCCACGCACTTTGTTGCGGCATCATCGAGATCGGCGTAACCGCTCCCTGCCGTGACCGCGACATTTTTCGGGATGCCGTCCGTGCCGATCCGAAACGAAAGCGTAGTCTTCCCTTGCTCACGGCAAGAGCAGCAGGAGGATACCATTGTTCGCCGCAAGCGTGGAGAGTGCCAGTCGACGTGGGAGGCGCAGGTGCCGAACCTTGCGGTGCATTCTGGGGACCGGCGAACGCACCGGAAATCGACAAAAAGCTGATGGCGGCGGCAAATGTGAGGCGCATGAATCCGGATTGCATTGATCAGTCGCAGGGGCGTCCCGGCAGTTGAACATCTGTCGGACATTCCTCCCGGTTCTGCAAGACACATTTCCGGGTTGAGACTTGACGGACCGTCCGGCCGACGTCGTCATTGTGCGCCATGCTGATTCTGCTCCTTGTTCTCGAGGCGATCCAGGTCGCGATCCTCTGGCTTCACGACTGGGTGCCGCTCCCGCCGCTGAACGATGTCCGCGCTGTACAGGGACAGGATTCCACGGCGCGGCTTGTTGTCGTGACCGTTGTTCAGAGCCTGCCGTTCACGATCGGCTTCGCGCTGACGCTCCTGTGGCTGAACGAACACCGGCCGGCGTGGGTCTGGGACTGGCTGTGGATCAGCAACGTCGTGCTGCTCCTCGGCCAGCTTCGCGCCTGGTGGCTGCCGTATCTGATGCGGCCCGAGCCGCAACGCGCCGCCAGGTACCGCGCCATGTTTGCGCGCACCCATGCATTTCTTCCCGAACGCAACGGCATCACGCCGAACACGCTCCACTGTGCGCTTCACGGCGCCACCATCGGCATCCTGATCGTGCTTGCGCTGCTGCCTTCCGGCCTTCGCTAGCTGCGGAATTCCTTCAGATCGAATCAAAGGTTCGGCTGTCATGCTTGCGCGAAGGCGCGGCACCCGGCACCGTCTTCTGCTGCCGCACTGGACCCTGCGGACGAGCCGCAGGGCGACAGCCATTTTGAACGTGCAGAATCAGGGACGGATCTGGAACGTGCGGGTGCAACGCCTCGACATGCTCTTTCGCCGGCTGGCTATCCCCGTACTGTCTCTCGCCATTCTGTGCATCGGAGGCTGCTTCGCGCTGATCGCTATGCCCTTGTCCTGAACATCGTCATGAACGGCCTCGGCAACGGCCTGAACTGAAACCGCTCTCCCGCATCTCTTCAGCAAACCGTCATCGTGTCTTGACGAAAGCGTAATCGTGCGGGCCTAACCAGTGCCGGCGCGTTGCGGGTTACTCAGCGCGCGTTCCCAGCCACCCCGCCGGATGACCCCATCACCCTTCGCGTCCGGCGGGGTTCGCCTCCTGCCTGTTTGACGGACTGGGTGGCAGCCTTCTCGTGAAACGGGAGACGATGCCGTAATTGTACATTTGCGCGGGGGGAACGCGCGCCCGCAGCGTGCCGTCGCCCATCGCGGCAGTTGACGAACGATGGACGGCTTTTCGGTTTCCGGATCGACACACGCGTCTGCGGTGCTTTCCGGATGACGAAGGAAAAGCCCCGCCCGCCAGGGTTATGGGGGGGCCTAAAGCGGGCGGGGCTATCGTGGTGCGTAGAGACACCACAACGGGAGACTGGCAGAACCCGCTGACGGGTCAACGGCAGTTCGGCGCGACCCCGGAATGTGCGGGAAACATGGGTCGCTTCCATGAGGCGGCACCGAAAGGCGGAACTTCAGCAGCTTCCCCTCGCGCCAAACGCCACCTTGTCCGCGTCGTAGGATGTGCCGCCTTCGATGTAGTCGAAGGCACCGTGCGCTGCGATCTTGCCATCGCGCGCGCTGGCGGAGAACACATAGGAGGCGATCGATTCATCGCTGCCCTGAGCGGCGACATAAATCAGGATCGTATTGTTGATGACCGCGAACTGGCCGCTGGTGTTGTCGTTGTTGTCTATCACCACATAGCCGCTGTGCATCCAGCCGACGTTGCCGTCGTCGGTCAGCGCGAGGCAGTGGGTGCTGTTGGGGCCATGTCCCGTATACCCCTTGGTCGTGAGATAGACGTCGTGCGTGAGCGTAACCTTGTAGTTGCCAGTGTAACTGCCGCCGCCTGCCGCGGCGCCTCCGGCCCAGAGAGCCAGCGGGAGAATGGAGGCAAAAACAGGAAGCTTTTTCATGTCCCTGATCCTTTCCATAGCGCGCCAAGATCTGTGTCGCCGCGGACCGCGCCGACCCATTCCCGGTGACGTGGATCATGGCCGGTTTATTCCGGGAACTGCGGACAGCGAGAGCAATGGCCTCGAAAGGATGATAGAAGGCCGGGCAGCCGGGCCTTTCGTCATTGCGCGGTGTTTCACGGGGATCGTTTCCGGCGCTGATCCGCTGAACAGAGGACAGTCCCACGCGCCAAGGAGAAACCGGACCATGCGAACCATTCTGGCAGCGGCTTTCCTGGGGGGCATGGCGCAACCGGCGATGTGCGGCGCCGTGAACGATTTCCTCAAGCAACATGACGAGCCTCTCGGGGTGAGCCGGGCGGAAACGCAGATCCTCGCGCTGCAGGCCGGTCTCACCGAGGCCAACACCTGGCTCACGGAAACGCGGAAAGAGGCGCCGATGTTCTGCCAGCCCGCGACCCTCAAACTGACGGCCGACCAGCTTGTCGACATGCTGCGGCGCGGTCTGAACGATCAGCCCGACCTCGACGATTCCGATATGGCGTCGGCGCTCCTGACCGTCATGCAACGCACCTTCCCCTGCCAGCAGAATGCGAAGTAAGTCGGAATTGTTCTGGATGCATAAGCGCAGGCTGCTATTGAATGGGCTCCGAAGCCCCCATGCATCCCGCGTTCGCCGACCAGGCCGCAGCCAGAGATGCCTTCCCAAGAAAGGGCGCCAGGACGTCAGCGCCCGAGACAAGGGATAACGGCAGCCCGGTGCCGTCGGTATAGGTGTAAAGCGAGACATTGCGTTTGGCGCCTGGCAGGTTTTCGTAGCCGAAGGCGACAAGGGCGCCGTAAACCTGTCCGTTGCCGAAAGCATTCCGGATACGCGGGTTGGCCATGTAGCGCGCGAGCTGCGTATAGTGAGGCTCTTCACCGCGATACAGCTTCAATTCTACGATAACGATGTCGCTCCGACTCTGAATTACAAAATCCGGGACGTCGGTACCCCCTTGAAAGTGATGTGAGGGAAATCTCGCTTCCCGCCAGACACGATATTGCGGACCGAGATTTCGTACACCGGATTCCAGGGCCCCGCCTATGACGTCGCCCAAATCCTTCTCCAGCTGGTATCCAATGGCTCGTGCCGCTGTTTCGTAACGTCTTCGCGTGCGCGGAGCTGTCAAGAGCTCGCGCAATTTGATCTTGTCCACACGCGCCAGAAAGTCCGGAAGCCCGTCCGGCGTGATCGAAGAGTTCTTGCCGCCTGCACTCTCCCAAAAGGCGTCGACAGCCGCGCCGTTGAGAACGCCGCGAACCTTCTTTGAAATCGTAACCTTCCGCACGTCCGGCGCGCCCGCTCCATCCCCGATGCAGAACACCCATGAAGCGCGATCATGCGAGAACGAAAAACTAATGTGATGGCTGCTGGATCCTCCCGGATGCCCCTGTTGCCACAGACAGGTCAGACCGTGCGCCATCGCCTGTTTCACGATGCTCACGACCTCTGGGGTCAGTTGCCATTTGCGCGCAAAATATTCCCGGCCGTGCTGTTGTACAACGATGCCCCTGTCCCGCTCCGACAGGGTCAGATCATGTTCTGGAAATGTCAGGTTCACGGCAGAGGCCAAATTGTCGGTGCAGCACTCCAACTTGAGGGACTGCAGTCTTAGAAAATTCTAAAGGCCTCCCAAGTGTTTGTTCTTGTTGGGTAGCCCGCTTGCAATTTATTGGATATCTGGCGTGCAACCATACGGTATGCCGTTGAAGAACGTTGCGATTTCGCTTCCGGTTTTCCTCGCGGTCAGCCTGAACAGCGGCCGCAGCTTCCCTGGGGCGCGGATGGCGCATTTTCCACCCATCGCGCAACGCCGAATTGGCGGCTGCCCACGGCGCGGAATCCCGTTAAGGGTCATGGAAACTCGAAGCCATGCCAGACACGTGGCAACTTCCAACCGCTCGCGCCCTGAAAGTCGTCTATCCGGGATTAAGTTGCCGGCGCTGGCACCGCTGCCGTTTTAGTTCGGGTAGGGCTCAGTCAAAAAGCGATAGTACTTTTTCCGGCTCGAATATTCCACTCACGGTTATTCCTTGGCCATCTCCCATGTCCAACACGGCGTGACGCACAATTCCAGAAGCCAGGCTGTTCATATTACCTGTTGTTCCAGTCGGCGTCTTTTTGAATGCGGTAAAAAATTCCCCCCGTTGGTAATTATACGAATGGCTAATGTCGGGAACATTGGCAGCGCCGGCCAACATCCGCCTACTGCCTTGCGAAACTGTACCAACGATAAGCGAAAAGCACAACCGCCTAGCCGCAGTGGTCCAGGCGGCGTACGTAGGAGCGGCGCAGCTAACGATGGCATGATCGATCGCTGTTTGACCGTTTGGCAGGTCAGCCACAGTGGGCTGGTAAAGTATCACGAGGTCCAGTGGCCCACTCGAATGTCTCGAAATGTAATCTCGTGCCCACTGCGCGCAAACGTCCATAGATATCGTCTCCGGCAACCGGAGAAGTACGGCGTGCGCATTCCCAGGCGCTACTTTAGCATTCTTGCGTGCGTTCGCTGTCGCTTCGCCTAGCTTGTCCAAGAGATTTTTTGCTTCATTCCGGTGGAAGGGAGCAAGGAACAACACCTGATAAGAAAGATGGTGCGTGCTCAGAGGCAAGACTTCCGGCGGGCTATCCGCAAAAACTACAGCCCATCGCCCCACGTAATGGACAATGTTGCGCTGGATCATCGGGCTGGTGAGCAACACGGGGACGGCTTCTCGCAATTTCTTCCAATCCGTTGAGGACGGATGCGAAGCAGCGAGGGCTCGCAAACACAAGCCAGAAACGCGCAGCTGCTTCAAGCGCTCAACAAAGACGCGCTCCACAACCTTAGCTTCCCTCTGGAACAGCTTCTCGTGAGAAGATGGACCATGGCTTTTAAGAGAAATGTACATCATCCCGCCGTCTGAGAAAGTTCCAATCAGGTCGAAACCGGGATGGCCTCGTGGCGTGGGAGTAACGGCTGGCTGTTGAAACATATTTGCGCCAAGCAGTTCGAACATCGCTCC
>Ga0070731_10003281_pt1 | contig 14726 bp, 11 predicted proteins | sample Coa_R1_2_FD_66448 | JGI IMG/M metagenome (GOLD analysis project Ga0070731, IMG submission 66448) | Surface soil microbial communities from Centralia Pennsylvania, which are recovering from an underground coalmine fire - Coalmine... | ecosystem: Environmental > Terrestrial > Soil > Unclassified ... | reverse complement strand
TCGCGCATGATCTCGCCGTAACTGACCTGGTTGGCTCCGCCGATCTCGAAAATCGCTCCTCGCTCTGCCCGCAGATCAAGCGCGACCATTAGGTATGCAATCACGTCTTCAACTGCGATCGGTTGCGCCTTGACCTTCACCCAGCGAGGGCAAATCATCACCGGCAAACGCTGCACCAAAGCACGAATCATTTCAAAGGATAGGCTCCCAGAACCAATTACGATGGAAGCGCGGAACTCTATGGTTGGAACTCCAGAAGACCGCAGAATTTCTGCTACTTCTTGACGACTGCGCAGGTGGTTGGATAAGTGTTGTTGCTCGCCACCAAGCCCACCCAAATAGATAATGCGGCGTACGCCAGCCTGGCGTGAAGACATCGCGAAATTACGCGCTGCCAGGCGATCCTCTTCTTCGAATTTGCCTGTGGAGCCCATGGAATGAACCAGGTAGTAGGCTGTGTGAACCCCATCCAGAGCGCGCGCCAGTGAACCTTGGTCGAGGCAGTCGCCTTTGACAACTTCAGTACCAGCCGTTACACGCGGCTCAAGGAATTCTGGACGCCGAGCCAAACAACGAACGCGTGCGCCACGGCTTTCAAGAGCCTTGAGAAGACGTCCTCCGATATAGCCGGTGGCGCCCGTGAGCAAAATCAGGGATTCGTTTTTCGATGAGGCGGGTAATGATTTCATTTAGGTCTTAGCAGACTAAGGGTGTTCTACCAGATAGAGAGTTATGCGCGGGGGCGCGCTGAGACCCGCCTCCCACCTCCGTCGTTTTCCCTGCAACCACGGCAATCCTCCGGCAGGAGGCGCTGCAGTATTTCACCCTGTCCCAATCTGGAGTCCGCCACCTGCGCATCTGGATCGCTCCACCACAATGAGAACACCGCTTCGTTTGCTCGATGTGAATGCTCAAATCCAGAGACAGCGCTTGACCATCCATACAAAGTTCCCCCAGTTTTCGGACCCCATTCCACCTTTTGGCAGGGCCGCAGCCTGCAGTTCGGACAGCAATCGGGTGTGTCACGGTCTTCAGGAGATCGCCTACTATTGAATGTTGCTGCCCGAGCCTCTGTAATTATTGCGATCGTTCCTAAGACCAAATGCTTCAGGAATTTTCCTCCTGAATGCTCCCGGCTCAGCAATCGAACGGGAGAGAACCCAAAAGTTCTCCCCCGCTCCTGAACGGCAGCTGTTAGCGTCCTCGGACTGCGGCCTCGTGTCCCCAGCGGTGCTGAATGCCCTTGAACGACACCGCCTGGTAGAGCGCCGACAATCCCACGAGAGCGTAAACCGCCGAACTGAGAGTTGAAGTTTCACCGAATTTCATGCCGAAGATGGCTGCAACCAGGTCGAAGTGCGCAACACTCACCAGGCCCCAGTTCAGTCCACCAACCACCAGAAGCACAGCCGCAATCACGTCTAATGTTTTCATCCTTATCCTCCATTTTGATTTAGTAGAAACACGATGCTTGTTACCTGGAACGCCTGCTTTCAAATTGATTCCAATGCTTTTTGCTTTCTGTCAGTGCAGTCTAGGGCAATCGATTTATTAACTATAGAGAATAATAGTTATCTCAATACGAAAACCTGCAAAAAGCTCCATTTGGTGTGAGTATCGGTTAAAAGGCGATCGGATCTTGTCCTGGTGAGAAAAGGAGGGAGAAGCTGGAAGCTGTGGCACCACGAATAGCCGCTGAACAAACGGGGCGCGGTTACCTGACTACTCCAAAGCCGGGAAACGTCCCGTCTGTTTTATCTGAACGCAGAATCTTTCGAACGCGCATGTTGCATCGCTTCGCTCGCGACATTCGTCGCTTAAGACAATGCAAGGGATGCAAGATGGCAAGCGCTGAAACGTAATGTCAGTGTAGGTTCCTAGTTCCGACGCGATTCGTACCAAAGGGCGAGTTCGACGCGGTTCCAGACTCCGAGTTTGTCATAGATTGCCCGCAGATAGTTTTTCACTGTCTCTTGCGACTTCCCGAGCGCGTCACCGACTTCTTTGTTCTTTAGTCCTCGGGCGACAAGTTCAATGACTCTTCGCTCGATTTCATTGGGGACGCGATTTCCATAGAGCCCACTTGCTGACATTCTTGCCTCCGATATAAAAAGGTTGCGAGTTTCACGCGCTTGATGCCACCAGTAATTCCAAAGCGGAGAAATAAACGGTTGAAATGAGATTTGACGGTTCGCAGAGCTATGTTCAGCTCACGCGCAATATCCGCATTGTCGTAACCTTGCAGAAGCAAGTCCACGATTTGCCGCTCCCGCGGCGCAAGCCGAACCGGGTGGTCTTTCATCGATCGATCCCTTTCTTTTTTCTTGCAGGCGGGAAGTTCGAGCGGGAATTTCTGCCGCGCGCTAATTTCACTTCAAGCGAGACTTAAGCAGAGCGTTTGGCGTCGCCGTAACCAGATGGAAGAACAACTTTCTTTCAAATCGGCCTCGTGTTCAAGGTTTGAAGTGCGCGTTACTGATTTTTAAAAATCCATCGTAGCCAACTACTGTTCGACATACTACATTGCTAATGTCTCGCATTCGATCGGGAAAAACTCGCATGCCGGACGAATAAATCACTCACACCTGTCGGGCAGGCTTTCCCCAATAGTTCTACAGGCAATCCCTACCGCGATTTCTTTACCTTAGAAGCTTTTTTCGGCGCGCGAGGATGGCTGTGAAAGGTCTGCAAACCTCTTATAGTCTGCAAACCTCCGGGGCTGTCGCCGAGTTCGAACCCGGGGCAGCATGGAGTCATGAAGTCCCGACTGATTCTCCCCCTGATTTTGCTCGGTGCGACGCTTTGCTTCGCCTCGGTCGTAAATATTTCCACGAAGAGCCTGCCCGGCGGAACGGTCGGCACTTCTTACTCAGCGGTTGTGCAGGCCAGCGGAGGATGCACTCCTTATAACTGGTCAATTGCGTCCGGAAGCTTACCCGCGGGCATCACGGCGACTCCCTCCAGCAACTCAACGTCGCTGATTCTTTCTGGCACACCGACCGCCGCAGCGACTGATTCTTTTACTGTGGACGTTAAGGGCTGCGGCGGACGTGTGGCCAAGGTCTCTTATAGCGTGGTCATTCAACCAATGGCCAATCATGTCGTTGATCTCAGTTGGAATGCATCTACCTCGACCGACGTGACTGGTTATAACGTGTATCGCGCCCCGGACGGAGTTAACTGGCAGAAAATCAACGCTAGCCTGCTTGCGTCGACCGTTTATTCCGACTCCACCGTGGCCAATGGCTCGACCTACTACTACGCCGCAACCGCGGTGGACAGCGCAGGCAATGAAAGCAGCAAATCAGGCACGGTGGAAATCGTGGTGCCGTAATTCCAAAATCGGAGCAGGCCGCTTTTATCGGGTTGCGCAAACTCCCAGGCAGAGAGTTTTCGCAACACCGGCAACCTTGTACAGGTTTCCGAACTCAAAAAGGAATTCCTGACTGACTAGGAACCCCAGTTATACTGGGAACCTGCCGTTCTATTCGAAAGCGAGGAGAACAGGGTATGAGAAAACCAAAGCTACTCACTAGCACGATTCTCGGGGCAACACTACTTTGCTGTGGTTTGACGCTGGCGCAAGAGCCGGTGCAGGACATCGACGCTAGAATGCATCCCCATTTGGCGGAGGCGCAGAATCATGTGGTTCAAGCCAACCGGGCCATTATCCAGGCTCAGAACGCGAACCATGGCGATATGCGCGGTCACGCGGAGAAAGCGCGAAGCTTGCTAGTCGAAGCAAATAAAGAGTTGAAACTCGCTGCCGAAGCGGCCAATGCGGCTGAAAAGAAAAAGTAAGCCCAGCCCAAGTTAATAAATAAAAGACGCCATCCAGATCGTTCCGGATGGCGTCTTTTTTTCTCAAGAACTTTCTACTCGGCGCCCGCCTTGATGCGCATTCCGTAGAACGAGCGGTACACGAAGAAGAACGACACCACGAAGAATGCGAGCGCCAGCACCCGCGTCAGCGTAGTACCCTGGTCGCTTGCCAACTTCACGGCCAACTCTACGGCGAGCAACCCGAACAGAGTGGTGAACTTGATCACCGGATTCAAGGCTACCGACGAAGTATCCTTGAACGGATCGCCGACGGTATCGCCAATGACCGTCGCGTCGTGCAAGGGTGTTCCCTTCTGCTTCATTTCCACTTCGACGATCTTCTTGGCGTTGTCCCAGGCGGCTCCGGCGTTGGCCATGAAGATCGCCTGATAGAGCCCGAACACGGCAATCGAAATCAGGTAGCCGACGAAGTAAAACGGATCCACAAACGCGAATGCCAGCGTCCCGAAGAACACGGCAATAAAGATGTTCAGCATTCCTTTCTGGGCATACTTGGTGCAGATCGCCACCACCTTCTTGCTGTCGGTGACTGACGCCTTCTCGACGCCTTCGAGCTTGATGTTGGCCTTGATGAACTCTACAGCCCGATACGCTCCAGTGGTCACAGCCTGCGTGGATGCGCCAGTGAACCAGTAAATCATCGCGCCGCCGGTAATCAGCCCAAGAAAGAATGGCGCATACAGCAGTGACAGCTTGGCGACATTCTCGGTATCGGTGAGCCCATTGGTCAGCGCCATGATGATGGAGAAAATCATGGTCGTAGCGCCGACCACCGCCGTGCCAATCAGCACTGGTTTCGCCGTCGCCTTGAAGGTGTTACCCGCGCCGTCATTGGCCTCGAGCAAGTGCTTGGCGCGATCGAAGTCCACGTCCAGGTTGAAATCTTTCTTGATCTCACCCTGCACGTTCGGGACCGCCTCGATCAGCGACAACTCGTACACCGATTGCGCGTTGTCAGTGACCGGACCGTAGGAATCAACCGCAATCGTGACCGGCCCCATTCCTAGAAATCCGAACGCCACCAACCCGAATGCGAACACCGCTGGAGCCAGCATTCCCGCGGCCACGGCCAGGCCCATCGTGCTCATGTAATAGCCAACCGCCATCAGAATCATCATGGCCAGGCCCAGGTAGTAGCCGGAGAAATTGCCGGCCACAAATCCCGACAGGATGCCGAGCGAAGCCCCGCCTTCCTGCGCCGAGATGACCACTTCCTTCACGTGCCGCGACTCGGTTGACGTAAAGACTTTTACGAGTTCCGGGATCAAAGCCCCCGCCAGCGTGCCGCACGATATAATCGTCGCCAGTTTCCACCACTGCGTGCTATCGGTCCCGAGTTGCGGAATGATGAAATACGAGATCAGGTAGGTGAGCCCGATCGACACGATCGAAGTAATCCACACCAGCGAAGTCAGCGGCGCCTCGAAATTCATTTCTGCCGCATTACCATACTTGCCCTTAGCAATCGCGCCATTCAGGAAGTAAGACAACGCGCTCGAAACCAGCATCATTACGCGCATCACGAAAATCCAAACCAGCAATTGCACCTGCACGCTGGGATCTTTCACGCCCAGCAGAATGAACGTAATCAGCGCGACGCCGGTGACTCCGTAAGTTTCAAAGCCGTCCGCCGACGGCCCAACCGAATCGCCGGCGTTGTCGCCGGTGCAATCGGCGATGACGCCGGGATTGCGCGCGTCATCTTCCTTGATCTTGAAAACAATCTTCATCAAGTCCGACCCAATGTCGGCGATCTTGGTAAAGATGCCGCCGGCAATTCGCAGGGCGGCCGCGCCCAGCGATTCGCCTATCGCGAATCCAATAAAGCACGGTCCCGCGTAATCTCCGGGAATAAAGAGCAGGATGAACAGCATGATCAGCAGTTCCACGCTGATCAGCATCATGCCGATGCTCATGCCCGCCTCAAGCGGAATCTGGTAAACCGGATACGGTTTGCCGGGCAGGGACGCGAAGGCCGTCCGCGAATTGGCAAACGTGTTCACCCGAATGCCAAACCATGCCACGCCGTAGCTGCCCGCGATTCCCACCAGGCTGAAGCCCAGAATAATCGGCAGCGTCAGCCCCACTGACTTTCCCGGCACCGGCGACAGCCATCCAAAGTAAGCCGCAATAATGACCGCGATAAACGCCCACAGCAGCAGAATGAATTTGCCTTGCGTGACCAGGTAAGTCTTGCAGGTCTCGTAGATCAGTTCCGAAATCTCGCGCATCGACCGATGCACGGGCAAGTTTCGCAGCCGCACGAAGATCGTCATCCCAAAGGCTAGTCCGAACAGGCAAAAAAGAATTCCGATTAGCAGCAATTTATGACCATCAATCGCGCCGTTCAGAAAGCTGACCTGCGAAAGATCAGGCAGTTTCAGCGAAGCTTCGCCGCCCGCCGATTCGCCGGCGGGTTGAGCCAGAGCCGAAGCCGCGCCCAATGTTAGCAACGCGACTACGGCCGAAAGATTTCTGCAAACGCGACGGGTGAGAAACGCAGCAGTGGCGAGCCAGATGCGCATAAGATAAGTCCTCCGAAAGAAAACGGTTTTAAGGATTACAAACGTGTTTAGGCACTGCCTTCCGGAAGCCGCTTCGAAACTCGCCGTTCGGGCAACACTACCCACGCCCATTCGAGCCTCAAATCAATTGTTTCCGGAATTCCGAACACGCTTCCACCGCAAGACCTGAAGGAGTGTTGAGCTTGGCCGCGTCGGATTCTGCGCCGGGTTCAACTGACAAGCGGACGGGAGAAGCAAGACCCGATCCCGTCGTCCCAGCACAAAACAGGCGTTTATAACACGTCGGCCCAGAAGGGTCAAACCCGTAAATACTGATTCCAACCCAACTTTCCCAGATCGGGCGGCGTGTCGGCCCATTCCGCCGGTATTGGCATCCATGCCTCGTCGCTTCCCCCGAAGATTCCGCCTCACCCTTGACGCCGTCCGTTTCGGCGTTCGTACCCTACCGCACTGACGGCCGAACGGCCCTTCTCTCCTACCTTTTCTTTGTGGTTCGGCGTATGATCTTTCCCCGGCGCGTGCAAAGCTTGTTTCCCCCCGGTGCGACCCCCCAAAAATCGACTGGCGGAGATGTCGATGAACCAGACTTCACAATCGACAAGCTGGAATTTGGGTCCTGGAGTTCAACTTTCAAATCGAGTGAATCCCTATGCGCACAACTATTCCGCAGTTCCTCAAGTCGTTCAAATCGCTGTTGACCTGTGTTCTTCTGATGGCTACAGCAGCTTTAGCTGACACTGCCCCCGTCTGGAGCCGCGTCGGCACTTTCTCTGGCACCGGCGACGATTCGGGTAATGCCGTGAAAGTCGACAAGTTCGGCAACCGGTACGTCACAGGCTTCTTCTCTTCCACCGCGAGCTTTAACGGGACCGCTCTCAGTTCGCGCGGCGATACCGACATCTTCCTCGCCAAGTTCGCGCAGGACGGTTCGCTCCTCTGGTTGGTTCAAGTCGGAGGACTCGGGCACGACGAGAGCAGCGATCTCGCCTTTGATTTTCAGGGAAACGTCTATCTGACCGGATGGTTCACCAATAACGCGACATTCGGTTCCGTGAATGGCTCCGTGAACACGCGTACCGGCACGGGGGAAACCGTCTTCCTGGCCAAGTACAGCTCTGCGGGAAATCTGGTCTGGGTCCGCAAGGGCGTAACGCCACATGACAACGTGAATCGCGGTTATAGTCTGGCCATCAATCCCAATACCGGTTCGCTTTTCCTTACGGGCGTGAGCCAGGAAACCACGAGCTTTACTTCAGCCGACAACGAGGTCTATGGAGTCCCCGGATCCCTCAACTGGCACATGTTCCTGGTCAAGTACGACCTCCGCGGCCAATTTTTGTGGGGAGAATGGAATGAGGCCTCACCTAACAGCATTCCCCACAGAGTTGCCATCGATTCCAACGACAATGCCTACGTCGGCGGATGGTTCGAGGCTTCCGCAACTTTTCATAGCGCGGACGGAAACAACCAGACGGTCGACGGACTTAGCGGCCCGGTCCAAACTGCTCCCGACTATCCCGACGATGCGTTTCTTGTGAAATACGACAAGAATGGCAACCTGCAATGGATCAACGATATTGGCGGCTACAAGGCGATCGGAACCGACATTGCGGTAGCGCCTGACGGCACCGTTAGCATCACCGGGTTCATTGGCAACATTAATACCGGATCCTCCACCCAAGCTCAGACCATCGTCACCTCGCAGTCACCCGGTGCCAGCATCAACCTCGGAGGCGGAAATTTCACCAATCCCTATAACCGCGACGTTTTCCTGGCAAGCTACACCGCCGCCGGTGTGTTGAGCAACGCTCTCCGGATTGGCGGGGCAAACCAGGACGCAGGTGGCGGCATCGCCTATGATGACTTCGGCAACCTCTATCTCAGTGGTGTCTTTCAGGGCATGATCGACGTTGGCGGCCAGACACTCAACGGAACCCAGACCAACAATATCTTCGTTCTTAAATACACCGGCGGTTCGCTTGCCTGGGCAGTCGAAGCCGACGGCGCGGGTACTCAGAACTTTGAGCAAGGCCTGCGGCTCGCGACCAGGTCGGGAAGCACTAAACTATTCGTAACCGGAGCTTATGCGGGATCTGCAACCTTCGGCAATATCACTTTGCACAGCGGCGGTGCGGACGATATTTTCGCGATGGAGCTAAAATAGTCACACGCAGTTCAGTCGAATTCTGAACTTGCGGGATCGATAGCGAGCTCAGAAAACGCGATCATGAACAAAGCTGTCAGAATCTCTACAACCATCGCTCCATGGCTGTCGGTTCGCAACAGCGCTGGGGCCGTTGAATTCTACAAAGCGGCATTCGGCGCCACCGAAGCGTATCGCGTGGATGCAGGCGATAGCGTGGTAGCACGCCTTTCCATAGAAGGCGCGGAGTTCTGGGTGGGTGACGAATCGCCTGAACACTCCAACTTCAGCCCGCAGACCCTCAACGGCAGTTCGGTCCGCATCATTCTGACCGTCGCCGATCCCGACGCGATGTTTGCTCGCGCGATTGCCGCCGGGGCCACACAGGTGTTCGCGGTCGGCGAGGAATATGGCTGGCGTTTAGGCCGCGTCGTCGATCCCTTCGGGCATCATTGGGAAATCGGCCGTCCGCTGGAGTAGGCGTTTTTCAGTTCGGCATCCCACTGCGAACTGCCCGGCGCATAGTCCAGTTTCGATTTCTGATTCCGCTTGAATATCCGGTCGTAGTGCCGTTTGCACGACGAACTCAACTCCGGATCGCAGTGCTGGTGGAACGTGTAAGTTCCAATTCCAAGCCCGAGCCCAGTGCCCAGCCACATGTCCGAAGCCCAGTGGTCACGAGCCAAGAACCGCGTCAGGGTGACTGTAAAGGCAGCCGAATAATTGAGCACTCGTACCCAAGGCTGCGAATATTCGTGCGCCACGACCGTGGCCATGGCCCACGTAAACATCGCGTGACCGCCAGGAAAAGATGTGTTGATCATGTGATGCTTCAGAAAATCTCCATTCCCATTGCCCTCACCCGGACGATCCCGCCCCGCGATGAACTGCATCGGCGTGTAGACCAGAAACGTGTTGACTAACGTTTCCAGTTCCAGTTCCCCGGTTTCACGCGCGTGAGGATGGTCACCCTTGATTCCATATAACCAGACTCCGCCCAGCGTCGCGGCCAGGCCTCCAATCGCAATATTGGAACTGTCTTGATAGAACTGGTAATGACCGCTGGGGAGACTTTTTTCAATGCGGCGATCCGTGGCCAGGAAAGCTGCCGTTCCTCCCAGCACAATCACGTCGTATTTCAAGTGCGCGGGCTCAAACGGCGAGAAATAGATTCCTTTTTGATCGCGCAGGATTCGCGCTACCGAGCGGTGAACCAGGCCCGGTTGTTTTCCTTCGTGGTCCGAAGAAACATCCTTTCCATCCGCATCCTCATTGAAAGCTTCCGTGCGAAGCGATGCCACATCAAACTTGGGCATGACGTCGATGGAGGAAGACGATTCCGGGGCTGCTGGTGATTCCGTCCCGAAGGACGACTCTTGGCAAAACGCGATGGTGGACGATAGCGACGCGGCGAAAGCCGCAATCAGTAAACTGCAAAAACTCTTCCGGCAGTCGTACAAGAGAGTCTCCCGAGCGCCACTTTTCACATGAAATGCGCCTCGGTAGGATGCAAATTGTTACAAAGCGTTCACCGGGAATTTTCCTGAATTTGTCGGGGCTAAACCCTCATTCGCAGCCTCTGTCGCAGTTCCGCCAACCCTGCAAATCTCCCGCCGCATCAGACTTTTGCGACATGGTTCTCCGCCGTCTGGCGGCTGCTCGCCGCCAGTATTTCAGCCAGTCGCAGTGAGGCGGTGTCGTCCGTGTGTCTCTGGTGGCTTCCCGGTCCTTTCCCTCGTTTCCACCGCAAACCTTTTAGAGTTCACGCAGTTCATCGCTTCCCCGTTTCCGTCGCTTTCCATCAACCGCGACGACAGATCTATCGAAAGAACTTTCGGGTAAAAGTGTTTACTCGAAGACATTCACTTGAATGAAGAAGGAAGGCGCAAAGACTGCGCGACGTCAGTCTCGTCCTCGGGCCGGCGCTGCCTGCGCCTTCAGCAAAAGCATGCGTTGGTCACTGCTGTGGGAATCATGGCAGCCGATGCATGCCTCCTTCGCAACGGGAACATGCTGCTTCAACGCCGCGGACTTTTCGTGACAGGAAAAGCATATCTGCTCTTTTGGCATGGCCAAGGTCACAGTTGTCATGTCGCCTTGCGTTCTTGTCACGTGACAAACGGTGCAAGACGTGGCCATGGCTGAGTGCACCGATTTCCCACTAATCTGCCTGCTATGACATGAAACGCAGTCGCTGCTTTGGGGAATAACGCCAGGGTGCTCCACCCCCCAAGAGGAGGTCCCAGCCAGCAGGACAGCTAAGGATCCGAGTCGTAGGTAAGGGCGCGGGTTCATCGAGCGTCGCGCCATTGTAGTGATGTGGAATGCTGCGTTCATTACTATGAATCGATTAGTGCCACGAAAATTAGGCCCCGGTTCCTAATTGATGGGACGAGATGGACCCGGAACTCATTGCAACCGAAGGCCAAAATGCAATGTGTGACGCACCTCACATGTGCGCGTGAGCAGACGCACTACGATCTCTGGAACGAAACCGCTCGGGCTATTCCGCCTGCGTGCAAACGTAGTTGTCTTGTGGATGAACTTGAGAAGCGCTGAGCCAGCTAGTTCGGGCCTTTCATTCTTTCTTTCACGCTGCGAGCAAGTTTTTCAATCTCTTCGGCTTTCTTGATCACGTCGAGGGAGAGAACATTCTCGTTCGACTTATCCACGGAATCTTTCAGCTCCACCGATAATCGCAGGAGCCTGTCGGTGTCGTGCTTCAGGGCGGCGACGCGGTCTTTCGCGGCTTTCTTGGCCATTTCTTCGGTGATGCGGGTGCGGGCCTCATCTTCGTCGCTCATGGGCTGATTGACGTCAGATTTGGGTGGCGGAGGCAGGCCAGGATTTGTCCTCTGCGCCATAGCAGGAAGGCAGAACAAGAAGAGGCATACGAAGAGTATGAACTGCACGGAAACCTCGCCGGGAACCGGATTTGCGCTGCTCGGGCAAATTATACGTCGGGATAAATCGACAGCCAAAGATTTACCACGAAGGACACGAAGGTTCACGAAGGAGATCAAGGCAAACAAAAAGCCAGAGATTTTAGCGTCTGGCTTTTCTATCTTCGTTTTCTGCCCCGATCAGAGAGCGCTCATATTCGCTAAGAACTCGCTGTTGCCGCGGGTCTTGCTGAGTTTATCGATCAGCAATTCCATGGCTTCGACCGGGGAGAGCGGGTTCAGAACTTTCCGCAGAACCCAGATGCGCGAGAGATCTTCCTTCGGAATGAGCAACTCTTCCTTACGCGTGCCCGAGCGCTGAATGTCGATAGCCGGGAAAACGCGCTTGTCGACGAGCTTGCGCTCGAGGATGATTTCGGAATTGCCGGTGCCTTTGAACTCTTCGAAGATCACGTCGTCCATGCGGGACCCGGTGTCGATCAAGGCGGTAGCAATAATTGTGAGCGAGCCACCTTCCTCAATATTTCGTGCAGAGCCGAAGAAACGCTTCGGCCGTTGCAAGGCGTTGGAATCGACGCCGCCGGAGAGCACTTTGCCCGACGGCGGAACGATCGTGTTGTATGCACGGGCGAGACGGGTAATCGAGTCGAGCAGGATCACAACGTCGCGCTTGTGTTCGACCAGGCGCTTGGCCTTTTCAATCACCATTTCCGCGACCTGCACGTGGCGGGCGGCGGGTTCATCGAATGTCGACGAGATGACTTCGCCTTTGACCGAACGTTGCATGTCGGTGACTTCTTCGGGACGTTCGTCGATCAGCAGGACCATCAAGACAACTTCAGGATGGTTCGTAGTGATGGAATTGGCTACGTTCTGCAGCAACATTGTTTTGCCGGCGCGCGGCGGCGAAACGATAAGGCCGCGCTGCCCCTTGCCAAGCGGCGTGAGCAAATCCATGACGCGGGCGCTGGCGTTTTCGCGGGTGGTTTCCAGCTTGAGTCGTTCCTGCGGATAAAGCGGCGTCAGGTTGTCGAACAGAATCTTGTTGCGAGCTTCGTCGGGCGATTCGAAGTTAACGGCTTCAATCTTCACCAGGGCGAAATATTTCTCGCCTTCATGCGGAGGACGCACCTGGCCGCTGATGGTGTCGCCGGTCTTGAGGTCAAATTTGCGGATTTGCGAGGGCGAGACGTAGATGTCGTCGGGCCCGGGAAGGTAATTGTAGTCGGGCGAGCGAAGAAATCCGTAGCCGTCCGGCAGGATTTCGAGGACACCTTCAGCGAAGATGTGGCCCTCTTTTTCGCTCTGCGCCTGCAGGATCTTAAAGATCAAGTCTTGCTTGCGCATACCGCTGGCACCGGGCAGATCCAAGGTCCTTGCGATCTTGGTCAACTCGGTGATGTTCTTTTCTTTCAGTTCAGCAATGGTCATGATTCACCTGAACCCGCGCACCAGAACGTATTCGTTAGTGTCAGCGGGAGATTTTTTAAAAGGAGGGGACGCAGGGAAGACGCAAATACCACCGGGCAGGAAGGCGGGGCTGGTTAAGCAGCCCGCCGTTGTGCCTCAGCAAAATTCTCTGGTTCCGACAAAACTTCTTGCCGCTCCGAGTCAGCGATCCGGTCCAATACACCGTTCATGGTTTCCTGGATTCTGGTGCTGGGCCGGTGGAACTTCCGCGTGGCCTTGGAGGCAAGCTGACAAAGCATATACCGGTTCCGTAAAGTCTGTAAAGCATCAAACACACGATCAGAGCGCATGTGCTTCTGTCTCCTTACTTTATGATTGTGGCCTTCCGCATTCGTCCTTTATAGAGGAGGGTGACCAAAAACCCCACAGATCGCTATAAGTCACTGATTCCTAGTAGGTTGTAAAGGAGTTAGCGTAAAAACTCACTCTTTGAATAGATGCGCGACGGGACGTTGAAGATGCTCGATTTTCCAGGCTCTGTTCCTTCGCGCAAACGACTTAAATCAGCCCAGATGATTCTTAGTGTCCCGGGAACTGGCTAATGTAGCACATAGGCTGGAGAGGTCAAGTAATTATTTGTCAGGATGGCCAAAGCTGGAACGCGTTCACGACTTTGTCTTTTAGAATGTGGAGATTACCTTGAAGCTGAAATCAGCGAGTAGCTGTCCGATTGTGGGCGACCGCGTTCGAAAGTGAACGACGGATCTGCTCTTCACGATATTAATTGGTTGCTCGCAAATGGTTTAGGGGATAACGCAGATGGTACGCGACTTGCCCCTCGGCAAGGGGGGAGCCTCATGGAAACCATACTTCAGGATTTGCGATACGCACTGAGGGTTCTGCAGAAAAATCCCGGGTTCACCATTGTTACGGTGTTCACCCTGGCGCTCGGGATCGGGGCGACGACAGCAATTTTTGGCGTCGTCTATGGGGTTCTGCTGCGTCCGCTGCCTTACGACAAGCCAGATCAGATTGTGCAACTCCGGGAGATCAATAGCCGCGGACATCGGATGAATTTCGCCGATCCGAACTTCGAGGATATTCGTGCACGGAACGCCTCGCTGCAGGGCTTAGCGGAATTTAACGTAGGAGTGGAGTCGGTATCGGGTGGATCTGAGCCAACGCGGACAACCGTGGCTTCAGTGTCGCAGGATTTCTTTCCCCTGATGCGAGTGCAGCCGCTGATGGGCCATGGCTTTTTGCCGGAGAATCATCGTTTCGGAGCGGCACCTGTGGCCCAGGTCAGTTACGAATATTGGAGAGAATACCTGGGTAGCCCGGCTGACTTTTCCGCCGTCAAGCTGAGGATTTTGAATCAATCGGTGTCCGTGATAGGGGTGCTGCCCGCCGGATTTCGTTTTCCAGAAGGATCGGAAATCTGGGTGCCGCGGGAATTGTGGGAGCGTCTGCCCAGTCGGACCGCACACAACTGGCAGGTGATCGGACGATTACGAGATGGCACTACGCCGGAGCAGGCGCACGCTGAACTGAGGGTGATCGCGCGCCAAATCAAGCAGCAGTTCGGCCAAGATGTGGACATGACCGATGTGGGCGTCGCGAGGCTGCAGGACGCCTTGACCGGAAATGTGCGGGCAGGACTGTGGATTCTGATGGGAGCGGTGGGGTTCCTGCTGCTGATTGCGTGCGCCAATGTTGCAAATCTATTGCTGGCGCAAGCTTCAACCCGAGAGAAAGAGTTAGCGATTCGCGCGGCGATTGGAGCCGGCCGAGGACGCTTAACGCGGCAATTTCTTACCGAATCGTTGCTGATGTCGCTCGCCGGCGGAGTGATTGCGGTGCTGGTGGCGCGGTGGGGCATAATGGGACTGGTCCATTTTGCTC
>Ga0070731_10003280_pt1 | contig 14726 bp, 16 predicted proteins | sample Coa_R1_2_FD_66448 | JGI IMG/M metagenome (GOLD analysis project Ga0070731, IMG submission 66448) | Surface soil microbial communities from Centralia Pennsylvania, which are recovering from an underground coalmine fire - Coalmine... | ecosystem: Environmental > Terrestrial > Soil > Unclassified ... | reverse complement strand
TTTTCCATCATGGCCCGCGCCATCGCGCGCGGCGAAGACCGGCAATGGATTGAGCGCGTCGCCGGATTCGGCCTGGTGCCGCACGCCGTTTACTACATGCGCGCCGAGGTGAAGGATCTGGTGTCCCGCGTGGTGCTGGGCCGGGGCGCTTTTGATTTCTGGGAAAGCGGCATGGATATCGGCATCGGCACCGACATGTACGATAGCTTTGTGCGCTATCAGACCCGCCTGATTCGCGCGCTCGACCGAATGGCCAAGAAGTACGAATTCACGATCATCGACGCCAGCCGTCCACCGGCAGAAATCTTTCTCGACTTGCAGCACCGCATCTCGCGCCTGCAACTTCATGACATCCGCAAGGCGCCGCGCGCGGAAACTACCCGGAGGGCCAAAGCCGGCAAACGCTGATGCAGCTCTACGTCCTCAGACACGGAATCGCGGAAGACGCGGGGCCAGGCCGCGCCGATTCGGTTCGCGCCCTTACGCCTGAGGGCAAGGAAAAGCTGCGCCGCGTTTTGGATCGCGCCAAACGCGCTGATGTTTCGCCGTCGCTGATCCTTACCAGCCCCTACGTGCGTGCGGTCGAGACCGCCAGAATCGCCGCCCAGCGCTTGGAGTGCAAGCAGGCCCCGGTCCAAACTGACGCGCTGCTTCCGTTCGGATCACCCGAACGCGTGTGGGAGGAAATCTGCGCCCATCACGACGAAGAGCAGGTGCTGCTGGCGGGCCACGAGCCACTTTTGGGACAGTTCGTTTCGTTCGTGCTGGATTCGCCGGCGCTGCGCGTGGACTTCAAGAAAGGCGCGCTAGTGCGCATTCACGTCGACCGTTTCGGCCCCGCCCCTCATGGAGTGCTGGTGTGGATGCTTACTCCCAAGCTCGCCGGTTAGCCTGGCTGCAAAACAAATCGGAACTTTCCGGCCGCTCCGAGGTAACTCCCCACAGAAGCATGAGCGCGGTGGAGAATCCCGATGATGCCGGTCTGCTGCGTCGAGTGCGGAAGGGCGATGGCGACGCCTTCACAGCTCTTTACCGCCGCCATCAGAGCGCGGTGTACCGCTTCGCGCTGCAAATGACTGGCAGCCGGACGATCGCCGAAGACGTGACGCAGGAGGTATTCATGGCGCTGATTCGAAATCCCGAATCGTACGACGCGGCGCGGGGTGCGCTGGCCTCCTACCTGTATGGCGCGGCCCGTAACACAGTGCACCGGACGCTCGAGCGCGATCGCTTCTGCGCCGCCGAGGGTGAAGACGAAACCGCGGCGCCGGACGATGCTCTGGCTGATCTGACGCGCCGGGAGACGCTGGTCGAAGTGCGGCAGGCGATTCTGGCGCTGCCTGCGAATTATCGCGAGGTCGTGGTGTTGTGCGACCTGCACGAGATGAGTTATCAGGATGCCGCGAGTGTGATGGGTTGCGCGGTGGGCACGGTGCGCTCGCGATTGAATCGGGCAAGAAATTTGCTGGCGGCGAAATTGACTCGAAAGAACGCCAACCCGGCGAGGTGCCTGGCATGAATCGTCCTGAATTCCTGGCGGCGCTGGCACGCGCCGATGAGAGCCGGGGTGCTGCGCCTGAAGTGGAAAAAGCGCTACTGCAAGCTTTCCGGCGAAGACGTCAAGCGATCTGGACCCGCCGTGCCGCTGGTTGGGGCGCATTGGCGGCAGCACTGATTTTGGTTTGGATCGCGGTGCGGAGTCCCGTGAAACAGGAGCGCGCTGCGGCTACCGTTGTCGTAGCGCCTATTGTCACGGAAATTCCGCCGGCGCCCGCACCCAGCGTGGTCGTGGCAGCGCGCCCCGCGCACCCCAAGCCCGCCCGCGCGGCGGTGAAGCGTGAGATCGTCACTAATTTTATCCCAGTGATGGTGGACCCCGATCCGTTCGAAAGAGGCCGCTTGGTGCGGGTGAAACTGCCGCGCTCGGCCCTTACGGCGTTCGGGCTGGCATTGAATGAGGAGCGTTCTGACGAGCGTATCCAGGCCGACGTGTTGGTTGGCGAGGACGGCCTGGCGCGTGCGATTCGATTCGTAAAATAAGGAGATTTCTATGAAGCAGCGAGCTTTGCTAACGGCATTTCTATTCGCAGCAGCGTGCGCCTGGGCACAGGAGCCGGCTGCCGACAATGTCTTTTTCAACAAGGAAGTGCATATCCAATCGGCTGCGGGGGCCGTCGCCATCCACGGTGAAGCGGGTGGAATGATAGCCGGGTCCATGGCCGGCTCAACCTTCGAATACGTTGGGACCGAAATGGGCTTCGGCGGCAAGCCGGTGAAGGGCGCGCCTTACTCGGCCGAAGGAATCACGGAGACCGCGCAAACGCTTGCCGACGGAAATAAGATCGTTCACAAGAGCAGCGCCTTGTTCTATCGCGACACCGAAGGCCGCGTGCGCAACGAGCAAACGCTCGGCGCGATTGGACCGTGGGCATCGGCCGGCAGCCCTCCCAAGACCATCTTCATCAACGACCCGGTGGCTGGCGTCAACTACGTCCTGAACGTTAACGAACATTCCGCCGACAAGCTGCCTGCGCCCCATATCGCCATGGCGATGACCCGCCGCACCGGGCCGATGGTCACACAACAAGCGCAACAAGACGTGAAGGAGCCGGACCTGAAGACGGAATCGCTGGGCACGCAGATCATAGAAGGCGTGCAAGCCGAGGGCACACGGACCACGGTCACCATTCCGGCCGGGCAGATCGGCAACGAGAAGGATCTGCAAACGGTTTCCGAGCGCTGGTATTCGCCGGATCTGCAAACCGTCATTCTGCGCAAGCAGAGCGATCCCCGCTTCGGCGACACGACGTACCGGCTCACCAACATCCAGCGCGCCGAGCCGCCGGCGTCGCTATTCCAGGTGCCGGCGGATTTCACGGTGAGAGATCCGATGAAAGAAGGCGGGCCGGTTCAGTTCAAATCCGTGAACTAGCCTGCTCAATCGTAGACAAAGTGGAGGACCTTCTTGAGGTCCTCCCAAGCTTCGCGCTTGGCTTCCTGGTTGTAAGCGCGCAGCAGGTATGAAGGATGATAGGTCACCATCAGCGGAAGGTCGTGCCACTTGTACCAGTTCCCCCGCATGCGTGTAACGCCCTCTTTGCGTCCCAGCAGGGCACGAGCAGCAGTGGCGCCGAGTGCGCAAATAGCCTTGGGTTGAATCGTCATTAGCTGGCGATACAGAAACTGTCCGCAGATTTCCATCTCATCCGGCTCGGGCGTGCGATTTTCCGGCGGCCGGCATTTAACGACATTGCAGATGTAGACATCCTTGCGCTCGATCGGGATCCCTTCGCGCTTGGCCGTACCCTCGATCATTTGCGTGAGGAGTTGTCCCGCCCGGCCCACGAAGGGCAGGCCTTGCATATCTTCGTCCGCTCCTGGCCCTTCACCCACAAAAACCAACCTGGCGTGCTCGTCGCCCGATCCGAAAACAATGCGATGCCGGGCTTCGTGCAAGCGGCAGCGCTTGCAATCGCCAATGTCCTGGAGGATCAAGGGCAGGGTGTCGGATGCGGCTGTGGGGAAGATTTCGACAGTCATTGGCGGGGGCACGGCAGGTTCCGGAACGGCTACTGTGGCCGGCGCCTCCGGCGTACGCCGGTACAGATCCGTGAATCCCAAATCCTGGTAGAAGGCCAGTTGCCGCCGCAGCTCGTCAGCGTTCATGGGCGGAGTGAAGCGCCAGACGCAGCTTGAGGGCTTCGTCGAAGATACGGTCCGCGATGGCGCGTTTGGACGCCCGGGGCACGGCGATGGATTCGCCCGTCCGCAGCACGAGCAGCACTTCGTTGTCGTCGGCGTCGAAGCCAGCGGTGTCGCTCACCAGGTTGCCCACGATCATGTCGCAGTTCTTGGTCTGAAGCTTGCGGCGGGCTTCGCGCTCCAGATTTTCGGTCTCGGCGGCGAAGCCGATCAGCAGGCGGTCGCCCTTCTTACGGCCCAGCTCAGCCAGGATATCCGGCGTGGGGTCGAGCTCCAACGTGAGCCGCGCGGCGGTCTTCTTGACCTTTTGCGCGGGAATTTCCGTCAGGTGAAAATCCGCCACCGCGGCAGCCTTCACGACAACCGTGGCATGCTCCAGATTTTCCAAAACGGCAGTCCGCATTTCACTCGCCGTCCGCACCGGAATCAGAGCGACGCCGCGCGGTGGCTGCAAATGCACCGGGCCGGAAACCAGAATGACGTTCGCGCCCCTGGCCGCGGCGGCCTCGGCGACGGCATAGCCCATCTTGCCGCTGGAACGATTCGAGATGTACCGAACCGGGTCGAGTGCTTCCTGCGTGGGCCCGGCCGTCACCAGCACGGTCTCGCCTTCCAGATCGCTGCGGTGGCGCAACTCCGCCATCACGGCGTCGGCAATTCGCTCCGGGTCGGCCAAGCGCCCGGGTCCGATCGTTCCGCATGCCAGAAAGCCATCTTCGGGCTCGACAATCCGGTGGCCGCGGCGCCGCAATATTTCCAGGTTGGTCTGGGTGGCTGGATGCTGCCACATGGCGGTGTTCATGGCCGGCGCGAGCACTACAGGCCCTGTGAACGCCAGATAGAGGGTAGTGAGGAAATCGTCCGCCAAGCCGTGTGCGAAGTGAGCCAGAAGGTCCGCAGTGGCCGGGGCGACCACCAGGACATCGTTGTCCTGAGCCACGGCGATATGTTCCACTGCACTCGAAAGCGTGTCTTCCGAGCTGGCGCTGGAAAACATGCTGGTAATTACTTTGCGTCCGGAAAGCGCCGCGAAGGTCAACGGCTGTACGAATTCCTGGGCGCTGCGCGTCATCACGACCTGAACTGCGGCGTCGCGTTGCACCAACTGACGGCACACCTCCGCCGCTTTATACGCTGCAATTCCGCCGCCGACACCCAGGATGGTCTTCATCGACGATCCGCCGTGCTCCCGTTAGATGGTTTCGGGCTTGATTTCTTCCGGGACGATCTTGCCGGTGAGCTCGTACTTCACCAAGCCGCGCCGGACTTCTTCCGCGGCAATGATGGTTGGCTTCTTGGATGAGGTGGGCAGGAAGGGCCTGGCGCCTGCTTGCAATTGCCGCGCGCGCTTGGCAGCGACGATGATGAAGCGGTACGTGCTCTGGTCCGGATCGTCCGGGATCGTGCAGTGGGCGTTGTTCCTTCTGTCAGACATGAAATCCTTTCAAAACCGTCTCACCGTATTTCATCGAACGTGGCCAGGATGGGCTTCAATTTCTCCTCCATCCGGCTGCGGCGAACCCGCTCGGCGCGCACGATGGAGGCCAGCGTCCGGGCGGATTCTTCCAGATCCTGATTGATCACCACGTAATCGTATGCGGAGTAATTCCGGATTTCCCGGGCCGCGTCGCTTAAGCGCCTCTCAATGACCGAATCCGAGTCCTCCCCGCGGGCGCGCAGGCGCTGCTCCAAAATCTGGCGGGAGGGAGCCAGCACAAATATCGTGACGGCATCCGGAAGCGTACTCTTTAATTGTCCCGCACCTTGCACGTCGATGTCGAGTATGAGGTCCTGGCCTGCTCGGGACGCGATTTCGAGCTCGCTGCGGTGGGTACCGTAATAATTGCCGAACACATCGGCATGCTCCAGAAACTCGCCGCGGGCGATGCGCTGCTCGAAATCCTCCCGGGAAATGAAGTGATAGCTGGTGCCGGATTGTTCATTGCCTCGCGGCGCCCGCGTGGTGTAGGAGACCGAAAAGCGCAGCCCGGCGACCTCCTTCATCAGGCGAGAAACCATGGTGGACTTGCCCGATCCGGAGGGAGCGGAAATGATGAAAACTGTGGTCAGTCGGCTCACTCCAGATTTAGCGCCTGCTCGCGGATTTTTTCGATTTCAGATTTGGCCTCCAGCCCCAGCGAGGTGATGGACATTCCAGTATCGCCGAGACCGCCGGTTTTGGACAGAATGGTATTGGTTTCGCGGTTCATTTCCTGCAGCAGGAAGTCCAGCTTCTTGCCGACATCGCCGCCGGCGCGGAGCAACTCCTCCAGCTCACCGGCGTGAGTCTTAAGCCGAATTAACTCTTCGCTAATGTCGCTGCGGTCGGCCAGCAGCGCGGCTTCCTGGGCCAGCCGCTGTGGTTCCAATCCCGCGCCTTGCAGCAATTCCGCCAGGCGTTCTTTGAGACGCTGCTGGAAGGCGGCCGACGAGCCGTCGCGAATCTGTTCCATCCGCGTGGCAATTTCGCGCAGGCGCCCCGTGCGGCTGCGCATTTCAATCGCGATCTCGCCGCCCTCTCTCTCTCGGAATTGATTGAGGGCGGCCAGCGCTTCGCGTACCGCGGCGGTTAAGGCACCTTCAAAATCTCCGCTCAATTCCAGAGCCGCCTCGGCGCGAAACATGGCCGGAATGCGGAACGCGGCGTTCAGATCCGGGCTGGCCGCCAGCCCCGATTGCTCTACGGCTTCGGCGAAAGCCTGCAGATAAGCGTCGAGCAGCGGCCGGTTAAGGAAGGATTCGCCGGTCGGGCCGTTGCTGCGATGCAGAGACACCTGCAACTGCACATGTCCGCGCGCCACATTTTCTTTGATGAGCTTGCGCAAAGCATTTTCGAACGGGTCCAGATCCTGCGGCATGTGAAAATGCAAATCCAGGCCGCGATGGTTGACGCTTTTGAGGCTTACTACCAACTCGGCTTCGGGAAGGGTACGCCGCACCCGCGCAAAGCCTGTCATGCTGCGCACGCTCACAGGTCCACCGCCGCGCCAGCTTCCATGAATTGCAGCTCATGCAGCCGCTGATACACGCCGCCTCCAGCGACCAGATCTTCGTGGGTGCCGATTTCAACAATGCGGCCGCGATCGATCACCACGATTTTGTTGGCCCGACGTATGGTGGAAATGCGGTGCGCGATCACGAACACCGTGCGCCCGGCCATCAGATTGGCCAACGCGCGCTGCACCAGCAATTCCGATTCCGTGTCCAGGTGCGAGGTGGCTTCGTCGAGCACCAGAATTGGCGCGTTCTTCAGCAATGCGCGCGCGATGGCCAGCCGCTGCCGCTGGCCGCCGCTGAGCTTTACACCGCGCTCGCCTACGCGCGTATCGTACCCCTGCGGAAGCCGCTCGATGAATTCCGCCGCCAGTGCAGCCTGGGCTGCGCGCCGGATGGCGTCCAGGTCAATGTCGGGGCGTCCGTAGCAGAGATTATTGGCGATGGTGTCGTCGAACAGAAACGTATCCTGAGCCACCAGGCCGATTTTTTCGCGCAGGGAAGACATGGTGAGATCGCGGACATCATGGCCGTCAATGCGCACCGCGCCGCTGGTCACGTCGTAGAATCGCGGCACCAGGTTGACGAGCGTCGTCTTGCCGCCGCCGCTAGGCCCGACCAGCGCCACCACCTCACCAGCCTTCACTTCGAGGTTGATATTGTCGAGCTGCAGCTCCTCAGTGACGCCCGGATAGCGAAAGCTGGCGTCATCGAACAGAATGGTGCGCTCGAAGTTTGAGAGCTTCACCGCGCCCGGTTTGTCGCGCAACTCCTCGGCGTGATCCAGGTATTCGAAGACTTTTTGCGAAGCGCCAATGGCTTGCTGGAAGATGTTGTGGATGCCGGTCAGGCGCTTCACCGGCTCGTACATCATCAGCAGGGCGATCACGAAGCTGGTGAAATCACCGGCGGTCAGCGTTCCCGCCTTGATCTGCGTCCGCGCGTAAATCAGCAAACTCACGATGGTGATGGCGCCAAACATTTCGATCAGCGGCGACGAGAGTGCCTGCTGCAGCACATAGCGCAGATTGCTGCGCAGCAGCTTGTGCGCCGCCTGTTGAAAGCGGCGGGCCTCGTAGGGCTCGGTGCCAAATGCCTTCACCACCTGGTGGCCGCTGAGCGCTTCCTGCAATATGTGGTTGACCTCGGCAGCCTGATCCTGCGCACTGCGGCTGATTCCGCGGATACGCCGTCCGATGCGAACCGTCGGCACCAGAACGAAGGGCAGCACCGTGAGGCTCACCAGCGCCAGCTTCCAGTCTTTGTTCATGACCACCAGCAACAGCGCGAGCACCACGAAGGTCTGGCGCAGCAGGTCCGCCAGAATGTGTGAAGTGGCCACCTGAATCTTATCGATGTCGTTCATGATGGACGACATCAGACGCCCTGTGGAATGGGCTTCGAAGAACTGCGCGCTCTGCCGCAACACTTTGGCGAACACATCGTTGCGCAAATCCGTCACGGCGGAGAAGCCGACGTAGTTCACCAGATAATTCGCCAGATAATCGCACAGGCCTTTCACCGCGAACACTACCAGGATTGCGACGGCGACCATGGTCCAAACGTTGTGGATGAACGATGGCGTCAGGTAATCCAGGTAGATCGGCACGTTCAGCAGCGGAATGCGGATCAACAGCACCGGCGCGTCGACCGAGGCCGGATTGAGCACGCGGTCAAAAATGGGCCCGATCAGCAGCGCGATCGAAGCATGCGCCGCGCCCACACACGCCATCAGTAGCACTGAGGCCGCGAGCATGAACCAATAGCGGCGGGCGTAGGCGAGCAGACGCAGCCAGTCGGTCATACGCGGACTCGCACTCGTTCGAGCGCTGCCACCACTTGCGGTACCGTGACGGATTGGATGCCGCCCTCCGCCCGGAGGATTTCCGATGATGTCCGCCAGGGTCCCCAAATGCGCGCATCGGAGTTGCCGAAAATAACTGCCGCCGGCACCCCGAACGCCGCCGCCATATGCGCTGGACCGGAATCATTGCCGACGAAGAGCGAGGCGCCTGAGATCACCGACATCAGTTCGCCTAGAGTCGTATTGCCCATGGTGCGCCAGGAATCGAAGGGCGTGAGATCATCGCCCGCGCCGCCGACGAAGACCGGCTGCACATCGAGCGAGCGTTCCAGAGTTCGCGCCACCTCGCAGAATCGCTCGGCCGGCCAGGTCTTCCCGGGCTCGGAGGCGAACGGATGAATCACTGCGTAGTGGCCGCCAAGGGGCGTTGGAGATGCAAACAGCCGCGCGCGTGGAATCTCCATCCGGGCCGCGCCGAGATAAAACATCGCCGAGGCAATATGTTCGGCGGTGTGCGTCGTGCGATCCACTCCCAAAATCTGCTGCGCCGTCGGAATCCTCACGTTGTAAAGAAATGAATAGCGAAAGTGGGCGTATCCAGCGCGAATCGCTGCGCCGCTGCTGAGCGTCAACCACGCGCTAGTTCCTCCGCCGTGAAAATTGATCGTGAGCGCCGGCCGCCAGTTATGCAAAGCATTCCGATCGGGCGGAAACACCGCCGCGATATCACGATTCCCCTCGAACAACGGCGCGAACCGATCCTCGACCACCATGGCCAGCTCCAGATCCGGGCGGCTGCTTTTCAGGATGGCAACGGCGGGCGTCGTCAGAATGCAATCGCCCATGGAGCGCAGCCGGATGATCGCCACTCGCGCGCCCTGGGGAAGACGTTGGAGGACGGAATCCATGCCCCCGGCCTACTTTTCGATGGGAGCTTCGTCGGTCAGCATCACCGGGATCTCATCACGAATCGGATACACGCGATGACACTGCGTACACTTCAGGCCGCTCTCATCCGCCTTCAGCTCCAGCGTCGCTTTGCACAGAGGACATACCAGAATCTCCAGCAGGTCCTTGTTGATAGCCATGGTAATTGGTTAGTTTAACAGCTTTCAGGCAGCCGGCTGCATCTCTGCGCGGGCCTTGGCAATCACCGCTAGATACTGGCGTGCGCGCTCTTCAATCACGTCGAAACGGCCGTCCTTTATGGATTTCGCATCTACCAGCTCGCCGCCCACCGCCACCGCGCAGGCCCCGGCCTTCAAAAACTCGCCGGCGGTTTCCAGGTTTACGCCGCCGGTCGGAATCATTTCGATTTGGGGAAACGGTCCGCGCAGCGCCTTGATGTACTTCGGTCCGCCCACGTTGCCGCAGGGAAATACTTTGACTACGTCGGCACCCACTTCCCACGCCGTCAGCACTTCAGTCGGCGTGAGAGCGCCGGGACAAATCACTTTGGAATAGCGCTGCACCATTTCGATGGTGGAAATTCGCAAACTCGGCGTAACAAAAAACTCCGCGCCCGCAAGCATACAAATGCGCGCCGTTTCCGGGTCGAGCACGGTGCCCGCGCCCAGGACAATCTTGCCGCCGAACTGGTCGGCGACTTTCTCGAGCGCGCTCACCGCCCCGGGCACCGTCATTGTGATTTCAGCGGCGCGAATGCCCCCACGGTATATAGCTTCAATGGCTTTGATCGCGCCTTCCGCCGTCGCCGTGCGCACCACCGGCACGATGCCAATATCCATGATCGCGGCGAGGATTTGTTCTTTGGTCATCGCGGGTACCTGGGCGGCCGTGATTACGCGGTGTCGCCGCTGGGGCCGTAAATGCCAGGCACCTTGGCGCCCATCGGCCGCAAGTAGGATGAGAGCTGGCCGCGATGATGCACGTTATGACGGACGTTCAGGCTCAGAAACGTCACGGCGGGTAATTTCATAAAGCCGAAGAAATCGATTTCCTTGGCCAGGTCCTCGCCACTCATGGCTTTGACGCGGGCGACGGCGGCGGGTAGATGCTCGTCGTACCACTTGACGACATCGGCAGGCGTGGCGGCATTGGGCTCGCCCATCTTCTCCCTTGCGAAGCCGCCCTCGGCCACGCATCTCAGAAACGACACATCGGTGCCGGCAATGTGGTTGCAAAGCTTGAGCGCGGTCATCGATTTTTCGGCGGGGGTGTAACCGCTCTTGTCGGCGGGAACGGCCTCCAGGACTTTCTTGGTGGTCGCCGATTCGCTCAGGATATCGGCCAGATAAGCTTCGCAAAGGGTCTTCGCTTGTTCTGCGGTAAGGCTCATAATTGAATGGAATCTCCTTGATTCGATCAAGTATACCGGACCCGGCGCGCGAAATTGCTATCCCTCGAACTTCCGATTGGCACTCATACTTTCTTCCGATGCGCGGCGGTGTAGGCACCGGTCATGCTGAAGCCATGGCAAACGTGCTCACGAATTTTTCCAACGAATTGGCCGCGGCGGTGTCGCGTGTATCCGCCGGCGTAGTCTCTGTCCATGGCCGACCCCGCATCGGCACCAGCGGCCTGGTGTGGCGCAAAGGTTTCATTCTCACGTCGTGCGAAGGCATTCGAACCGAGGATCCGATCCAGGTGCTTTTCCCCGACGGCCGCAGCGTGGATGCGCAGCTGAAGGGTCGTGATCCGGGAACCGACCTTGCGCTGCTCGCAGCCGACACCGGCAACGCAGCTCCAGTCGAATTCGCCGCCGACAACGCGTTGCAAGCGGGGCAGATCGCCTTGGCAGTTGGACGCACGTCCAACACCGGGCCCATCGCGTCTCTCGGAATTGTCAGCGGCGTTTCTGGCGAATGGAAAACCTGGCGCGGCGGCAAGCTGAACCCCTTCGTGCGCCTCGACGTTTCTGTTTACCCTACATCGTCTGGCGGTGCTGCAGTGGACGCTTCCGGCAACCTGATCGGTCTGGTCTCGACCGGCCTGTCGCGCTCGTCGGTGCTCGTCGTGACGAAAACCACCATCGATCGTGTGGCACAGCAGTTGCATGACAAGGGCTACGTCGCCCGCGGCTTTCTGGGAATTGCGCTGCAGCCGGTTGCCCTTCCGCCCGATCTTAAGCAGCAGCTTCACCTGGATCAGGAGACCGGCATTCTGCTGCTCGGCGTCGAGCCGGAAGGGCCTGCCGCAGCGGCCGGGCTCACCGTCGGCGATATCCTGCTTGAAGCCAATGGCCGTGCAATCACCGATCCGGAGATACTGGCAGAAGTGCTGGACGGTACCACGATTGGCGCGGCGGTGCGCTTTCGCGTAGCTCGCGGTGGCGTGCTGCGGGAAGTGGAGATTCATATTGGCGAACGGCCCCGGCGAGCGAAGTAAGATTCGCGTCTTCGTTGCCGCGCGCTCCCGTGTGGTTCGCGCCGGCCTCGAGAGCGTAGTCCGCGCGAATGCGTCGCTGGAACTGGCGGGCGCCATTGATTGGTCCCTGATCGGGTCGATTGATGGCGCTCAAGCCGGCGTTCTGCTCGTCGATGCAGGCGACATGCCAACCAGCTTTGCCGACTTGTCTCTGCCGGTGGTGCAGCTGCTGGAGACCAGCGATGCCGCGCAGGTCAACGCCGCGCTGCGTTCCGGTATCCGCGGCGTTATCTCACGCGACGCCACGCCCGATGAGATCGAAGGCGCGCTGCACGCCGCCGCCGCGGGCCTGGTGGTGGTCACGCCCGACGCGGCGTCGGCATTGATATCTCCTGCGCGCCAGCCCGCCGAAGCCCTCGCCGAACCATTGTCAGCTCGCGAATTGGCCGTGCTCACTCTGCTGGCTGAAGGCCTGAGCAATAAACTCATCGCCCATCAACTGGAGATTTCCGAGCACACGGTGAAAACGCATGTGACAGCCATCCTGGCCAAGCTGGGCGCAGCCAGCCGGACCGACGCAGTCTCGCAAGCAATTCGCCGCGGCCTGGTGATGTTGTAGAAGATTAAGGCTCGGGAACGAACTTGAAATTTTCCAGCGCGATCTGGTCGCTCGCCGGAATCAGCATCCCGAATTTACCCTTGGCAAAATCCGTACCGGCCTCGCTCCAGGAATCGAGGGTTCCCCAAGCGGCGCCGTTATACATTTTGTTGACGACGCTGCTCGATTTTACACGAACCTCGACGGTGTAGGAATCCGCCTTGTCCATCCCGTGCGCCACTTTCACGATCTGCGTGGATTTGCCGTCGATTACCTGGTTCCGATAAAAGTATTTCTTGTCCAGTTGGAACAGCAGGTAGTTTTTGTCATCCCGGACATTCACCACCCATTGCAGGCGTTTCCCTTTACGCAATTTTCCCGTGAAGGTGAATGAGCCCGAGGCCGGCACAACTTTGTACAGCACCAGGTTGCCGCCCTTGTGGACGTACCACGTGCCTTCCTGCGTCCAGGTGGACGCCTGTTCCCAGTCCGCCATGCCGCCGCCTGGAGTGGCCGCCTCCGCGATCTTCTCGCGCGCCAACTGCAAGTCGATAACCCGCGTCTCACCGGATGCCAATTGCACGGTCATCGAGCGGTCCGCGTACTTGGGCGCGCGCGCCGTGAGAATGTAGGAACCTTCCGGCAAAGTGAGCGTAGTTTCGGTGACCGGACGGCTCTGGCTCTCGCCGGCGCGCGTCAAAGTCACTTTACTCTCCGGCGGCGCGAGGTTCAGCTTCAAAATTCCGGTGGCCTGCTCCTGAGCGACATCGTTGCGCGCCAGTTGCAGCGCTTCACCCGCGTTGAACTTGCGCTGGATGCGTTTGGGTTTGTATTGTTCCTTGCGTAATTCGATGGTATGGTCGCCCGGGCTGACGTTGGATGCGGAAAAATTTCCTTCGGCATCCACCGTGCCGAGCGCATTCTGGTCGAGAATCACTTGCGCGCCCGGCAGCGCGCCATGCAGGGTCAAAGTGGCAACTTGCGGAATAGGCCGCAGCTTGAATTCGACCTTAGATTCCTGCCCTTTTTGGACCTTCACGCGCTGCTCGGGTTCATCCTGAAAGCCTTGCTTCACGACGCGCACCGCGTAGTCTTTGACATCGAGATTCGGCACGCGCATCTCTCCGCGGCGCGTCAGGCGGCGCTGCTCGGAGCCATTGATGAACACCCGCGCGCCATCTTCGCCGGCGACGATCAGCAGCGTGCCTACGTTGCGATCCGATTGTAGAAACGCGGTAACTGCCGGCGCCGAACCCACCGTGAGCATCATCGTCCGGCGATCCTTGCCTTCGCCCAGTGCCAGTTCGTGCGCGCCCGGCGCGACGTTGTTCAGGTCCAGTCCACCGGGGCCGGTTTCTCCGGCGCTCTGGCCGTCCAGGCTGACGCCGACCGGTCCAAAACTGGATTGCACTCGCGCGTGATTGCCGAATTGACTCACCACCACCGCGATCAATTCCTTAGCAGTCATCGGGCCAAGTACAGGCGCCTCGCCGGGCTTAACGTCGAACGCCAGCGTCGCTTGTCCATGCGCGCCGGACACTTTCAGATTGTGTTGGCCTGCCGGTAGCGCCTCGACAACAAATTGCCCTTCCTGCAAATCGCCGGCAGGTTGATCGTCGAGTGAAACCTTGCCCGCTTCCAGATCGGTGAGCACGCGCGCGGTCTGCGCCAGCGGCTGCAGCGTGAGATCGACGGACGCCGGCGCGCCGGATGCCGCGTTGACTGTAGTGACCGCCGGCTGGTAGCCATCCTTCACGGCAGTGAGCTGGTAAGTGCCCGGGGGCAGATCCAATTTGAGGTTGGAAGTGCCGCGATCCTGGTCGTTGATGCGAATGGTCGCGCCTTCGGGCGATGTATGAACCTGGACCGCCACCGCACCGGCGACCGGCGGGGCAGCGGATCCGCCGCGCTTCATCACGAACGCGATTACGGCGATCACGATAACCGCTGCGGAAATGCCTATGATCAGCCAAGGCTGACGCGGCTTGATCGGCGGCGCTGCCTGCGGCGCTGGCGGTCGCGGCGGAGGAGGCGGAGGCACTTCGATCCGCGCCGGCGGAACAGCGTCGAGTGGTTCGAGCGGCGGAGCGCTGGGCGGCGAGGGCGGGGGAGGTTCTGCCGGCGGCACAGGCGGGGCAGGAGGAGCGGGGGTAAGGCGAGCGCCCAGATCCAGCGGCAGGACTACGGTCGCCGTCGCCGATACAGGCGGTTCAGGTGCCGGCACTATCCTCTCCCCCGGGTCCACCGTCGGCACGCGGCCGGAAGACGGCACGGTGATTTCTTCGCTGGTTTTTTCTCTGG
>Ga0070731_10003279_pt1 | contig 14732 bp, 16 predicted proteins | sample Coa_R1_2_FD_66448 | JGI IMG/M metagenome (GOLD analysis project Ga0070731, IMG submission 66448) | Surface soil microbial communities from Centralia Pennsylvania, which are recovering from an underground coalmine fire - Coalmine... | ecosystem: Environmental > Terrestrial > Soil > Unclassified ... | reverse complement strand
CGACGTCGAGTTGATCTGCGAAGAGTGCCAAGGCACCCGCTTCAAGAGCGGCATCCTCGAGATCCGCTATAACGGGCTCAACGTCCACGAAATCCTGCAACTCACCGTCGATGAAGCCATCGCCTTCTTCCACGGCCGGAAGCGCATCATCCAGAAGCTTCAGGTGCTCTCCGACGTCGGCCTGGGCTACCTGCGGCTCGGACAATCCGCTACTACCCTTTCCGGCGGCGAAGCCCAGCGCGTCAAGCTCGCCTCGCATCTGGCGCAGGCCTCCTGCCAGGGCACTCTGTACATCTTCGATGAGCCCACCACCGGCCTGCACTTCGACGACATCGCCAAACTCCTCGCGGCCCTCGGGCGCCTGATCGAAAACGGCGCCAGCCTGCTCATCATCGAGCACAACCTGGAAGTCATCAGCGCGGCCGATTGGATTATCGACTTGGGACCCGAGGGCGGCGGCCGCGGCGGCTACATCGTGGCCACCGGCACGCCCCAACAAATCGCCGCGACCCCCGGTTCGTACACCGGCCAGGCCCTGGCCGCTTGGGGCAGACCATCGGCACTCGCGGTCGGCCCACCCGCGTAAAATAGAGTTATGTGGGTGCTGGCCGCGGTCCTCTTCTTCCTCCAGACTCCCGACTATTACGCCGAGGGTATGAAAGCACTCGAGGCTGCCAAATACGATCAGGCCGCCGATCTCTTCGCCAAAGCCATCGCCTCCGACCCCAAGGATTACGCCGCCCACTTCCACCTGGCGCTCTCCTACACCATGCTCAAGCGCGACCCCCAGAGCCTCGCCGAATATAAGAAGGTCCTTGAGTTGAAGCCCGGACTCTACGAAGCGGAATTGAACGCCGGCATTCTCCTCCTTCGCGATAAGCAGCCCGCCGGCGCCGAGCCTTATTTAAAGGCCGCCGCCGCCCAGAAGCCCAAGGAATTGCGCCCGCGCCTCTATTGGGCCGACGCTCTGCTGGCTACCGGCGACGCCGCCCAGGCCCAGGAGCAATACCACGCCGCTCTCGACCTGGATGCCAAATCCGCCGCCGCGGAACTGGGACTGGCCCACGCGCTTGTCCGCCAGGACCGCCTCGCCGATGCCGCGCCGCACTTCCAGGCGGCCGCGCACCTCGATCCGGCATACCGCGATGCCTTGTTGGAGCTGGCTGCGCTCTATGAGACGAACAAACAGAATGCCGAGGCCCTGGCCATCTATCAACAATTCCCGGAGAACTCCGCCGCCCAGGAGCACATTGGCCGGTTGCTGCTCGCCAACCAGCATTCCGCCGAAGCCATTGCGCCCCTCGAAGCCGCCATGCAGCGTGACCCCACGCCGGCCAACCGGCTGGCCCTGGCCACCGCCTACTTATTCGAGAAGCAATACGCCAAGGCCATGCCCCTGCTCGATCAGAGCGTCGCCGGCGAGCCGTCAAACTACTCGCTGCGCATGATGTACGGCCGCGGCCTGCGAGACACGAAGAAGTACGATCCCGCCGCGCAGCAGTTCTTTCAAGCGACTAAGTTGAAGCCGGATTCGCGTGAAGCCTGGGATGAGTTAGCCGGCATGTTATATATGTTGGAGAAGTACCCGGAGTCGATCGGTGCCTTGGATCGCGCTCACCAGTTAGGCGATGATACACCGGCTAACTACTACTTTCACGCCATCACTTACGATAAGTTGAAAGCCCTGAAGCCGGCATTGGAATACTATCAGGAATTCCTGTCCCGCAGCAGGGGCCAGTTTCCGGACGAGGAGTGGAAAGCGCGCCAGCGCGCCAAGCTGCTCGACAGGGAGTTAAACCACAAGCGATGACTTCCCGGTTGCCATTGCTGTGTATCCTGCTCGCCGCCGCGCCCCTGCGCGCCGATCTCGCCCAGGCCAAAGCCGAGCCCAACCTGGAGAAGCGCTCTTCCCTGGCCCTCGACAACGCCGCCCAGGCCCTGGCCCAGGCTCGCGAAGCCTACGCCAGGTCCGACCATGCCCGGGTGCAGTCCCTGGCCAACGAAATCAAGGAATCCGTGGAGCTGGCGGAAACCTCTCTCCATGAGACGGGCAAGAATCCTCGCAAGAGTCCTAAGTGGTTCAAGCGCGCCGAAAATTCTACGCGCGACTTGCTGCGCCGGCTGGATGCGTTCCAGCATGAAATGGATGTGGCCGACCGTCCCATGCTCGACGGGGTGAAGGCCAAAGTGCAGCAGGTGCACGACGATATGTTACTCGGTGTTCTGGAGGGCAAATGAAGACCCTGTTCGTGTGCGCGCTGCTCGCCGTCCCCCTGGCGGCGCAGCAGCAGCGGGATTTTCTGACTGTGGACGAAGCGGACCAGATCCGCGAAGCCCAGAACCCCAACGAGCGGCTGACGCTTTATGTCACCTTCGCCCGGCAGCGCCTCAACCAGGTGGATCACTGGCTGGCCAGGGAGAAAGCCGGCCGCTCCATTCTGATCCACGATGCCCTGGATGACTACGCCAACATCATCGACGCCATCGACACCGTAACCGACGATGCCCTGAAGCGCAAGGTGGATGTCAAACTGGGCCTGGCCGCCGTGGCCGCCGCCGAGAAAGAGATGCTGGCCGGCCTCCGCAAAATTATGGACAGCCAGCCCAAGGATATTTCTCGCTTCGATTTCGTCCTCAAGGAATCCATCGACGGCACCGCCGACAGCCTGGAAACGGCCCTGCAGGACCCCACCGCCCGCGCCGCCGCGCTCGACGCCAGGGAGAAAAAGGAGAAGAAGGAGCTCCAGGAATCCCTGACGCCCGCCGAGCGCGAAGAGAAACAAGTCGCCGAAGACAAGGCCGCTAAAGAGAAGAAGAAAGCCCCCAGCCTGCTCCGCCCGGGAGAAAAGGTCAAGGGCCAGGACGACAAGGACAATTAGAGTATTCCCATGCCGCGCACGCCGTCTGTCCTTTTGCCTGTATTTCTCTTCTTCACGCTCGGGGCCCGCGCCGCCGAGCCCGTGGTCGATTGGGACAAGGTGAAAGCGGAGACCCTGCTTCACTACCAGTCGGTTGTCCGGATCAATACCACCGATCCGCCGGGCAATGAGACCGCGGTGGTCAACTATCTGAAGGGCGTCCTGGATCGCGAAGGAATCCCCTACCAGGTATTCGCCCTCGAACCATCCCGCGCGAACCTGGTCGCGCGATTGAAAGGAAATGGACGCAAGAAGCCCGTCGTGATCATGGGCCACACGGACACTGTGGGCGTGCAGCCCGAAGTGTGGCCGGTCGATCCGTTCGGCGCCATCCGCAAGGACGGCTACATCTGGGGCCGCGGCACCACCGACAACAAGGATTGCGTGGCGGCCGGCCTGATGTTGATGCTGCAGCTCAAGCGTCTGCATGTTCCGCTCGACCGGGATGTCATCTTTGTCGCCGAAGCCAGCGAAGAGCGCTCCAGCGGACCCCTCAGCGCCGGTATCGATTACCTGGTCAAGGAACATTGGCCGGACATCGATGCCGAATACGCACTAGCCGAGGGCGGCTTCGTGCACTCCGAAAACGGCCGGGTTCGCTTCGTCGAGATTGCCGCCACCGAGAAAGTGCCGCGGCGTGCTCGTCTGATCGCTACGGGCACATCGGGCCACGGTTCCAGGCCCCGGCGCGACAACGCCATCGTGCATCTCTCCGCCGCCGTCGGCAGGATCGGCGCCTGGGAGCCGCCCATGCGCCTCAACGATGTCACGCGCACCTTCTTCGAACGGCTGTCCACGATCAGCGGGCCGGAAGAAGCCGCGCGCTACAACGGGCTGGTCGATCCGGCAAAGACGGCGGCCATTCAGGACTACTTCGCCGAGCACGATCTCGAGAAGTACTCCATACTGCGCACGTCCATCTCGCCCACGGTCATTCGCGGAGGCTTTCAGGAGAACGTCATCCCTTCGCAGGCGGAAGCCATGCTCGATATCCGCGCGCTGCCGGACGAGGATATGCCGGCGTTCTACGCCGAGATGCGGCGCATCATCGGCGATCCGGCGGTCAAGATCGTGCCCGCCGCGCCCGGACGGCCAAACGCCCCGCCCAGCCGTCTGGATTCGGACATGTTTCGCGCGCTCGAAGCCGCGCAACGCCGCATGTACCCCGGCGCGATCACCGTTCCCGGCATGGTCACGGGCGCTACCGATCTGGCTCAGTTGCGGGCCAAGGGTGTGCAGGCCTACGGAATCGGGCCGCGTTTCGACGAAGCTGAGTTTGCCGCGCACGGCTGGCACAGCGATGTAGAGCGCCTGAGCGAGGACTCGCTTTATGGCCTGGTGCAATTCGTCTGGTACGCCGTCCTGGAAATTGCCGCCGCCAAGTAGCCCCTCAACCCTGCTTCTTCTTCTCCAGGTTCCAAAGCCCGCGCGAAAGCACTCGCCCGCAAAACGGGCAATAGTTGATCCCCACGAAGTTGTGGCGCTCTTCGCCGAAGACGAAATAGTACTCCGTGTCGATCTCCGTGATGATCCTGCCGTTGGTGAGCTGATGCGGCTGCGCGTGGCGCGCCAGGTCGAGATCCATGAGCTTGTCGAGATCCGGGCAGCAGGTCATGTGGGTATTACAGCACGCGGCAGCCGGATCGCGGCGCCCGGGTGGTTGTAAACTGGTTGAATTGGCCGCGCTCACACAGACAGTTCCGCTGCCGGCGATTCCGCCCGCGGCGCCGCGCCTCGCTCACCGCTGGATTATCTCGCGCGGCATCGACCTGACTTTCGTCATCGGCAGCGCCCTGGCCGGTTACGCTTACCTGGTCGCCAACGTTGCCCTGCATGTCCCTATCTCCTTCCTGTGGTGGTTCTGGTCGGTGGGCTTCGACGGCACGCACATCTTCGGCACCGCTTCCCGCACTTTCTTCGACCGTGAAGCGCGCCAGACACGCCGCACGCTGCTGTTCGGCAGCGCCGCCTTCTTCTTCGCCCTGGGACCGGTCATGGTGCTGCTGGGCGGCAAGGCTATTCTGGCTCTGATCGTGGCCGTGTGGGCCTACTATCACGTCATCCGCCAGCACTACGGCGTAATGGTCCTGTACAAAGTGAAAAACCGCGACCTTGCCCGGCCCGACAGCTTTCTGGACCGCTGGTTTCTGGGCGTGATGACGGTCTTCCCGCCGTTCCACCGCTTCTTCATCCACCGCCCCGAGGAGCTGGGTCTCAAGTTCGCGTTCCCGCGCCTGGAACCGTTCCTCTGGACGCTGGTCGCCGCTACGGTGGTGGTTTACGCCGGCCGCCAATGGGTGCGCGTCCGCCGCGGCGATCCCATAAACCTGCCGAAGTTTCTGCTGTTTGCCGGCGTGATCCCGCTCCACTGGCTGACCTTCGCCTACATGAGCTGGATGGCCGCCGTGCCCACCGTCACCATCGTGCACAACCTGCAGTACCATGCCCTGATCTGGTTCCATAACCGTAACCGCTACGGCGCGCGGTCCGGCCAGGGCCACGGGCGCATCCCGCGGGCCATATCCCGCAGCCTCTTGAATTACGTGTTGGTGGCCCTGGTATTTAGCGCACTCTACCGCGTACCCGGCTTCCGGTTGGGCCAGGTCTCCGACCTGGCATTCGGCTTCTTCTGCGGCTTCGGGCTGACGCACTATTACCTCGATAGCAAGATCTGGCGCGTGCGCAGCGACCCCGCGCTGCGGCAGGTTCTCGAACTCGCTTAAAATCGCAACGGATAGGCCGTTTCCCCCGTCTGATAAACTACACGGAGACGTGCGCGTGAGAGTACTATTTTTCGGGATGCTCAAAGACGTGGCGGGGCGCGCCGAGGACCAGCTTGACCTGGAAACAGGCGCCACGCTGGCCCAGGTGCTCGACCATTATTGCGGCCTGTTTCCACGTATGCGGGAGATGACTGGCAGCATCCTGCTGGCGCGCAATCAGGAATTCGCTCCGCCCTCCGCCACCCTGGCCGACCGCGACGAGGTCGCGTTTCTGCCTCCCGTGAGCGGCGGCGCGGACTATGTGCGGCAGATTTCGGAAAACGGCCACTTCTTCGCGTTAACCCAGCATCCCATCGACCCGCGTAAGATCGCCACCCGTCTGTTGCAAGGAGAGGATGGCGCGGTGGTCACGTTCGAGGGTGTGGTGCGCAACAACACCAACGGCCGCCAGACGCACTTCCTGGATTACGAGTGTTACGAGCCCATGGCCATCAAGCTGATGGCCGAGATCGGGCGCGAGATCGCCGCGGCCTACGCTATCGGCCGGATCGCGCTGGTGCACCGGCTCGGACGCATGCTGATCGGCGAGACCAGCGTGGTCGTGATCGTGACGGCGGCCCATCGCAAGGCCGCCTTCGAAGCCTCCCTGGAAGGAATCAACCGGCTGAAGCGGTTGGTGCCCATCTGGAAGAAGGAGCACTTCTCCGACGGCGAGGTCTGGGTGGAAGGAGAATGGGACCGCGATGCGGCCATGGCTTCGAGCGGTTAGCGCCGCCCTGGCGCTGGCGGCGGCTCTAAGCGCGCAGATCAAGGTGCAAGTCAACCTGGTCCGCGTGCTGGCCACCGTCAAGAATCCGGCCGGCGAGCTGGTGGGCGCTCTCGACAAGGACGATTTCGAGATCTTCGATAACGGCGCCAAGCAGCAGATAGCTGTCTTCGAGCGGCAGACGGATCAGCCGCTCTCGGTGGCCCTGATGGTGGACGCCAGCGGATCCACCGCCAAGGACTTGAAGTACGAAGTCGATTCGGTATCCCGGTTTCTCAAGGCTTTGTTTGCCGAGGGCAATCCCAAGGACGCGGTGGCCCTGTACAGCTTCAATTACCAGGTGACGCTGCACAATTTTTTCACCCATAACCAGGCGCCCCTCGAGCATTCGCTGCGCCTCATCCAGGGTGAAGCGGGTACATCGCTCTACGACGCCGTGTTCCTGGCGTCCCGCGACCTGGAGCCGCGCATCGGACGCAAAGTGATGATCATCGTCACCGACGGCGGCGACACCACCAGCGTGAAAGACTTTCATGCCGCGCTGGACGCCGCGCAGTTGGCCAATACGGCGATCTATCCCGTGCTGGTCGTGCCCATTACCAACGAGGCGGGCCGCAACCTCGGCGGCGAGCACGCCCTCACGACTATGTCGCTCGGCACCGGCGGCCGCGTGTTCGAGCCCACCCTGGGAGCGGCGCTGGACAAGGCCTTCGGCGACATCATCAAGGATCTCCGCACCCAATATCTGCTGGCCTATTATCCGAAAGACGTGCCGCTCACCAAGAATCGCTTCCACCGCCTGCAGGTGCGCGTGCGCCGCCCGGATTTGCGGGTAACGTCGCGCAACGGCTATTATGGGGAGGCAGAGGACGATCGCACGCAAGCCAGGCAGTAAAGTTCAGGTCGTCCCCGGCGGCGGCAATCAGGAGAGCCAGCTACGCCCAGACCAGACGGAAAGCCCGCTAATCGCGCTCCCGAGCAAACTTTTGAAGAGGTGAAATACCTCCGTCACCTGATCGAGAAATCGATTCCGGTGCGCATCAAGCTCACCGACGGCGAGGTAGTTTCCGGCACCGTGGAATACTACGACCACTCGTTCATCCGGCTGACGCGCAAAGACGGTCCGAACCTGTTTATCTACAAACACGATATCAAGTACCTGTCGGAGGAGGGCTCCTAGGCCGGGCATGCCCGGACTGCTGGAGACCGCCGTCGAAATCGCGCGTGAAGCCGGCGCGCTGCTGGCCGATTATTTCGAGCGGCGCGTGCCGTTCGAGCTGAAAGGCGAGTTCGATCTGGTCACGGAGGCCGATCGCGCCTCGGAAAAGCTGATTGTGGAGCGCCTGCAATCGCGCTTTCCCACGCACGGCATCGTGGCCGAGGAAGGCGGCGGACAGGCGGGCTCATCGGAATACCGCTGGTATGTCGATCCGCTCGACGGCACCACCAACTTCGCCCATTCGCTTCCCATCTTCAACGTGACCCTGGCGCTGGAACAGGCAGGCGAGATGCTGGTGGGGGTGGTCTTCGATCCCATCCGGCAGGAGATGTTCACCGCCGAGCGCGGCTCCGGCGCGTATCTCAATAACCGCCGCATCCGCGTTTCGTCGATCGCGCGGCTCGACAGCAGCTTGCTGTGCACGGGCTTTCCCACGCGGCGGCGGCATCTGAACGTCAACGTGCACTTCTACCATCAACTGGCCATGGCCACTCACGGCGTGCGCCGCACGGGGTCCGCGGCCGTCGATCTTGCCTGGGTGGCGTGCGGCCGCCTGGACGGATTTTGGGAATTCGGCCTGAAACCTTGGGACCTGGCAGCGGGCAGATTGCTGGTCACCGAAGCCGGCGGCCGGGTTTCCGATATGCATGGCCAGCCGCATGACCTGGCCTCGCCGCAGTTGCTGGCGGATAACGGCCGCCTGCACGATCAGATTCTGGAGATCTTCGCAGAGGTTTTCGCGGGACGCTACCGCGTGCCGCTGCCGGTGAATCCGCCGGCATAGCCGGCCTATTCTATCCCGGGCTTAGATGCTTCACCGTTGATTCCCCTTGACAATCTAGGGCAGGCCGGGTCATACTACCCATAGATCGTCATAGGAAACCCAGGTTATGGCCAAATCCGATTCGCCCATGCTCTTGCAAGGCACCCTCGACCTGCTGATCCTGCACGCACTGCAGCGCGGCCCCCTGCACGGCTATTCCGTCGCGCAAACCATCCACCTGCTCTCGGACCGGGCGCTCAAAGTTGAAGAGGGTTCCCTTTATCCGGCCCTCTACCGACTGGAGCTGGACGGCGCGGTCAAAGCCCACTGGGGTGTCTCGGAAAACAAGCGCAAGGCCAAGTATTACGAGATCACCCGCCGCGGGCGCAAGCTGCTCGAATCCGAACAGCAGACCTGGAACCGCCTGTCGCTGGGTGTCCAGCGCACGCTCGAAAGGCTGCCGTGATGCGCACATTGTTTTTGAAATTACGCCGCCGCCGTTCCATGGAGCGCGACATGGAAACGGAAATGGCTTTCCACCGCGAAATGGCCGCCGCGCATGGCAACCCCATTCCCATGGGCAACGCCGCCGTGCTGAAGGAGCAGGCCCGCGATCTTTGGCGCTTCACGTTCGTCGAGAATCTATGGCGGGACCTGCTCTACGGCGTGCGCAGCCTGCGCCGCAGCCCCGGGCTGGTAGTTACCGCGCTCCTCTCGCTGGGCCTGGGCATCGGCATCAATACCGGCATCTTCTCGCTGGCCGTCGAATTCCTGTTAAGCGAGCCCTCCGTGCGCGACGCCCGCTCGGTGGTCTCGGTGGTCATCGGCGGCAACAGCCACGCCCGCCGGGATGTGCTCGAGTTCGTGCGCGCCGGCGGCCTGTTTCAGGACGTGGTGGGCGCTAACGAAGAGACCTTCATCAACTTCGACGACGGCGCCGAAACGCGCCAGATTTTTTGCGTCGCGACCACCAGGAATTATTTCGCCGTGCTGGGCGGCCCTATCGCCTACGGGCGCGGCTTCATGCCGGCGGATCCCAATGAGGTGGCGGTCGTGTCTCATCAGTTCTGGCGCACCGCCCTGCGCGCCGATCCGGCCGCCGTGGGCCGCGCGATCCGCTTGGACGGACGCGCCTACACCGTCGTCGGCGTCCTGCCCGCCGATTACCGCACGCTTGTCGGCTTTGGATTCTCGCCGGACCTCTTCGTGCCCAGCTTTCTTCCGGACACATACCTGGCGATCTATGGCCGCCTCAAGCCCGGTATGAGCATCGGGCAAGCCCGCGCCGGAGTGCTCACGGTGGCCCGGCGGCTCGACCAGGTCATGCCGGAGCGCGAGTTCCATTACGCCGACGAGTGTTCCGTAACCGCGGCGGGAGGCTACGACCGCTTCAGCAGCCAGTCTCAACTGCAAACCGTGGGACTCTTTTTTCTGATCCTGCTGGCGTTGGTTGGGGTGGTGCTGCTGGTCGCCTGTATGAATGTAGCCAGTCTGCTCCTGGCGCGCGGCGCGGCCCGCCGCCGGGAATTGGCCATACGGCTCTCGCTCGGCGCCGGCCGCGGCCGCCTGTTTCAGCAATTGCTGGTCGAGAGCCTGCTGCTGGCCGTGGCGGGCGCGGCGCTGGGCCTGTTGCTGCACCAGGCGTTGGCCTTTGGCCTGACCCAACTCCATCTTCCACTCCCCTTCCCTATCCGCCTGCACCTGCGGCTCGATTGGCGCGTGATGGCGTATGCCATGCTGCTCACCGGCTTCGCCACGCTGGCCTGCGGCATGCTGCCGGCCTGGCGTTCCATCAAGCGATCCATTTCGACCGACCTGCGCCGCGAGACCCGTTTGCGCGGCCAGCGCGTGCTGGTCGCCGTGCAAGTGGCGCTATCGGTGATCGTGCTGGCCGCCGGCTCGCTGTTTCTGCGCAATCTCGGGCATGCCCGCGCCATCAGTCCCGGCTTCGACGTGCGCCACACGCTGCGCGCCGACGTGAACCTGCCGCCCGCGGCATACAAAGACAGCAAGCGAAAGCAGGCCTACGTCGCCGGCGGCCTGCGGGCGCTCTCGGGACTGCCTGGCATCGAGGCCGTCGCCGCGGCCCGGATCGTCCCCTTTACCGACAATACGAGATTCGGCAGTTCGCTCACGTTCCCGGACACCGGGCAGAAAATTCACGTGGAGTTTAACTGGAACGCCGTTTCGCCCGATTATTTCCGCGCCATGCGCATTCCACTCCTCAGCGGGCGCACCTTCTCCGCTTCCGCGGGCGCCCCGGCTGCTCACCTGGTGGTCGTGAACCGGACGTTCGCGCAGCGCTATCTGGCCGGGCGATCGCCGTTGGGTCGTACTTTCCTGTGGGGCGATGGGAAGGCGCTTTATATGATCATCGGCGTGGTAGGAGACACCAAGAACATGACCATCGGCGAGGACGACCGCGGGCAGCTTTACGAAGACCTGTCCCAAATCGACAATGACCGTACGCGTCTCCAGTTCGTGCTGCAATCGACCACCCCGCCGGGAGCGCAGTTGCGCGCGGTGCATGACGCGCTACGCCGCGTGGAGCCGAATGCCGGGTTGGAAGTCGCGACGCTGTATTCCAGCATCGGGCTGGCGTTTCTTCCCAGCCAGGTTGGCGCGGCGCTTCTGGGAACCATGGGGATGGTGGGCCTGCTGCTGGCCGCCATCGGCCTTTACGGCGTGATGGTTTACTCGGTCAGCCGCCGCACGCGGGAGATCGGCGTCCGCCTGGCGCTGGGAGCGGACCGTCGTGACATCGCTTTCCTGATCCTGACCAGCACGGCGAAGCTGGTGGTGACCGGCGCGGCCGCCGGCCTGGTCTGCGCCTTCTTCCTGGTGAAGCCGCTGGCCGTGTTCCTGGTTCCCGGCCTGCATCCCAGCGATCCCTGGACATTCGTGGCCGTTGCCGGCATGCTGGCCGTAACCGGCTTCGCCGCTGCGTGGAGCCCGGCGCGCCGCGCCGCCGCCGTCGATCCGATCGCCTCTTTGCGCTATGAGTAGGAAGGCCTGCTAATACGAGCAGCCGCGCAGCTTGGCGACGCCCCCGGCCGCCTGCGCCACGCGCGCCCACAGGTTGTTCGGCAGATGCAGGTCCGGATACCGGCGCTTCAGCAGATGAACCGTCTCCGCCTGGCACGAGCCCAGCGTGAAACGGTCGATATCCGGAACGCCGCCGAGCGCCGCCGCCAGCACGTTGAAGCCGTCGTGAGTTTCCGCGCGGGGGTCCGCACCGCGGTCCAGCAGCAGCCCGACCATTGCCGTGTAACCATAGCCCGCGGCCATCATCAGCGCGGTTTCGCCGGACCTCCCGCGGCTGTCCACCTGCGCGCCGCCATCCAGCAGAGCCTGCGCGGTAATGATCCGGTTCTTATGGACGGCGTGCATCAGCGGCGTCCAGCCGTTGACTCCGCCCGGCAGGTTGGGATCCGCGCCGTGTTCGAGGAGCATCCGCACCGCCGGAACAGAACCCGCCCGCACGGCCGCGATGAGAGCCGTCAGGCCGCGCTCGTTCTTCCGGTTCACGTCCACGCCCTGCGCCAGCAGCTTCCGCATACCGCCGGTGTCGCCCGCCGCCGCCCCCGATATCAGCGAGACGGAGGGCCGCTGCGAGGCGCAGCCGTACAGAAAAAGCAGGGGCGCCCAGAGGAGCGATCGCCGGAAGACCATATCGGCATTATAAAATGTCTACTTTGCAGTGTCAAGTACTTTCCGCAGATGTTGGCTTCTTACTGCGACACCTCCACCGTCAGCGTCACGCTCGCTTGCACCTGTATGTTCCCCGACTCGATTGGCGTGGCGGCCGACGCCCCGGGCGCCATGGCCATCGCCCGCATCATAGGCCGGATCACCTGGGGCTCGCCCTCTTCCGCCGATAACACCCGCGCCACCTTCAGCCCCAGCGCGCCCGCCATGGCGTCGGCGCTGGCCCGCGCCTTCAGGGCGGCGTCGTGCAAAGCCCGCGCCCGCACCGGCGTTTCGTCCTTAAGCAGAAACTCGATGCCTCGTACGTTGTTGCCGCCCGCCTGGGTCCCCGCATCGATCACCTTCCCCACCTTCGCCAGATCGTCCGTGGTGATTTCTACCGTGTTAGACGCGGTGTAGCCGCTGATGACGGGCTTGCCGCCCGGCTTCGCATACGTGAATTCGGGATTCAGCGAATACCCGCTGGTATGAAGTTCGGCGCTGGAGCCCAGCGAACGGCGCAAGGCAGTGACCATCGATTCGGTTTGGGAGGCGTTCTGCGCAGCCGCGGCCTGCGCCGTACCGGCCTGGCTCACGACGCCGATGGTGAGCCGGGCGCGGTCCGGCGGGACGGAAACCGTGGCATCGGCAGTGGCGCGTACGTAGGGGTGCGACGCCCGGTCGAGGGGTTGTGCCGCCGCAAACGAGACCGGTAACCACACGGCAACCACACAGCCGAACGCGCGGATGAGCTGTTTCATTTTTCTCTCCTCGATTCCATCATCGCGCCGCGCAGCCACCTATGTTTAAATTGCAAACATGGAACCTTCCCGGCAGCATGCCGCGCCATCGCCTTCCGGCCGCCCGGCAGTTCCCGAGCCGTCCTTGCCGGAGCGCGCTCGCACGCTGGTGCACGTAGCCGGTGTCGGCGCCCTATCCACGCACTCCCGTAAACAGCCCGGCTTTCCGTTCGGCTCGGTGATGCCATACGCCGCCGGCCGCGACGGCCAACCGGCGTTCCTTATCAGCAGCATGGCCATGCACACCCAGAATCTGAAATCCGACGCGCGGGCCAGCCTGTTGGTGATGCAGGAGGGCCAAGATGACCCGCTGGGCGCCGCCCGCATCACGCTGGTCGGTGAGGTGCTGCCGGTGGCCGAGGCGGAATCGGCCGCAGTGCGCGAGTTGTACCTGAGCAGACACCGGAACGCCGCCTATTGGGTGGATTTCGACGATTTCACCTTCTACCGCATGCAACTCAGGGACGTGTACTTCATCGGCGGCTTCGGCGTGATGGGCTGGGTCTCCACCGAGGAATACACCCGCAGCCGGCCGGATCCCCTGGCGGAAGCCGCCGCCGGAATCCTGCGTCACATGAACGACGATCACGGCGAGGCCCTGCTGCTGCTGGCCCAGGCGGCGGGCGAGACAGATGCACAAACCGCCGTCATGACCGCGGTCGACCGCCTCGGCTTCCACGTCCGGCTGCGCGCCGGCGACCGCGTTTTCGGCGCCCGCATCGCCTTCTCCCGTGAAGTATCCGATAGTGAGCAGGTACGGGCGGTACTGATCGAGATGGTGCACGCCGCCCGCGGTGCGCGACAATAGGGTTTTGTTACCGTATTTAGCCAAAATTGAGCCACTTGCATCCGGGCCCGGATTAAGTTTAAGATAACGATGTGGATAACTCCGAATTGGAGGGAGTTCAAGGATGATCTACTCTCGGTCCGCTGAATATGCCATCCGGGCGTTTGTGCACCTGGCACAGGTTCCGGACGGCAAATACGCGATGGTGAAGAACATCGCGGAGCAGGAGGATATTCCGGCCCATTTCCTGGCCAAGATCCTGCAGCAGCTTGCCCGCAAGGGATTATTGCGCTCGAGCAAGGGTCCTACCGGCGGCTTCGCGCTGCGGGTGCCCCCGGCTGACGTGAAGCTTTGGGACATCGTGGAGGCCCTGGACGGGATGTCGCAATACACCGCCTGCGCCAGCGGACTGTCGGAATGCTCCGACGAGATGCCCTGCTCCATGCACGATAGCTGGGTGGCCCTCCGAACGCGTATCATAGATTATTTGGAGAAGAATACGATCGCCGACCTGGTGAAGGCGCTGGACCAGAAGCGCAAGTCGCTGGCCAAACAGCGGAAGCCCAAGCGCGCCGTTGCCACCCGCCGGTAGTCTGCCGCATCCAATTAATCGGGCCGTATCCTGTCTGGGAGCGGCTATGGAGAGTCCAAATGGGCAATTCTGTCTTAGTCCCCATGGTGGTGGAGCAAACCTCCCGCGGGGAGCGCGCGTACGATATTTATTCCCGGCTGCTGAAAGAAAACATCATCTTCTTAGGCACGCCCATTGACGACAACGTCGCCAACCTGGTAATCGCCCAACTGCTGTTCCTGGAGGCGGAGGACCCGGAGAAGGACGTTTCGATCTATATCAATTCCCCGGGCGGTTCCATCACCGCCGGACTCGCCATTCTGGATACCATGGACTTCATCCGTCCGGATATCGTCACCATCTGCGTGGGGCAGGCGGCCTCCATGGCCGCGGTGCTGCTGGCCAAGGGCAGCAAGGGCAAACGCTTCAGCCTTCCGAATTCGCGCATCATGATCCACCAGCCGTCCATGCAGGGCTTGGCTGGGCAGGCGGCCGACA
>Ga0070731_10003278_pt1 | contig 14733 bp, 11 predicted proteins | sample Coa_R1_2_FD_66448 | JGI IMG/M metagenome (GOLD analysis project Ga0070731, IMG submission 66448) | Surface soil microbial communities from Centralia Pennsylvania, which are recovering from an underground coalmine fire - Coalmine... | ecosystem: Environmental > Terrestrial > Soil > Unclassified ... | reverse complement strand
TCGCGCAAAAAGACCTCGAAATCGCCGAATCCGCCGAAACCAAAGCTACCGTCAGCATCAAGACGACGCTCGAACACCTGCGCGTGCTCGGGGTCGATCCGGATCACCCCACTCCCGTTGTAGAAATCACCGCCCCGGTTTCCGGCGTGATTACCGATCAGCAGGTTACCAGCGCGTCGGGCGTGCAGGGGCTGGCTTCTCCCAGCCCATTCACCATTTCCGACCTGACGCACGTGTGGATCATTTGCGACGTATTCGAAAACAATCTGGTCGACATCCATCTTGGAGAGAGCGCGGATATCCGGTTGAATGCCTATCCAGGCCGCGTTTTCAAGGGGACCATCAGCAACATCGGCCCGGTGCTCGACCCTAACATCCGAACCGCCAAGGTTCGCATCGAAATGGAAAATCCCGGCCTGCTGCGTCCCGGCATGTTCGTGACCGCCACTTTCCATGGCGCCCAAAACGGAACCCGCGCCGCGCTTCCCGCCACGGCGATCCTGCATCTGCACGATCGCGACTGGGTGTATCAGCCTGTTCGCGATAAACAATTTCGACGCGTCGAAGTGGTCGGCGGAGACATGCTACCCGGCGGGATGCAGGAGATCATTTCAGGAGTCGCGCCCGGTCAACAATTGATCGCCAACGCGCTCGAGTTCCAGAGCACGGTGCAACAGTAATGATTCGCTCTCTCGTCGACGGCGCTCTCAACGCCCGCCTCATCGTCCTGAGCGTGGCGCTACTTTTGTTCGGCGCTGGAATCATCGCCTTCGAAAACCTTCCGGTCGAAGCGTATCCCGATGTCGCAAATACATGGGTTCAGGTGATTACGCAGTGGCCTGGCAGGGCCGCGGAAGAGGTGGAGCAGCAGATCACCGTGCCCATCGAAATTCAGGTGAATGGCGTGCCGCACCTTCTTCACGTCCGTTCGGCCTCGCTAGCCGGCCTTTCGGTTGTCAATCTGATCTTTGACGACGATTCAGACAACGATTGGGATCGCCAAAAAGTGCTCGAGCGCCTGTCTGCCGTGACGCTTCCTGCCAACGTAACCGCGCAGATCGGTCCCGATTTCAGCCCCATTGGTTCGGTCTACTGGTATACCGTTCAGTCCACGAATCCTGCCTATGACGTGATGGAGCTGAAATCTCTCCAGGACTGGGTGATATCGAAGTACTTGCGATCCGCTCCGGACGTCGTCGACGATTCGTCCTTCGGCGGCGTTACTCGCGAGTATCAGGTCCGCATCGATCCCGAGAAGCTGATCGCGTATGGCTTAAGCCTGGCACAGATCGAGCAGCAGCTCTCCAACGCCAACGCGAATGGCGGCGGAAGTTACATCGAGCAAGGCTCCCAACAGATCAACGTCCGCGGCGTTGGGCTGGTCACGAGCGTGGCCGACATTGAGAAAACCGTCCTGAAGACGCAGAATGGCACGGCGCTGCGGATCAAAGATATCGGAGTGGTCACGCAAGGGCCGAAGATCCGTCTCGGCCAGATCGGCCGGGCGATCCATCGCAGCGACGGCGTGGTCGTCGATGATAACGACGTCGTCGAAGGTATCGTCTTCATGCGCAAGAGCGCAGGGACGGCCGCCACCATGGCCGGCATTCATGCCGCCGTGAAACGGCTCAACGAACAGATATTGCCCAAGGGCGTGAAGATCGTCCCCTACCTGGATCGCGACAATCTCGTCGACTTTACCACCCACACCGTCTTGCACAACCTCGCCGAAGGCATGATCCTGGTCGTGATCATCCTTTTTATCTTTCTGGGCAACATCCGCGGCGCGATTATCGTGGCGCTCACCATTCCCTTTTCGCTGCTGTTTGCTTCCATCTGCCTCGACCTGCGCCATATTTCGGCGAATTTGCTCTCGCTAGGTGCGCTCGACTTCGGCATGGTGGTGGATGGCGCGGTGGTCATGGTCGAAAACATTGTCCGCCACTTGAACCGGAAGGACGCCGGTCCACGCACCATCGTGCAACGCGTCCGCGTGGCTGCGAATGAGGTGCAGAGGCCGGTCTTTTATGCGATCGCCATCATCATCACGGCATATCTTCCGATTTTCACCCTGGAACGCGTCGAGGGGAAATTGTTCCGGCCGATGGCATGGACCGTTGCGTTCGCCTTGCTTGGCGCGCTGCTCTTTTCGATGCTGGTCGCGCCGGCCCTGGCAAGCGTTCTATTCCGGAAAAACGCCAGGCAGTGGCGCAATCCCGTGATGGAATTCATCACGGCGCGCTACCGGGGAGCGGTGACGCGCGCGGTCCGCTGGCGCTGGCTCACCGTCAGCGTCGCGCTGCTTTCCTTTGGCGGCGCAATTTACCTGGCCTTCAGCGGAGTGATCGGATCCGAGTTTCTACCCCATCTCGATGAAGGCGCCATCTGGGTACGCGGCACTCTGGCCCCCAGCACCGGTCCCACGGAAGGAGCCCAGATTATCGATCGCGCCCGCCAGGTCTTGTGCTCATTCCCGGAAGTCCCGCAGGTCGTCACTCAGTTAGGCCGGCCGGATGATGGCACCGATACAACCGGCTTCTTCAACACGGAATATTTCGTGGACCTTCTGCCCAAGGAGAACTGGCGGCCCGTGTTCCATCAGGATAAGGAGCGCCTGATCGCGGCCATGGACCGGGAACTGGAGAAAATCCCCGGAGTCGCCTGGAACTTTTCGCAACCGATTTCCGACAACCTGGAGGAAGCCGTCAGCGGTGTGAAGGGCGCGCTTGCCGTCAAAATCTATGGCGACGACCTCAAGACCCTCGAAGCGAAAGGCGATGAGATCGTTGACGTCCTCAGGGGAGTGCGCGGCGTGGAAGACCTCGGCCTGTTCCGCGTTCTGGGCCAGCCGAATCTTGATTTCCGGGTCGACCGGGACCAGTCGGCGCGCTACGGAATCAATGTCTCCGACGTCCAGGATGCAATTCAAACGGCTGTTGGAGGCAACGCGTTGACCCAGGTGCTCGTGGGCGAGCAACGATACGATCTGGTCCTTCGCTATCTTCCGCAGTATCGCGATACCAAGGAGGCCATCGAAAAGATTCGCCTGCTTGCCCCGTCCGGCGAGCGCGTTTCGCTCGCGCAGTTGACCCAAAGCAAGGTATCGGACGGCGGCTCCGAAATTTATCGAGAATCCAACTCGCGCTACATCGCTGTCAAGTACAGTGTGCGGGGCAGGGATCTGGGCAGCACAGTTGAAGAGGCGATCCAAAAGGTAAACGCGGCCGTCAAGCTGCCGGCCGGCTACACCATCGATTGGGCGGGCGAGTATGAAAGCCAGAAGCGCGCGGACCAGCGCCTCTTGGTTGTTCTTCCCATAACAATCTTGCTGATCTCTGTCATCCTCTATGCAATGTTCAAATCGCTGAAGTGGACGCTGCTGATTCTCACGAACGTCGCCATGGCGCGCATCGGAGGCTTGCTGGCTCTCCTGATCACCGGCACGAACTTCAGCGTTTCTTCCGGAGTCGGCTTTCTCGCGCTTTTCGGAGTGTCGGTGCAGACCGGCGTCATCATGATCGAGTACATCAATCAGCTTCGCGCCCGCGGCTACACCATCACGGAAGCCGCGGTGGAAGGCGCCGTTCTCAGGCTCAGGCCGATTATGATGACCATGCTGGTTGCGACTCTCGGCCTGCTACCGGCAGCGTTGTCGCACGGCATCGGATCGGATTCGCAGCGGCCTTTTGCAATCGTCATTGTCGGCGGACTGATTTCCGACCTCGTCATGAGCATCTTCTTATTGCCGGCCCTGTACACGTGGTTCGCAAGCATTGGCGATCGGCTTCCCGAGCCTGAAACTGAAGAAGCCGTATAGGCGAGATGAAAAAGGAACGATGACAAAAGAACAAGTTTGCGCGCTCATCAAGGAAGTTGGCATCATTCCCGCCGTCCGTGTGTCGTCCAACGAAGATGCTCATTTTGCTACCGAAGCTGTGGCCAGCGCCGGAATACCAATCGTGGAAATTACCATGACTGTTCCGCATGCGTGCGAACTGATTTCGCACCTGGTTCACGATCATAAGGACATCGTGGTTGGCGCCGGCACGGTTCTCGATATCGAAGTCGCGCGCCAGTGCGAAGACTCGGGCGCCAGCTTCATCACCGCGCCCGGATTCGATCCTGAGATCGTAGCGTTTGCCGTCAAGGAAAATCTCGCCGTGTTGCCCGGTGCATTGACGCCCACGGAAATTGTCAGGGCCTGGAAGTGCGGCGCCGATTTCGTCAAGGTGTTCCCATGCTCCCAGGTTGGCGGAGAGAAATACATCAAGGCGCTAAAGACGGCCCTCCCTCAGATTTCGTTGATCGCCGCGGGCGGCGTGAATCAACTGAATGCCGCAAATCTGATCGTCGCCGGCGCCGACGCGATCGGCGTGGGCACGGAACTGATTCCGGCCGATGCCATCCGCCTGCGCAAGCCAGATCGTATCCGGGAACTGTCGCAGCGGTTCGCGGGCTTCGTGAAAGAGGGCCGCGAACGCTTGCAAAGCTGACGCGGCCGGAACGCGCGCGCTCCACTTGTGCCACTATAGAGGAGTAGCTGACATTCCAGCTTCGCGTAATTGCCGGGAATACGCGGAGGCACCGAAATCGTCCTCAGCCGAAAGGTGCACGCCGTGGCGAAATCGAAGGCCGTCGTATGACCCGCATAAACGTAATGTTCACTCCGCGGGAACTGGATCTGCTGACCATACTTGCGTCGGATCAACTCTTCCGTAAGGAGTTCATCGATTCCAGGCTTCCTGGTACCGCGTCGAACCCGGCGGAACTCAGCCAGGCCAAGAAACTGGTCGAGCGCCTTCGCTTGACGTCCAATCGCGCCAAGGGAATGCCGGCATCCAGACCCGTTACCAGGAGGAGCAGGCCCACTGCCTGAACGTGCCCTTTGCCCAACTTACCCCCCGGCCGTTCACGTCAGGCGGCGTCGAGACTTATGCGCCGGCCGCCTCTGGAATCTATGGAATCTCGAACGCGCTCGAATGGATTTTTATCGGGCACACCGACGACATACACGGCTCGCTCCTGGACCATCTTAAGGATTCCGCCACCTCGCTTATGAAGAAAGAGCCGACCGGGTTCGTCTACGAAGTTTGCGATGCGGCCCGCCGGACCGCCCGGCATGATCGCCTGATTCACGAATATGGGCCCGCCTGCAACCGGAATTCGAGGCGTTCATGACCGGCGGCAGCGGCACGCGAATGGAACGAAGTTTAAAGGAGCGCAGTATGCAGTTCGTCTTGACTGGATTCACCGAGCATCTGGGATTCCGGGTGTTCGCATTTGAAGGCGTCGCCGCGGGGCAGCAGCGGACCAAATTTACGGTGAAAGCCGAACTGGCGCTGATGCCCAGATACGGGATCCGATTACAGGAGCTGCCGCTTCTATGCCGGGGTCTTCTCGACCGGCAGGATGAAGGGGACCGGCAGGATGAAGGCGCCGATCTTCAGGCCCTTACCTTTACAGAGGAGCAGATGCGCGCTTGCGCCGACGAGCGCGCGGCATCGCGCGAAGCCGCCGCGAAGAAGAAAAAGTCTCCGCCCAAGCCCAACGGCGTGACCCCTGGACTGGGCTGGAGACCGCCGCAACCGTTGTAGATCTCGCCGAAAGCAACCATGAATGTATCAACAATCGGGCCGGTGAATATCGGGAATTCCAAGGTGGTAGCCAGCATGGCGCTCTTTTCCGTTTCAGGTAAAAGAGCGCATGCGCATGGATGACGACGCGAAGCGCCCAACCGCCGTCATATTCCGCGCCCGCTGCCCGCATTGCCGCTCCATCGACTTCAGAGGGGTGGGCGCGCGCAACGCAGTCGAGCGATCTTTGAACTGGCTCCTTCTCCCCTTTCGCTGCGCGCTTTGCGGACGCCACTTCTTTCTATTCCGCTGGCGATCGCCTCCATTGACAACCGGTTAGCGCGCCGCCACAATCCGCGAAACGCAGCCATGCAGGCAAACTGCGATCGAGCAGATCGGCAGAGACGCTGTTTGGCTACAATGGCTCCAAAGCGGTCTTGAACAGGGTCACTGCGCAGCTTGGCCGGGAAAGTGTTTTCCCTTTAAGTTTCCGCTGAGAACAGTCGATTGTTCAGAACGAATGGACATAACCAAAATCAGCGCCGGGCGAAACCCGCCCTCCGATCTGCACGCCCTCATCGAGATCCCTGTTGGCGGTACGCCGGTCAAGTATGAGCTGGACAAGACGTCCGGTGCAATGTTCGTGGATCGTTTCCTCCACACCGCCATGTTCTACCCGGGAAACTACGGGTTCATCCCGCAAACCCTGTCGCTGGACGGCGACCCGTGTGACGTGCTGGTTATCGCGCCGATCGCAGTGGTATCGGGCGCCGTGATCCGGTGCCGCCCGGTCGGAGCCTTGCTGATGGAAGATCAATCCGGCACCGACGAGAAAGTGATTGCCGTTCCGGTGGACGACCTTCATCCGTTTTACACGGGCATCGGCTCGTATCTTGATCTTCCCGAAATCATGCGGGAGCAGATCGCGCATTTTTTCCAGCACTACAAGGATCTGGAACAGGGGAAGTGGACCCGCATCGGCCAGTGGGTGGGCGTCGAAAGCGCTCAAAAACTGATTATGGACGCGATCGATCGGGCTGCTACAGGCCACCGGTAATTGTTAGAGCGTTCATTGCGCCGGCATGATGGTTCATCGTCCGCCTTCAGCTCTCAAATTACGTGCATCGACGATCAGCCCGAGCGATGGGTTTTGCGCCCGGTACTTTTCTTTCTGCTCTCGAACATATGCCTCCAGCTTTTTCGCCTCCCCTTTTCTCTTTGAGACTCTGAGGAAATCCGCGTATACGCTCATGACATCGAGCAGAGAAGGGTGCCAGGGGCTAAGCAAGCGCCGATCCATCTCCATCGAGTGACGGAAATACGCGTCGGCCTCCGGATCCCGGCCCGTCCGGCTGTACAGCACCGCTAATTGACCCAGGATCAGAGCTTTTGTGGGCGTCTCTTCCGAACTCAGATTCTCCGCGCTCTTCAACGCCCGTTCCAAAGAAGCCTCCGCGTCCGCCGGATCGCCTTCGTCCAGGAGCACGCGACCCAGCGTCAGCAGGCTCACCGCGAAATTATCGGAATTGGTGCAACGTTCCAAGATCGCCACCGCGCGTTGGGCCGTTGTCCGCGCCTCAGTCAAAGCGCCGCCCTGATGGAGCATCGCAGCCAGATTGGACAAGGCGCTTCCCAGATTCTCCGAACGGGATGCAGGATTGCTTTCGAAAGTTCCGACCACCTTGCGCATCAAAGCCACCGATTTCGATAAATTGCCCGCCAGATGCTGGGTAACCGCAAGATTGTTGAGCACGATCGTCCGGTCCAGTTTATCCGCGCCCTGGTCGGCTTCAAGGCCGAAGAGCGCCTGATGAAAGTAACGATCTGCTTCTCCGATGCGACCCTCTTCCAGGTAGGTCTCGCCGAGACAGTTGACTAACTTGAGCGCCTCCACGCTCCGGTCCCCGAAGAGCGTCGCTGCCTCGTCGTGGGCAAGTTGGTAATACCGTTCAGCCTCCGTATAGCGGCTCTGTTCCTGGTTCAGGCTGGCAAAGTGCACGTATCTTCGATAAACCGCGAGCGAAGCTCCATGCCGGGAATGGCCGTGAGCGCTGGCGGCCTGCGCGTCGTGCACGTCCTCTTCGGACGCGTTGCTTTGACCGCACAATGGTTGAACGACAAATGCGATTGATATTGTGAATAGGAATGTGAAGCAGGCGGTGTGGAAACTTGAAAACATCTTTCTCTCCACGCTCCGCCTCGCAATTTTCACGCCAGTTTTCGAGTGGTCGGATCTCGACAGAATGGCGTGTCTCGCCCCGCTCTATGCGCAGAAATGTGCGCGCAAGATCGGCGTGTGCGCACAAAAAAATGACATCGAGCCCGCGTCAGCCTAGACACTCAGCGGCTGAACATCCGGCTCCGCATCCGGCTGGCGAGAGGCTCCATTGAACCACTCGACTGCCGAGGCAAGGCTGCCGACCAGAGCATCCGGCCGCGCGGGTTCGAAACGTTGCACCGCGCGCGTTGCATCGCCGCTGAATCCCCATACTCCGACGATGATTTTCGTTTTGGGAAAGCGCCTTCGCAACCGTACCGTCATGCTTCGGGCCTGGGCGAACGCGAACGGCGGCAGCGCCGACACGCAGAGAACATCATCTTCGGTGGGACCGACAGTGCGAAGGACGGCCTGCAACCGCGCGTCGGTTGCGAACGCAATCGACGTATGCCCGGCCGCCGCCAGAAGCTTGGCCAGCATGGCCGCCGCAATCTCGTCTGCCTCATCGTTGGCGGGCACACACAGAATGCGAACCTGCCGGGTCTCCCGTCCGCTCGCGGCCTTTTCGATTTTCCCGGCGGATTCGGCGATAATCTCCCGCAAGCTCATGAAGATGAATTCCTCGCGATCCGAATCGAACGTGCCCTTGTGCCGGTCTCGCTCCGCCATGGTCAGCGCGGGGATGATCACGGAATCGTAAACCTCCATCGCCGGGGTCGCAGCCAGGCTCTGTTCCACGATTTCGCGCGCGCCGGTTTCATCCATCGCCAGCAGGCGCTGGTACAACTGCGCCCCCGCGGCGAGCACGGGTTCGTCGCCCAGGAGGACATGAAGAAACGAGAATTGCGGGGCATGCCGGCCGAGCACCACCAGGCAAACCGTAAGCGGCGTCGAGAGAATCAATCCGGCCGGACCCCATAAAACTGTCCAGAACACCGTCGTCAAGAGAAGCGCGATCGAGGAGATGCCTGTATGCGCCCCGTACAGCCATGGCTCGATCAGATTCGCAATCAGCAGTTCGAGTCCCAGGAACAATACGAAGATCAACAACGGCGGCATCCAGTTGTTGAATACCGCCAGCGACAGCAGCAGCGGAAGCGAGCCCGCGATCGGCGAGCCGATATAGGGAATAATGCGGAGAATCGCCGCCACCGCGCCCCACAATATCGCGTACGGCACACCGATCAAGTACAAACCCAGCCCGCATAACGCTCCGAAACATGCGTTCACCAGAAATTGGAGCACCAGATAACGGCTCACGCGGCGCGTCGCATCGTCCAGGGCCTGCATCATCAGGTGCATGCGGCTCAATCCCGCCAGCCGGAACAACCGGTCGCGCAGATCGAGCTGTTCGATCAGCAGGTAGAGAGTAAAAACCAAAACGATTCCCAGCTTCGCCAGCGGCGCCAGTACCGGCTGCACCAAATCCCGCACGTACTGAAGCTGGTTGCCTGGCTGCGTGACGATTTGAACGGGAACCGTCTTGTCGCTTTCGATTCTGTCGCTCCGCCGGAGCGGCCGGCCCGCCGGGGGTGGGGCCACGGGCGGCTGCGCGTTTGAAAGCTCCTTGCCTAGCTCCCGGACGCTTTCGGTAGCTCGTCCGAGTGGGCCTTGCGAAGGCGCGCGGATCGCTTGAATCTTCGCGTGAATGTTGTCCTCATACTCCGGCAGTTCGTTCACGACCTGAATGAGCTGGTTGAAGATAATGATCCCGATCGCACCGGCTAGAGCCAACGAAACGACGCCTACAATCAGCGCCGCCGCCGTTCGGGCGACGTGCATTTTCACCAGCCGCGTCACCGCTGGACTCAAGATGAACGCCAGCGTAACGGCGAAGGCCAGGGGAATGAATACGTCCCGCGCCAGATACAGCACCGCCAGGACAGCGATCAGAGTTGCAAGGGTCTGATAGCTCGACTTTCTTCGTATCTGATGCTTTGTCATTCTCCACGGCCGGAAATGGTTTGAGGAACGCCCGCCTCGATTAGAGGTACCCCAACAGGTAAGCGATCAGAAGGATCAACAGGACGGTGCCAAGCCCGACGCCCGCGCCGCCTCCGTATCCCCAACGGCTGTGCCCGTAATAACCGCCGCCACCGCCGAGAAGCAGAATCAAAATGATCAGCAAGATAAGCATTCTTTTTTCTCCTGTTTTGCACAGCAACAAAACAAAGGGGGCGGACTGCCCGCCCCCAACAACTTCAAGCTACCGGCGCGCGTCCGCCGCGGTCTTCGTTGGATAGTCCGCGCTGGCTTCGCCGGAAGAAGCGATGTCCTGGGCGCCCGTCTGCTTTAGCAGCTCTTTGGCCCGGTCAATCTCTTTTGACGTATCGCAATGGACGGATAACAGAATGCCGCCTTCCTTCATCCGCCCTTCATAGCGCTTCGCTTCGTATTCGGGAATGCCCATCCCAACCAGGGCTCCGATCAGTCCGCCAACCGCGCCCCCGACGCCAACTCCGGCGAGCGCTCCCATGATCGGCCCGGCCGCAATAAACGGACCAATTCCGGGAATTGCCAAAGCGCCGATCCCGGCAAGCAATCCGAGAGTCCCGCCGACAGCGCCTCCGGTCGCGACGCCTGTCGTCGTCCCTTCCGGCGCCTTTGTATTCTTCTGATGCGCGAACTCTTTCGTTCCCTGGTTATCGGGAAGCAACACTGAAATGTCGTCGTTGGAGAAACCCTCCATCCGTAAACGATCCACGCTCTGTTCTGCTTGAGATATGGTCCGGTAAATACCGAACACCGCGGTCTTCTTTCCTGCCATGTGCAATGTCTCCTTTTGATTTTTAGAATTTTAGACTCGAGTTATTGTTATGTAGCGCTGATCTTCCGATCGATGACCGGCCAAGGCCCCCCAGCGCCGCCAACGGATTCGACGTGATCAGACGCTTTCGCGCGATCTGCGAAGCCAACATACCGCCGCGGGAGTGCACCTTTAGGCCCAACCTCGCAAGTTAACGGAGACACGAAGCGTAACCCCGAGCCACGCCTGAAATCTAACCGAGGGGTTGAGCACTTCGCGCAACCCGCCGTGCAAGTTCTGCGTACCGGTGGTCAATCATTCCGGGACAAGCGCATTCTCGTCATCGGACTTTTACGAAACGAACTTCCGGCCGGCGCGGTCTAATCCCCACATGGCCGGAGATCGCAGTCTAGCTGCCGCGATAATTGGGTTCATCTTGCTCGGCGTTCTTTGGGCGACCAATGGACTAAGCCTGAGGTCCGGACCGCAGTCTTCCATCGGTGTTTCGGCAGCCGTGTCGATACTCCGTTGACTCGCAAGAGCCGCTAATTTAAGGAATAGTGTTGCTGGCCGTGTGCTCCAGTTCTTCGAGCTCGTCCAACGTTTTCCTGGCCAGCTTGGCGCGATCCGCGCCGCGGAAAAACGTAAGCAGATTTTCACGCAGCTTCCGGTCCACCTGGGCGAAGTGCTGCTTCCCGAGTCTGTCGAGAAGATGGACATAGGCTTGATCGGCAAGTCTGTACTCGGCCGGACGCGCCGGTGCACCAGTATCCAGATTGAAGTTTGGCAGCGATGGCAAGCCGCCTCGCAGAGTCGCGAGCGATTGCCGGTAGCTTTCCACGGCGCGATCGAAGCTTTCCAGGAACTCCTTTTCCGCCGTCGGAGGAAGGCGCTTAAAGGACAAAACCTTGAAAGGTCCCACGGTTGGAACCAGACGAAAAAGAAACGCAAGAAAACGGGTGAAGATTCCCGGCTCGCGGTACCGGCTATCCCACTGGCGCCGATACTCCGCCCGCGGCAGCGCGTACACGAATTTTTCTCGCGTGATGCCGGGCGAAAGCTGCTGAATGTCACTCCGATGCGAATCCCAGGCCACTCTGGTCATCTCCGGAATCACCCGTCCCACCGTGAAGCGATAAGTCCCGACGCCGATGTCCAGGGCCCCGATCAACTCCTCCAGATCGATCGCATAGGTGTCTCGAAATGCTTTCTTAAGCACGACTTCGGAAACTTCGAATCCCACAAAATCGTGATACGCGTCGGGCGCGTAGCGGCCCCGCGCAACCTGCGCGACATCCAGCGAAAATTCAACCTTGAGGTGATCGCCCGGGTTGTCTTCGTACGTGATCGCGCGACCTAACTTGTGCCGCAGACCGGGGTACACCAGGCCCGTCGCATCGTTTACGGCGGGATGGCCGATACGATCGGACGTGTAATGCGCGAGCGCGCCAAGAGCAAAGGCGAACTCATCGATTGTCTCCGCATCCCGAATCAGCGCCGTCACGAAATCACCGCTACGAACGTAATGCGCGTAATCGCTGTATTCGTGCGAGCCGAAGGGAAAATACCCGAGATCCTGAATCTGGCTTCCGCCATAGGCATACGCGTGCGCGGTCTTAAGTTCCTCCGGTGTCGCCTGGGGATACCGCAAGAGAAGCAAAGGACGAATATGGCTGGTCCAGACCGAATCGATCATCGCTTCGTGACTGAGCGCCGAATATGCCCCGGCTGGCGGACAGATAAGCGCCAAAGTCAACAGCGGGCGCATCACGGCGCAAAAGTGCGAGGGTCTGGGCATCGTCCACCATAGTGCGGCAATCGGATGCCGAACCACCACTAGAAGTTTGCTGAAACGTTACAGAAAAGTATTGGCCCCTCTATTGCAAGTAACCACGGACGGAGAGTTACCGCCAAAGTAATGAAGGATGCTCCCGGCCTTTAGTTAGAACGGTCACGACAAGACGCCCAGCCCATTATGGACGACACCCCACCCCGTACGAGTGACGTTGAGTCGTCGCGCGTGGTCAATGGCAATAGGACCGGAGGAGTCGACGGAACGGTGGATTCTCATCCGCCGGTAGAGACGCCCCTGCTGCCGGCCGGAACTCCGCAAAAGCAGCTTCCGCCGCCCTCGGCGCCTCAACCTGAATCTCCCCGGAATGTTCCACCGCCTCGGCGCCGCTCTCGCTGGCTCTGGCTGATTGTTCTAGGCGTGCTCGCAATTGGAGTCGCCGCCTATCTGCTCTGGCCGAAGATCCACAAGAGCGCCGCTTCCACAAGCGCCAAGTCCGGAAAGGGCGGTGGCGGCCGCGGCGGAGGCGGAACCCCGAATGTGGTCGCCACCCGCGCTCGACGAGGAAATATCGGTGTCTATTTCACCGGCCTTGGTGCGGTAACGCCGTTGAACACCGTGACCGTGAAGAGCCGCGTCGATGGCGAGCTGATGGCCGTGAATTATCACGAAGGCGAGATCATTCACAAGGGCGATGTGCTGGTGGAAATCGATCCGCATCCCTATCAGGCCGCTGTTATGCAAGCCGAAGGCGCGCTCATGCGCGATGAGGCTACGCTCGAGAACGCGAAAATCGACCTGGTGCGCTACCAGACGCTGGTGAAGACCAAATCCATCCCGGAGCAGCAGCTTGCCACGCAGCAGGCCACCGTTAAGCAGGATGAAGGAATCGTGAAGTCCGACCAGGGCTCGCTCGAAACCGCTCGCGTCAACCTGGCATATACCAAAATTACATCGCCCCTTACCGGCCGGGCCGGGCTGAGGCTGGTGGATTCCGGAAATATCGTCCACGCCTCGGACGCCAACGGCCTCGTTGTCATCACCCAGGTCGATCCGATGAGCGTTTTGTTTACTGTCTCCGAAGATCAGCTTCCGCAGGTCGTGCAAAAGACCCAAGCCGGCCAGAAGCTGCCGGTGGACGCGTACGATCGCGAAATGAAAACGAAGCTCGCGACCGGAACGCTCGCCACCATTGATAACGAGATCGATCCGACCACCGGCACTGTGAAGCTCCGCGCGATTTTCGACAACCCCAAGGGCGCTCTCTTTCCGGATCAGTTCGTGAACGCCAGGCTGCTGATCGAGGAACATCGCGGCGTGACGCTACTTTCCAACGCCGCCATTCAAAGGACCACCAATTCGATCTTCGTATACCTGGTAAAGCCGGATTCGACGGTAACGATGCGCACGGTCACGATTGGCGCCACCGACGGCGATGTTTCCGAAATTAAGTCCGGTCTGAATCCAGGCGACGTGGTGGTCACCAGCGGCGCCGACAAGCTGGAGGAAGGCGGCAAGGTCCACGCGGAGATCCCGGGTGAGCCGGCCCCGCAGCCACAATCAAGTGCGCAGCCAGCCAAGAATGGCGCAAAGGGTCAGGGCAAAGGCCGTGGAGGAAAGCCTTGAGTCCGTCGCGGATTTTCATCCTGCGCCCTGTTGCGACGTCGCTGCTGATGGTCGGGGTTCTGCTGGCGGGCGCCGTCGCCTATCGTGAGCTGCCGGTCTCCGCTCTTCCGGAAGTCGACTACCCGACGATCCAGGTGATCACGTTCTACCCCGGGGCCAGTCCCGATGTCATGGCGTCCAGCGTCACCGCGCCGCTCGAGCGCCAGTTCGGGCAGGTGCCCGGCTTGCAGCAGATGACTTCGACCAGCTCGGACGGAAGTTCGGTAATTACGCTGCAATTTAATTTGAGCCTGAACATCGACGTTGCCGAACAGGAAGTCCAGGCTTCCATCAACGCGTCCGGAACTTATCTTCCGGCCGACCTTCCCACGCCGCCGATCTATAACAAAACCAATCCGGCCGACACTCCGATCATGACGCTGGCCCTAACCTCGGATTCGATGCCGCTTTCAAAAGTCGAGGACTTGGCCGATACCCGCCTGGCGCCCAAGATTTCGCAGCTTCCCGGAGTTGGGCTGGTCAGCATCAGCGGCGGTCAAAAGCCCGCGGTCCGCATTCAGGCGAATCCCACTCTGCTCGCGTCCTACGGCCTCAATCTCGAAGACGTTCGCACCGCGATCACGGCCGCCAACGTGAACCAGGCCAAGGGCAGCTTCGACGGGCATGATCAGTCCTTCCAGATCGGAGCCAACGATCAGTAAGTCTCCAGCGCCGACTACAGCCGGCTCATCGTGGCCTATCGCAACAATGCTCCCGTGCGTCTTAGCGACGTCGCCGT
>Ga0070731_10003277_pt1 | contig 14736 bp, 11 predicted proteins | sample Coa_R1_2_FD_66448 | JGI IMG/M metagenome (GOLD analysis project Ga0070731, IMG submission 66448) | Surface soil microbial communities from Centralia Pennsylvania, which are recovering from an underground coalmine fire - Coalmine... | ecosystem: Environmental > Terrestrial > Soil > Unclassified ... | reverse complement strand
AACGGGTTGCGGGCGCTCGGGCGCTCGGATCGGGAGTTCCCGCCGCTGCTCGCCGCCATTCATGACCCGCCGCCGGCTCTCTTCCTTCGCGGCGCGGCTGCGCCCGAGCTCCTGGCACGTCCTGCGGTGGCGATCGTCGGAGCACGAAGCTGTAGCGACTACGGCGCGCACGTCGCTCAAGCGCTTGCGCGCGACCTGGCCCAGGCCGGCGTCGTCGTGATCTCGGGGCTCGCCCGCGGCATCGATGGTTGGGCGCACCGGGGTGCACTCGAAGGCAACGGTGCCACGATCGCCGTGCTCGGCTGCGGGATCGATCGCGACTACCCGCGCGCGCACGCCTCCCTCGCCGCGCGGATCGGTGAGTCTGGACTCGTCGTCTCCGAGTATCCACCAGGTGTCTCGCCCGCGCCGTGGCGGTTCCCGGCGCGCAACCGCATCGTCGCGGGACTCGCTCGGGCCACTGTGGTCGTCGAGGCGCGTGAGCGAAGCGGGGCGCTCATCACCGCGGACCTCGCGCTCGAGGAGGGCCGCGAGGTGCTTGCCGTTCCCGGGGAAATCACATCCGTGCTCTCGAATGGGACGAATGCGTTGCTGCGCCTCGGTGCACAGTGCGTTACGAGTTCAGACGACGTCTTCGAAGCGATCGGCGTCGTGCCGCCGGGAAGCGGCAGCCCGGGTGTGCCGAGCGGGCCGGCTACGGCGGCGCTGGCGGCAATCGACGCGGGAGCGGGAACCGCGGACGAGGTCGCACGGGCGGCGGGGCTCGATCCGGGCGCCGTTGCCGCGGCGCTGGTCGAGCTCGAGCTCGCCGGCCTCGTATCCGGCCGGGCAGGCGTCTACAGGAGGTGATGCCGCCGCCGTAGCATCGACGACGTGACGACAACTTCATACTGGCTCGCCGAGCCATACGAGCTCCGGACGGCTCGCACGTCCAACCCGGTGGACGTCGCGGTGGTTGGCGCCGGGGTGACTGGGTGCTCGTGCGCGCTCGCGCTCGCCGAACGGGGGCTGCGTGTGCGCGTCCACGAGGCACGGCAGGTCGCCGGCGGCGCGAGCGGACGGAACGGCGGCTTCGCACTGCGAGGGGGCGCAATGCCCTACGACCGTGCACAAGCGCAGCTCGGGCCGGAGCACGCCCAGCTGCTCTGGCAGCTCACCGAGTCGACGCTCGCGCGCCTCGCGCCCCTTGCAGGCGACGCGTTTCGTCGAGTCGGCAGCCTGAGGCTCGCAGCAGCCGACGCGGAGCGTGCCGATCTCGCCCGCGAGCTCGAGGCGCTCCGCGACGACGGCTTCGTCGCTAAATGGGTCGACGAGCTGCCGCCGCCGCTTGACCGGCTGTACTGCGGCGCGCTCCTGCACCCGGGCGACGGGTCGCTCGACCCTGCGCGCTTTGTGCGACGGCTTGCCGACGAGGCGTCGGCGGCCGGCGCGGAGATCCTCGAGAGGAGCCGGGTGGTCCCGGCCGAGCTCGAGGCTCCAACCATTGTGCTCGCGGCAGACGGGCTGCTTGCCGCCGCGGTCCCGGAGCTCGAGCCGACCGTGTGGCCCCTGCGCGGCCAGATGCTCGCGACGGAGCCGCTCGCCGATCGCATCTACGAGAGGCCGCACTACGCACGGAACGGGTTCGACTACTGGCAGCAGCTTCCCGATGGGAGGCTCGTCGTCGGCGGGAAGCGCGACGCCGATCTGGACGGCGAGCGGACCGCCGACGAAGAGACGACCGCGGTCGTGCAGGAGCGCCTCGATGAGCTCGTGGCCGCGTTGGTCGGCCGCCTGCCGCGGATCACGCATCGCTGGGCGGGCATCTGGGGTGAGACGCCCGACCGACTGCCGCTGGTGGGGCCGATCGGGGGACGCGACGGCTTCTGGGTCGCCGGCGGCTATTCCGGTCACGGCAACGTGCTCGGGCTCGCCTGCGGCGAGCTCGTTGCTCGCGCGATCCTCGGCGAGCGCCCGGCCGAGCTCGCGCTCTTCGATCCCGCGCGCTTCGGCTAGAGGTCGACTCGCGGTCGATCGGCGAGCGACGCGGATTCGTCCAGTGCCGCGAGCGCGATGGCGAGATCCTGGATCGCGAGCCCCGTCGAGTCGAAGACCGTCAGCTCGTCGTCGCTGGGCCGCCGTGCCGCCTCGCCGGTCAGCGCGGCGCCGAGCTCGGTCGCCTGTTTTGCGTGTGAGCAGCCCGCCTCGGCTGCGTGCGACCCGTCCGTACGCCCTTTTGTCGTGTCCTCAAAATCCGAGGTTTGTTGGACGCGCTCGGTGAAGTCGACCATGACCATCGTCCGAATCCGCCCTCCCGACCAGACCGAGAGCGTCGCCACCGAACCGAACGCCGTGGCGCCGAGTCTCGCCCGCGCAGGACCGCAGCAGGCGACCGTCATCGTAGTGGAGGTGGACCGCCACCTCCGCTTTCGAGCCCGACGTCTCCCGTGCGCTCGCCGGTGTTCTCACCGCCGCAGATGAGCTCCGGGAGGCGTCGGCGCCGCTCGAGGGAGGACAAACATGAAGATCGAAACCGCAACCCCAGCGCTCAGGCACTTCCTAGCATCCCGAACGAAGTTCTGCGCCTGGCCGAGCGCGTCCGGGGCGGCGAGATGAGCCACCACGAGGCGAACCGGCAGCTCGCCGCGCGCCAGGAGCGGATCGCAGCGGCCGTCGCCGACGCCCGAAGGGCCTGAAGCCCCGCAACTCCGACCCGAAAACCCGCGTCGGCCGACTCGAGACGCCAGAAGGCGTTCGAGGGGGCGCGGAAGCGGCTCGAGAACTACAACAGCAACCCGTAGGGCAGCCGTGCGGAAACGTCGCGGTCATTTGCGCTATTAGGAGAAAGTGCGCTCCGCTGTCGTCACCGATGTCCGTGTGTCGCGCTTGACATGACCGCGCGATCTCCGTTGATCTTGAACGCCTACTGTCGTAGAAATACCCGTTCTGCCCTCTTCACGAAAGGATTCGATCGATGTCGGTTAGACGGCTAGGAGTGCTCAGTGGCGCGCTCATCGGGGTCGTGTTGCTGGTTGGAGTGGTGCAGGCAGGCGCGGCGGGTTCTGTCACGGTGTTGAAGTTCCACAACCCTCCGGGTGTGAGTACCGGCATCGGGTTCAACCTGAACGATCCGAACGCGATTCCGCCGCTCGGCTCGAGCATCGCGATCCGGGCCCGTCTGGAGAACGTTGGCTCGCAGTTCGGCAAGCCGAGCGGGGCCACGGTCGGACGAGTACTCCTTCAGTGCACTGTTCTGACCGACTACTCCGCCACCGGAACCATCGACGGGATCTGCAACGGTATCGCCCACGTCCCGAACGGCTTCCTCACCTTCGACGGGAACGGCGGCTTCAGCAACGCGAGCGTGAACTTCTACGCGGTGACCGGCGGCGTCGGTCCGTACGCGAACGACCGCGGGTCGATCAAGGTCGTCAACCACAAGGACGGCAGCTCCGACGCGACGGTCACGCTTTCGAGTTAGCGCGGACGCCTGGGCACCCCGACCCTTTCGCAGGTCGGGGTGCCACCACTTAAGCCTCCACAAGCGACAGGCCGGTCCTTAGTGTCATTCCCGGCTTACCTCTAGGGCGTCAACAAGTTCCTTCAGCGTCGGCTCGGTGATCGGCTCTTCTGGCGATGCCTCTGGCCCAGATGACTGCAGAAGCGTCTTTTTGAGGGAGGACGTAGTTTTGTCGGCGTGTTTGTCGCGCTGCCGAATAGTGCTGATACTCGAAAGAAGAGCACCGCAAAGCTTATGAGCAGCGATCTGCGGCAAGGTTCGGGGGAAGATGGAAAGCCTCGACGCCGCTATTGGAGGTTCGCCCCTCCTGACAGACGTACTTTTCAACGGGAGCCACACGCAGTACCAGTTCGGTCCAAACGTGCCCGAGGCGATCCGCCACGAGATCTCGGTTCTCGAGGAGACCTCGCACAGATCTCGCAGAAGCCGTGAACGGCGGCGTTCGCCGACGGGAGACGGCTCGTTTGCTCGCCTCCAGCCGGCTGGGGTCCGAGGTGCCCTGATCCCGCCCGACTCCATCAGACTCGAATGAGGCCGAAATACCGAGAGATTGAGAGTGCTGACCAGCTGGAAAACGCCACCGGCGCCGACCGTAACCGCGGCGACGCGGTGCTAGAGCTGGATGACGTCGAGGTCGATCTCTTCGGCTCGCTCTAACGCGGCGAGCGCGATGGCGAGATCCTGGATCGCGAGTCCGGTCGAGTCGAACAGCGTGATGTCTGTGGGTGACTGACGACCCGGCGCATCGCCGGTCAGCACAGCGCCCAACTCCGTGACGTCGTCCCGCGTGATCTGGCCGGCCTCGACGACTCGCGCGATGTCGCCCGAGTGGCTGGCCTGCTCCCAGTCGTCGCAGAAGACGTGGCCACGCACGAGCTCGCTCGTCGCGACCTCGGCCTTCCCGGGCCCGTCGGCGCCCATCAGGCTCACGTGCTGGCCGGCGCGGAGTGATGCCTCGCCGAGAACCACCTCGTGACCGGGCGTCACGGTGGCGACGATGTCGGCACGAAGAGCGTCAGCGACAGACTCGGCTGCGGACGCACCGAGCTTCGCCGCCACCTGCTGCGCACGGCCCGAGTCGATGTCCCAGAGGACGACACGACGACCGCGCGCGAGAAACGTCCGTGCGACGGCGCGGCCGTTCACCCCGGCGCCGATCACCGCTGCGGTCTCCGCGTCTCGGCGGCCCAGCGTCTCCGCCGCGAGCACCGCCGCTGCGCCCGTGCGCAACGCCGTGACCGACCCCGCGTCGAGAAACGCGAGCAGCCGGCCGTCCTCTGCATCCGACAGGAGCACGACGCCGCTCACGGTCGGCAGGCCGCGTGCAGGGTTTCCGGGGAACGAGTTCACCCACTTGAGCAACGCGCGTCCGTTCCCGAGCGCCGGCATTGCTCGGAAATCGCCCGCCGGGTAGTTCGTCACGTACACCTTCGGCGGCATCGTCCACTCGCCGCGCGCGTGGGCGACGAAGCCCGCCCGCACGGCCTCGAGTGCCCGTTCCGGTGTGACCGCCTGCTCGACGTGCTCGGCGGTGAAGACCGGGACTGACGTCAAAGGGACTTCACGGACGACACCAGCTTCAACACCGACTCCTTCGCGTCCCCGAACAGCAGCGACGTCTGCGGCTCGACGAAGAGCGGATTGTCGATGCCCGCAAACCCGGTTGCCATCGACCGCTTCATCACGACGACCTGCTTCGCCTGGTCGACGTTCAGGATCGGCATGCCGTAAATCGGGCTGCCGGGTTCGTTGCGTGCGGCAGGGTTGACGACGTCGTTCGCGCCGATCACGAGCGCCACGTCCGTTTGTGCGAACTGCGGGTTGATCTCGTCCATCTCGCGGAGCGATTCGTAGGGGATGTTCGCCTCGGCGAGGAGCACGTTCATGTGCCCCGGCATGCGGCCCGCGACCGGATGGATCGCATAGTCGACCTCAATGCCCTTCTTCTCGAGCACGTCCGCAAGCTCGGCCACGGCGTGCTGCGCCTGCGCGACAGCCATCCCGTACCCGGGCACGATGATCACCTTCTGCGCATAGGCGAGCATGATCCCCACGTCCTGCGCAGTCACCGAACGCACGGTGCCTTCGACCGCGATCGCGCCAGCACCGGCCTGAACCTTCCCGAACGCGCCGAAGAGCACGTTGCCGATCGAGCGGTTCATCGCCCGGCTCATCAGCATGGTCAGCAGCGTGCCCGAAGCGCCGACGAGCGCGCCGCTCACGATCAAGACGTTCGAATCGAGCTCGAAGCCGGTCGCGGCGGCCGCGAGGCCGGTGAAGGCATTCAGGAGCGAGATGACGACGGGCATGTCGGCGCCGCCAATCGGCAACACGAACAAGACGCCGAACACGAGCGACCCGAGGAGGAGCGCGACGAGCAGCCACTGCCGTTCCGTGCCGGCAACGATCGCCACGCCGGCGGCGATCACCGCGGCCAGAAGCACGAGGTTGACGAACTGCTGACCCGGGTACGTGATCGGCCGGCCAGAGATCAGCCCCTGGAGCTTCGAGAACGCCACCATGGAGCCGGCGAACGAGACAGAGCCGATCAGGCCCGACAGCACGATCGCGAGCGCAACGTCTCCGTGCAGTCGCCCGGCCGCGGGCACGAGATTGTGGAACTCCGCCAGCGAGACCAGCGCCGCCGCTCCGCCGCCGACGCCGTTGAACAGCGCCACCATCTGCGGCATGGCGGTCATCTTCACCCTGCGCGCGCCGACCGCACCGAACGCGGCACCGATCGCCGCGCCGACCGGAATCCGCCAGCCGATGTGCAGGTGGGAGTGCGCCAGTGTGACGCCGATCGCGACCGCCATCCCCGCTGCCCCGACCCACGTCCCATGACGCGCCGTCGTCGGCGAGGAGAGGAACCGCAGTGCCAGGATGAAGCAGATGATCGTGACGAGGTAAAGCATGTTCGAGACGTTCTGGCTCACTCGGCGCCCTCGTCGTCCGGCGGTCGCGGTTTGCGGGCCTTGAACATCTCCAGCATGCGATCGGTGACGACGAACCCGCCGACGACATTGGCGGCGCCGAGGATCACGGCGACGAACCCGACCCAACTCGTGAGCGTGTCCGCATGCGCGAGTCCCGCGACGAGAATCGCGCCGACGATCACGATCCCGTGAATCGCATTCGTGCCCGACATCAGCGGGGTGTGCAAGAGCGTCGGCACCTTCGAGATCACCTCGATTCCGAGGAAAATCGAGAGCGCGAGGATTGTCAGCTCGACAACGACCTGCGCGAAGTGGCTCACGCGGCCGCCCGTTCTCGCGTCACGCACGCACCGGCCGTGATTTCGTCGTCCCAGTCCAGCGCCAGCGCCCCGCCGGGCGCGAGATGCGCAAGGAGCGCGGCGACGTTGCGTGCGTAGAGCTGGCTCGCGTGACCCGCCATCGAGCTCGGGAGGTTGATCGGTCCGACGACCTCGACACCGTTCACGGAGACAACTTCGCCGGGGCGCGTCAGCTCGCAGTTCCCCCCTGTTTCGGCGGCGAGGTCGATGATCACCGAGCCGCGGCGCATACGTTCGACTGCGGCGGCCGGGATCAGCTTCGGGGCCGGCCGCCCCGGAATCGCTGCTGTCGTGATCACCACGTCGAAGTCCGGAATGCGCTTCTCGAGCGCCTGCTGCTGGCGCTGCTGCTCCTCGGGGGTGAGCTCGCGTGCGTAGCCGCCGGCCGTCTCCTCGCCGACCACGCCGAGGTCGAGGAACGACGCACCGAGTGACTGCACCTGGTCCCGCACAGCGGGCCGCACGTCGAAACCGGAGACGACCGCACCAAGCCGGCGGGCGGTCGCAATCGCCTGCAATCCGGCGACGCCCGCGCCGAGCACGAGGACCTTCGCCGGCGGAATCGTTCCCGCGGCGGTGGTCAGCATCGGGAAGAACCGGGGCAGCCGCTCGGCCGCAAGCAGCGCGCCCTTGTAACCCGACACGGTCGCCTGCGACGAGAGCGCGTCCATGGTTTGCGCGCGGGTGATGCGCGGGATCGACTCCATCGCAAAGGCGACGACGCCGCGCGCCGCGAGGCGCTCGATCGCCGGCCGGTCGGTCAGCGGCTGCAGAAAGGCGATCAACAGCTGGCCACCGCGCAGCTTCGCTTCCTCGTCCGTGGACGGCTTCGTCACCTTGACGACCGCGTCGGTATCACTCCACGCGTCGGCGACGAGTTCAGCTCCGGCCTCCGCGTACGCGTCGTCGGCGAAGCCGGCGGCCTCCCCCGCGCTTCGCTCGACCGCGACCGTGAAGCCCTCCAGCCGCGTGACGACCTCCGGCACGAGTGCGACACGGTTCTCGCCCGCGGCCGTCTCTCTGGGAACGCCCACCCGCATCGGGGCGACGCTATCGCAGACCGCGCTGCTGTTGCTCCGCCAGATGACGACGCGGTTTCGGCATGGAGTTGGTGCAGACGCGGCGCGATTTCGGCCGTAGCGGGCAGGTACCGTTGCCCGCAGGGGCGCCGGGGTCGCGCCGGCGTCAGGCTGCGGCGGAGAAGGCGACCCCTAGACTCGCACGGTGACCCATCTCCTGCTCATGTACGGGCTCGTCCTGGTGTTCGGGTTCGTCGCGATCGAATCGGCGGGCGTGCCGATACCCGGCGAGACCACGCTGGTCGCCGCGGCCGTCCTCGCTTCGCAGGGTCACTATTCGATCGTGTCGGTCATCGCCGTCGCGGCCGCCGGCGCCATCGTCGGCGACAACATCGGCTACTGGCTGGGGCGGGAGGGCGGGCGGGCGCTGCTCGAGCGCGTGCCGGTCGTGCGTGACCACGTTGGGCGCTTTCTGCCGGCCGCCGAGCGCTTCTTCGAGCGTCACGGCCCGAAGGCGATCTTCTTCGCCCGCTTCTTTGCCATTCTTCGCGTCACGGCAGCGTGGGTTGCCGGGATCAGCCGGATGCCGTGGTGGCGCTTCCTGATCTGGAACGCAGCGGGCGGAATTGCCTGGGCCGTCCTGGTCGGCCTCGTCGCCTACGAGCTGGGACGAGCAGCGGCGGACGCGATCAGCCGGTACGGGCTCTACGCCGGCCTCGGGCTCATCGTCGTGGCGGTGGCGGCTGCGGTCACGGCACGGTTTTGGCGCAAGCGCCTGCTCGCCTTTACGAGGAATCGCCGCGACAAAACGGCGTAAATCGCAGAAGGCGGTTTTTCGGTAGCCTGCTGTGACTACTTTGCGGAAAGGAGAGAGGAATTGGCTCGTAAAACTGTGCTCGTTTGCGACAACTGCGGCACCGAAGTCGGCGAGAACAAAGGCGCGGCGATGCGCGTGACCTTCACCGACGCGCGGCGCGGCTCCAAGGTCGCGGATCTCTGCGACGACTGCGCAGGAACGATGCCGGGCCGCGCGGCCGCCCGCCGCGGGCGGCGTCCAAAAGCCGCAGCCTGAGATTGCCGCACGGTGCGCGGCTGGTCGCGCGGCCATCCCGGAACCGTCCATGGCCAGCACTACGATGGCTCGATGGGGCTGAGCCTCGTGGCGGGGCCCGCGAACGCGGGCAAGGTCGCGCTCCTGCTCGACCGCTATCTGGCTCGACTCGAGGACGAGCCGTTTCTGATCGTGCCGAACCGGTCGGACGTCGACCGGGTCGAGCGAGACCTGCTCCGCCGCTGCGGCTGTCTGCTCGGCGGTTCGATCGGCACGTTCGATGCGCTGTTCGAGCGGATCACGGCCGGCGAGCGCCGCCGCGTCGCGAGCGATGCGCAGCGTCTGCTGGTCGTTCGCCGCGCAATCGAGAGGATGCGGGCGCAGCTCGACGGCCTCACGGGCTCGTCGCGGTTCGGAGGCTTCGCCGAGTCGCTCCTCGCCACGATCGGCGAGCTCGAGTCCGGTCTGCTCGACCCGAGCGATCTCGACGGGGAGCTGGCTGCGCTCTACGGCGCCTACCGGAGCGAGCTCGACGATCTCGGTCTCGCCGACCGCGACCTCGTCCGCCGGCACGCCGCCGAGCGGCTGCAGAACGATCTCGACGCCTGGCACGGCGAGCCGGTGTTCGCGTACGGCTTCGAAGACCTGACCGCTGCGGAGTGGACGCTTCTCGAGGCGCTCGCCGGGCGCGCCGAGGTGCACGTCTCGCTCCCGTACGAGCCGGGGCGGGTCGCGTTCGAGTCCCTGCGCGGCACCGCTCGGGACCTCGCGGCGCTCGCGAACGGGCGCAGCATCGAGCTCCCCCCCGGCGAGCGTCTTGTGGCGCCGGCGCTCGCGCACCTCGAGCGGGCGCTCTTCGAGCCGCGACCGTCGCCTGCGCCGACGCTCGACGGCTCCCTCCGCTTCCTCGAGGGCGCTGGGACGCGGGGCACGCTCGAGCTCGTCGGGGACGAGATCCTCGTGTTGCTTCGCAGCGGCACCCCGGCCGACGAGATCGCGCTCGTCGCCCCGTCCGTCGAGCGCTGGCGTGGCCCAGTCGAAACGGTGTTCTCGAGCCTCGACATCCCACTCGCCGTCGACGGCCGGGTGGGACTCACGGCGACGCCGCTCGGGTACGCGCTGATCTCGTTGCTTCGCTTCGCCTGGGCCGCCGGAACTCGCTCGGAGCTGTACTCGTTCCTGCGCTCCCCGTACTCCGGCGTCGGGCGCGCGAGCGTCGACTTCGCCGAGGGTCGGCTCCGCGGCCGTGGCGTGAGCCGGCCGGAGCGTGTCGAGGAGGAGACCGAGCGGCTCCGCGAGGCGCCGCTCGTCGCCCTGCGAGAGCTGCGCGCCGCGGCCTCACCGGTCGCCGGCGTGCGCGCGCTCATCCGGTCGATGCTGCGCTCCAGGTATGGGCTCGCCGCGCCGCCGGTCGGCGACGCCGCGCGCCTCGATCTGCGCGCCGGCGCGGGCGTCAACGCGCTGCTGGACGAGCTCGACGACTGGTCGCAGTTTGCCGAGCCGGTCGCCGCCGTCGATGTGCTCGCCGCGCTCGAGCGCGTCGAGGTACCGCTCGGCTCCAGTCCCGAGTCAGGTCGCGTCGCGCTGGTCGATCTGCTCCGGGCGCGCACGCGACACTTCCGCGCCGTCTTCGTGCTCGGCCTCGACGAGGGCTCGCTGCCGCGGCGCCCGCGAGCGTCGGCGTTCCTCGACGACGACCGACGCGGCGAGCTCGGCCGGCGCCTCGAGCGCCCGGATCCGGTCAGCCGCGACCGCTACCTGTTCTATACCGCCTGCACGCGCGCGACCGAGCGACTCTACCTGGTGCGCGAGGCCTCGAGCGACGAAGGCACGCCGCGCGAGGCAAGCCCGTTCTGGAGCGAGGTCACGACGCTCTTCGAACCCGACGAGGTCAGTCGCGCGACTCGGCGACGGGCTCTGTCCGAGCTCACGTGGCCGCTCGAGGACGCACCGACGGAGCGCGAGCGTGTGCGCGCGCTCGCCCGACTCGCCGGCGGCGGGGAGGAGGACGCGGCCGCGGCGCTTGCCGATGCGAACGGCTGGACGCGCCGGCTGCAACGCGCGTCTCACGCGTTCCGGCGCCAGACCCGTCTGCGGAATCCGGTCGTGCTCGCAGAGCTCGGCGCGCGACGCGTCTTCTCGGCGACCGAGCTGGAGCGGCTCGGCGACTGCTCGTCGGCCTGGCTCTTCGAGCGAGTGATCGACCCGAAGACGATCGACGCGGAACCCGACGCGCTCCTGCGCGGCAAGGTCGCGCACCAGGCGCTCTACACGTTCTACGGCGGTCTGCCGAAGGAGCTCGGCTCGGACCGCGTCGGTGACGACAACCTCGGGGCGGCACTCGCCTTCCTCGGGCGGTGCCTCGACGAGGCGTTGCGCAGCGGCGTCCGGCTCGAGCTCTCGGACGTGCAGATGGCCGAGCTGCGCGTCGGACTCCGGCACGACCTCGAGCGGTTCGTCCGCGAAGAGGCGCACTCGCCGCTGCCACTCGTGCCACGGCGGTTCGAGGTCGGCTTCGGCAGCGAGCGCTCGGCGCCCGAGCTCCAGCGGGGGCTCGAGCTCGGAGACGGCGTGTTCATGAGCGGAAAGATCGATCGCATCGACGTCGATCCGTTCAGCGCGCGCGGGATCGTGCTCGACTACAAGTCGGGTAAGGGCTCGTACTCGGCAGCGGAGATCGACGCCGAGCAACGGCTCCAGATCCCGCTCTACATGCTCGTGCTGCGGGATCTCGTCGGCGTCGAACCACTCGGCGGTGTCTATCGCGCGCTTGCCGGCGGCGGCTCGGCGCGCGGCCTCCTTCGCGGTGAGGCCCGCGACGACCTCCCCGGCTTCAAGGCGAACGACTACCTGGGCGAGGACGCGTTCTGGGCGCAGCTCGAAGCGGCCCGCGAGCGCGCGCGCGCGAACGCGGAGCGCATTCGCCGCGGCGACGTGGATCACGACCCGCGCGGAGGCGAGTGCCCACCGTGGTGCGATCTCTGGACGATGTGCCGGGTGGCGCGCGGATGATGAACGGGCAACAGCTTGCTGCGGTCGCGGCGCGTGGCGAGGTGTTCGTCTCGGCCGGCGCCGGGACCGGTAAGACCTCCGTCCTCGTCGAGCGGTTCGTGCAGGCGGTGTGCGACGACGGGCTGGACGTCGATTCAGTCCTCGCGATCACCTACACGCGCAAGGCCGCGGCCGAGCTGCGCTCTCGTATCCGCACCGCGCTCGTCGCGCGCGACCGGCCGGAGCTCGCACGCGAGCTCGACGGCGCCTGGATCTCGACGATCCATGGCTTCTGCGCCCGGCTCCTGCGGGCGTATCCGCTTGCGGTCGGGATCGACCCGCGGTTCCGCGAGCTCGACGACGAGCACGGCGCCGTCCTTCGCGGCGAGGCCTTCGAGAGCGCACTCGCCGCGTTCTGCGCCGCCGGCGACGAGCCTCGGCTACGCCTGCTCGCGACGTACGGCAGCCGGGGGCTGCGGCGCATGCTGACGGGTGTCTACGAGACGCTCCGCTCGGCGGGCCGCGAGCTTGTGCTCGAGCTCGGCGAGCTTCCCGACCTCGATGGTGCGCTGGCCGACCTTCGCGACGAGGCCGCCGCGCTTGCCGCCGACCCGGACGCGACTCCGCGCCAGCTCGCGGCCGCTCGAGCTGCGCTCGATCTCCCACCGGTGCCGGAGGACCTGATCGAGCTGAAGCCGCTGCAGGCATCGGGTCCGCGTGCGGCGGCATTCGAGCAGGGACGCAAGCTTGTCCAGCAGGCGGCACTCGAGGTACTCGCCGGGCACGACAAGGAGCTCCTCCAGGAGCTGCTGGATCTGTTCGCGGCCGAGTACGCCGCTGGGAAGGAGCGCGAGTCCGCGCTCGACTTCGAAGACCTGCAGCTGTATGCGCGCAACCTGCTCCGCGATCGCAGCGAAGCGCGTGAACGCGAGCAGCTGCGCTTCAGGACGATCATGGTCGACGAGTTCCAGGACACGAACGCACTCCAGTGCGAGCTGATCGACCTCCTCGCCGGCGGCCCTGCAAAAGATCTCTTCTTCGTCGGTGACGAATTCCAATCGATCTACGGGTTCCGGCACGCCGATGTGCAGGTCTTCCGCGAGCGACGGGCTGCGGCTGCGGAGCGTCTGCCGCTGACCGAGAACTACCGCTCGCGACCCGAGGTGCTCGCCGCCGTGAACTACCTCTTCGAGCCTGCGTTCGGAGAGAGCTTCCAGCCGCTCGCCGCCGCGCGCGAGTTTCCCGATCCCGTGTTCGGCCATCCGGTCGAGCTCCTCGTCACGGACAAGGAGTCCTACCGAGATTCCGGCGAGCACTGGCGCCGCGCCGAGGCGCGGCACATCGCGCGCCGGGTGCGCGGGCTCGTGGACACCGACGCGGCCGCGCCCGGCGAGATCGTGCTTCTCTTCGCCGCCGGCACGGACGCCGACGCATACGAGGAAGAGCTGCGCGCACAGGGCTTGCCGACGTATCGCGCGACCGGGCGCGGGTACTTCGGCCAGCAGCAGGTCGTCGACCTTCTGCTCTACCTGCGTCTGCTGCACAACCGCTACGACGACGAAGCGCTCGTGGCAGTGCTCGCGTCGCCGTTCGTCGGCGTGTCGAACGACGCGCTGCTCCTGATCCGCCGGCACGCGGGACGCCGGCCGCTCTTCAGCGGCATCGAGCGCTCGTTGCCGGAACCACTGGACGCGCGTGACGAGCGGCTGCTCAAGGCGTTCAAGCAGCGGTACGAGCGCCTCGTCGCGCTGTCGGCCCATGCGTCGCTCGAGCAGCTCTGCGAGCAGATCGTCTGCGAGCACGACTACGACCTCGCCGTGCTGGCACGCTGGGATGGCAAGCGCCGCTACGCAAACCTCCGCAAGCTGATGCGGCTTGCGCGCGGGTACGAGGAGCTGCGCGGCCGGGACATCGAACGCTTCGTTCGGTTCATCCGCGACCAGGAGGCGCTCGGGGCGGCGCAGCTCGAGGCGGTCTCCGAGGAAGAGGGCGCCGATGCCGTGCGGCTGCTCACGATCCACGGTGCGAAGGGCCTCGAGTTCAAGATCGTTGTCGTCGCGGACGCCGGTCGCGACACAGTCCGTCGCCCCGGCGCCGACGAGATCCTCGCGCGGCCGGACGGCCGCTTCGGCTTCAAGGTCGTGCATCCGGTGACCGGTGGCAAGCACTCGGTCTTCGACTACGAGCGCGTGCAGGAGGCCGAGCGCCAGGACGAGGAAGCGGAGCGGCTCCGCCTCTACTACGTCGCGATGACGCGCGCGATCGACCGCCTGATCGTGTCCGGCGCGGTCGACCGCGTCCGCACCACGCCGATCGGCTGGGTCCTTTCTCGGCTCGAGTGCGAGGGCCAGCTCCAGCAGGCAGAGGGGCCTTTCGAGCTCGAGCGCGGCAACGCGCGCTTCCTCGTCACCGTCGACCGCTACGCGCCGGCGCCGGAGTCCGCCGTCCCGCACGAGCAGGATAGCCAGCTCGCGCTGTTCGCCGAGCTGCCCGCGGCTGGCCCCGCGCCCGGCTACCGGCTGCCTGAGCTCGCGCCCGTGCCGCCGCCCCCCCTCCACCGCGTGCGTCGGCTGTCGTACTCGGCGCTTGCGCTCTACGAGCGCTGCTCGTACCGCTACTACGCCGAGCGCGTCGCCGGGCTCCGCGAGGTGCGTCGAATGGCCGACGGCGACGGCGGCCTCGCCGCGACCGAGATCGGCGACGCCGTGCACAGGCTGCTCGAGCTCGTCGACCTGCGCGAGCCTCGGCAGCCGGACCTGGCCCTCGTCGCGGCGTGGTACCCGCGCGTCACGGCCGACGAGCTCGAGCGGATCGGGAACTTCGTGCAGGTGTATTGCGACTCCGAGCTCGCGCAGCGCGTCGCCGCGCTCGACGATGCGCG
>Ga0070731_10003276_pt1 | contig 14739 bp, 20 predicted proteins | sample Coa_R1_2_FD_66448 | JGI IMG/M metagenome (GOLD analysis project Ga0070731, IMG submission 66448) | Surface soil microbial communities from Centralia Pennsylvania, which are recovering from an underground coalmine fire - Coalmine... | ecosystem: Environmental > Terrestrial > Soil > Unclassified ... | reverse complement strand
CGACGACGAGCACTCCAACCAGCAGCCAGCGGTTGCGCAAAGACACGATCTACGACCCCCCCTTGTTGTTCGCCTCCGGGCTCGGTCGCGCTATCGGCAGCAGCCACACGAGACTCAAGCCGCGCAGTGCCGCACGAGCACGGATATGTGCAAAGGTTCGCACACTTCGCGGACGCCCGCGACCCACACGAAGGAGGTTCGGCCGACACATGTCCGGTGAGTCGCTCTCCAGCGACTTCGTCTCCGCGGAGGAGGCGGAGGCGCTCGACCGGCGGTTCGTGTTCCACCCGTTCACGAACCTCGCCGGCCACCTCCGATCGGACGCGCCGGTGATCGTCGCCGGCGAGGGCTCGACCGTCCGCGACGCGCGCGGCCGCAGCTACCTGGACGCGATGGGCGGGCTCTGGTGCGTCAACGTCGGCTACGGGCGCCGTGAGATCGCCGATGCTCTCCGTGACGAAGCGCTACGCCTCGGCTACTACCACGCGTTCTCCTCGATGGCCACCGACCTTCCGGCCGAGGTCGCCGAGCGTGTGATCGACCTCTACCCGGCCCCGATGTCGAAGGTGTTCTTCGGCAACAGCGGCTCCGATGCAAACGACACGCAGGTCAAGCTCGTCTGGTACTACAACAACCTCCTCGGCCGCCCCGAGAAGAAGAAGATCATCTCGCGGCAGCGCGCCTACCACGGGGTGACGGTGGTCTCAGCGTCCCTGACCGGCCTCACCTCGCTGCACGAGGGCTTCGACCTGCCGCTGCCGATGATCCGGCACACAACGGCCCCGCACCGGTTCTGGGAGGCGCTGCCGGACGAGACCGACGAGGACTTTGCGGCGCGCCTGGCCGGCGATCTCGAGCAGCTGATCCTCGCCGAAGGCCCGGAGACCGTGGCTGCGTTCATCGGCGAGCCGTTGCAGGGGGCGGGCGGCGTGATCGTCCCGCCGCACACCTACTGGGAGCGGATCCAGGAGGTGCTCCGCACCTACGACGTCCTGCTGATCTGCGACGAGGTCATCTGCGGCTTCGGCCGGCTCGGCCGCTGGTTCGGCGCCGAGGTGTTCGACATCGAGCCCGACCTCGTGACGATCGCGAAGGGGATCACGTCCGGCTACGTGCCGCTCTCCGGCTGCCTGGTCTCCGAGAAGGTCTGGAGCGTGCTCGTCGAGGGCAGCGCGCGGCTCGGCGCCTTCGCCCACGGCTACACGTACACCGCCCATCCGCTCGCCGCGGCCGCGGCGCTCGCCAATCTCGACGTGCTCGAGAACGACGGGCTCGTCGAGCAGGCGGCCGCCAGGGGCGCCCACCTCCACCGTCGGCTGCACGAGGCGTTCGACGACCACCCGCTCGTCGGCGAGGTACGCGGGCTCGGGCTGATCGCCGGCGTCGAGTTCGTCGCCGAGAAGGATCCGCCCGCGCGTTTCGACCCGGCCCTGACGGTCGGCGCCCGTGTGAACCGGCGCTGCCTCGAGCTCGGGCTGATCTCCCGGGCGCTGCCGATGACGGACACGATCGCGTTCTCGCCGCCGCTCGTCGTCGCCGAGGCCGAGCTCGACGACATGGTCGCGATCGCGCGGCAGGCCGCAGACGACGTCGCGGCAGAGCTTCGGTGACGGAGCGCATGGCCGAGGACTGGCGTGTCACGGTCGACCTGCAGGACGACGCGCACGCCGGTCGGCTGGTGCAGGCGCTGCGCGAGCGCGAGGTCGAGGAGGACGCCCGGCGGCGGCTCGGCGACCGGATCGCGGTCAGCGGCAACGCCGGCCGCGTCTTTCTTTACGCGGACAGCGACGAGGCCGCCGGCACCGCGAGGGAGGTCACGGAGGACCTGCTCCGTGCCCACGGGCTGCACGGCGAGCTGAGCCTCGAACGCTGGCACCACGAGGAGGAACGCTGGGAGGACGCGAGCGTGCCGCTGCCGTCGACCCGAGCGGAACACGAGGCGGAGCACGAGCGGCTCGAGCAGGAGGAGGCGGAAGAGTCGCGCGCCTCCGGCGTCGCCGAGTGGGAGCTCCGCATCGAGCTTGCGTCACACCACGACGCCCGCGCGCTCGCGGAGCGGCTCGAACAGGAGGGCTACCGCATCGTTCGCCGCTGGACGTTCCTCGTCGTCGGCGCTGCCGACGAAGACGACGCGAAAGCCCTCGCCGAGCAGCTGCGCGCGGAGCTGCCGCCCGGCGGGACGATCCACGTCGAGCCGGGCAGCGGCGTCGTCTGGGAGCTCATGCCGCGCAATCCGTTCGCCGTCTTCGGCGGGCTTGCCGCTTGACCTGGGCCGGCGGTCGCTGCAGGCTGCGGCGTGACGATCCCTTTGCGTTGAAGGCGAGGGCCCGCCGTCGGCAGGCCCTCGGTGCGAGCGGAGGTCTGTGCTGGCCCGCTACTGGCCTTGCTTCACGCCCGGCTCTGCCCACTCGAGCTGGATTGCGTGCGTGTGCCGCCCGCCGGGCAGGTTGGCAGCAATGTCCAACCCGCTTCGTCGTTTCGTACTACGATCGACTTCCCCGGCGCGAGGTCGCGTAAAACATCGCCATGCATGCCTGGTTGCAAGCCGTCGCCGACCGCCTGAGCGCCGCGTCCGGCGCCGCCCGCGGCGAGCTGGAGCTCTCCGCCGTCGAGATCGAAGCGTTGCTCGACCTCGCCGGGAGCGCAGCCCACGAGAGCGGTGCGCGCACGAATGCGCCGCTCACCTGCTACCTCGTCGGGCTCGCGCGGGGTCTGAGCGGCGCGCAGCTCGCCGGGCTGATCGACTCAGCTGCGCCGGGTTCGCCACGCGAGCTGGGCGGCGACGACGAGTAACAGCCCGCCGAAGAGGCGCTGCAGGGTCGCCTCCGGCACTCGCACGGCGACGAGCACTCCGAGCTGTACGCCGGCAACCGACGCCGCACCGACGAGCGCGGCCGCACGCGGGTCGATGTTGCCGTAGCGCCACTGGCGCCAGGATCCGATCAGCGCCGTCGGCAGGATCGCGAGCAGCGACGACGCCTCGGCGTGCAGCTGCGTCAGTCCGAGGCCGAGCACGAGCGCCGGCACGAAGAGGATTCCTCCACCGACGCCGAAAAGCCCTGCGAAAACGCCGGCCACGACGCCGAGCAGGGCGATCAGGGCGAGCGTCATACGAGCAGCCGAATGCCGACGGCGGCCAGGACGAGCGCGAAGCCGTAGCTCAGCTTCCGCACGGGCAGCCGCTGCTGGAGCGCCGTGCCCACGATGACGCCGAGCACGGCTGGGATGCCGACGAGCGCGGCGGCGCCGGGCTTGACGTCGCCGTGGAGCGCGTACGTGATCGACCCGGCGACGGAAGAGACGAGGATCGCCGCCAGCGACGTCGCCGAAGCCCGCCGCTGGTCGAACGAGCGCACGAGGACGAGCAGCGGCACGATCAGGATTCCGCCGCCGACACCGAACAGCGCCGCCAGGAAGCCGGCCGCGAGCCCGATCAGAACGAGGCTCGCCACGACCCGACTCTAGGCCAGACGAGAAGCGCCCCTCCTGCGGCGAGGGGCGCTTCTCTGTTCGGCCTCCCTTTCGGCCCTACGCCGGCCGGCGCCGACCGGATTTCCGTCAGACCTCCGGCGGCCGGTCCCCGACGAGCTCTGCGACACGGGCCGACGAGACGAGCACCGCGTCGATGCCGGCGCGCTCGAGCGCGAGCACCTCGTCGCGGCTCGCGACCTCGACCTCGGCAATCGCGAGCTTGCCTGCCGGAACGTCCGGCAGCAGCTCGAGCACGGTCTCGAGCGGATCCTCGTCGGCGTCCGAGTCGCGGGCCGAGAGCAGGAAGATCTCCGGGTCGAGCTGCTCGAGCGCCAGCTCGAGCTCGTCCTCGTCGCGGACGTCGGCGACCGGCTCGAGCTCGCCGAGCGCGGGCTCGTCGTCGGGACGGATCGTCACTGCGTCCGCGTCGACCGCCGGGCCGCGGCCGGTCCAGAGGAGTGGCAGCGTCGTCGCAGTCCGGATGCCCGCGATCGGGTGCTCGAGCGCGACGGCCTTGGCGCCGTTGGCCTCGGCCGCCCGCGCGCCGTCGGCGTCGTCGACACGCGCGATGATCGCGATCCCGTCGCCCTCCGAGATCCGGATGCTGAGACGTCGTGACTCGGGCACGTGCGCCGCGAACCCTAGCTAGACGCCAATCGGGTGCCAGACCGTCTTCAGCTCGAGGAAGGCGGCGATCTCGTACAGGCCCTGGCTGTCGGACTGTCCGGCGACGACGCGCTTCACGTTGTCCGCGGCCGCCCGCTCGAGGTCGGAGCGCAGGCCGTCGGCTCCCGTGACGTCGATCGCGTTCACGTCCATGTGCGAGGCGAGCCACGGCGCGAGCTCGGCGCGGAAGCCGGTCAGCAGGTTGACCGTGCCGGCTGGAACGTCGCTTGTCGCGAGGACCTCGGCGAGCTCGATCGCAGCGAGCGGGCTCGTCTCGGATGCAAGTGCGACGACCGCGTTGCCGCCGACGACCGCGGGGGCGAGACGCGAGACGAGACCGAGCAGCGGCGGCTCATCCGGAGCGACGATGCCGACGACGCCGGTCGGCTCGGGGATGCTGAAGTTGAAGTAGGGCCCCGCGACCGGATTCGACGAGCCCAGTACCTGTGCGAGCTTGTCGGCGAAGCCTGCGTACCAGACCCAGCGGTCGATCGCACGCTCGACCTCGGCGCGCCCGCTCACGAGCTCTGCGAACTCCGCCGTGCGCGCCTCCATCATCTCCGCGATCCGGTACAGGACCTGGCCGCGGTTGTACGCGGTCGCGCCCGCCCACTTCGGCTGCGCCGCGCGCGCGGCGACGACTGCGTCGCGCACGTCCTTGCGCGAGGCCCGCGCGACGTTCTGTCCCTGCGACTCGTACGTCCGGCCGCTCTCGCTGCGCGGGAAGCCGCCTCCGATGTAGAGCTTGTACGTCTTCTTGACCGGCAGCCTGCTCACTGCACAGCGCCTGCGAGGTAGGGCGCGAGGCCGTGGCGCCCGCCCTCGCGGCCGAAACCGGACTCCTTGTAGCCGCCGAACGGGCTCGCAGGGTCGAAGCGGTTGTACGTGTTCGCCCAGACGACTCCGGCCCTGAGGCGCTCGGCCATCCAGAGGATGCGCGACCCCTTCTCGGTCCACACGCCGGCGGAGAGGCCGTACGGCGTGTTGTTCGCCTTCTCGACCGCCTCGTCGGGAGTGCGGAACGTGAGCACGCTGAGCACAGGCCCGAAGATCTCCTCCTGCGCGATACGGTAACTCTGCGCGACGTTGGTGAACACCGTCGGCGCGAACCAGTAACCGCGCTCCGGCAAGCGGCACGGGGGCTGGTAGATCTCGGCCCCCTCGGCGCGGCCCGCGGCGACGAGCTCCTCGATCTTGTCGAGCTGCTGCCTCGAGTTGATCGCGCCGACGTCGGTGTTCTTGTCGAGCGGATCGCCGACGCGCAACGTCGCCATCCGCCGCTTCAGCTTGTCGACCACCGCCTCGGCGACGGACTCCTGCACGAAGAGGCGCGAGCCGGCGCAGCACACGTGACCCTGGTTGAAGTAGATGCCGTTGACGATTCCCTCGACGGCCTGGTCGATCGCGGCGTCGTCGAAGACGATGTTCGCCGCCTTGCCGCCGAGCTCGAGCGTCAGCTTCTTGCCGGTACCGGCGAGCCGCCGTTGGATCGCCTTGCCGACCTCGGTCGAGCCCGTGAACGCGATCTTGTCGACGTCGGCGTCGACGAGCGCGGCGCCGGCCGCGCCGTCGCCGGTGACGATGTTGACGACACCGGGCGGGAGCTCCGCCTGGCAGACGACGTCGCAGAAGAGGAGTGCTGTGAGCGGCGTCGTCTCGGCGGGCTTGAGCACGACAGTGTTACCGGTCGCGAGCGCCGGAGCGATCTTCCAGGCGAGCATCAGGAGCGGGAAGTTCCAAGGGATGATCTGGCCGGCGACGCCGAGCGGCCTCGGCTCACGGTTCGGAAATGCGTACTCGAGCTTGTCCGCCCAACCCGCGTAGTAGAAGAAGTGCGCGGCCGCGAGCGGCAGGTCGACGTCGCGCGACTCCTTGATCGGCTTGCCGCCGTTCAGCGACTCGAGCACCGCGAACTCGCGCGAGCGCTCCTGCAGGATGCGCGCGATCCGGAACAGGTACTTGGCGCGTTCGCTGCCCGGCAGCGCCGACCAGTCGATGAACGCCTCGCGCGCGACGGCGACCGCGTGCGTGACCTCGGCCGGCGTCGCTTGCGCGACGGTCGCGAGCGGCTCCTCGTCCGCCGGCGAGACCGTCGTATAGGTCTCGGTCGGCTCGAGCCACTCGCCGCCGACGAAGAGCCCGTAGCGCTCGTGCAGCGCGACGATCTCACGCGACTCGGGTGCTGGCGCATACGTCCAGTCGCGCGGGACCGGAGCGGCGCCGCGGCGCTTCTCGACTTCAGTCATTGGTGAAGTAGTCGCGGGACTGATACGCGCCCGTCTTCTCCTTGCGGATCTGCATCAGGATGTCGTTCACGAGCGACGAGGCGCCGATGCGGTACAGGTCGGGCGTGAGCCAGTCCGGGCCGAGCGTCTCGTGCACCTGGACGAGGTACTGGATCGCGTTCTTCGACGCGCGGATGCCGCCCGCCGGCTTCATGCCGATGCGGCGGCCGGTGCCGTCGTAGACGTCGCGAATCGCCTCGAGCATGACCAGGTGCACGGGGAGCGTCGCCGCGCCCGGCAGCTTGCCGGTCGACGTCTTGATGAAGTCGGCGCCCGCGGCGATCGCGAGCAGCGACGCCCGGCGGACGTTGTCGTACGTCCCGAGCTCGGCGACCTCGAGGATCACCTTCAGGTGCGCGCCGCCGCACGCCTCCTTGACGCGCACGATCTCGTCGTAGACCTGCCCATAGCGTCCGGACAGGAATGCGCCGCGGTCGATCACCATGTCGATCTCGTCGGCGCCGAAGGCGACGGCGTCCTCGACCTCGCGCAGCTTCACGTCGATCGGGCTCTGCCCGGACGGGAAGGCGGTCGCGACCGACGCGACCTTGACGCTGCTGCCGGCGACTCGCTCCTTCGCGACCGCGACGAGATTCGGGTAGACGCAGACCGCCGCGACGGAGGGCACGCCCGGGTCGGTCGGGTCGGGCCGGATCGCCTTCGAGCAGAGCGCGGCCACCTTGCCGGGCGTGTCCTGGCCTTCGAGCGTCGTTAGGTCGCAGCAGCGGATCGCGAGGTCGAGCGCCCAGAGCTTGGCGTCGCGCTTGATGCTCCGCTTCGCGAGCTCGCCGGCCCGCGCCTCGACGGCGACCTGGTCGACGGCGCCCGTCCGCGGCAGCCTCAGCTTCAGCGGGAGCTCGAACTCGGCGGGCAGCGCCGGCGTTTGCACCATGAGTCGAGTCTAGCTCCGGCCCTGCGGCAGGAACCTGCGAGACTCGGGCCGTGCCGGAAGCGGAGATCGGGGTCTTCGGCGGCTCCGGGTTCTACTCGTTCGTCGACGTCGTCGACGAGCTCGAGGTCGAGACGCCGTACGGGCGTCCGTCGGCGCCGGTCGTGGTCGGCGAGGTCGCGGGCCGTCGCGTCGCGTTCCTGCCGCGGCACGGTCGCGCGCACGAGCTGCCGCCGGCGCAGATCCCCTACCGGGCGAATATCTGGGCGATGCGCGAGCTCGGCGTGCGCCGCCTGATCGGGCCCTGCGCCTCGGGCGCGCTGCGGCCCGAGCTCGAGCTCGGCGCCTTCGTCGTCTGCGACCAGTTCGTCGACCGCACCTCCGGCCGCGCCGACACTTTCTACGAGGGCCCCGAGACGACGCACGTCTCGGCCGCCGACCCGTACTGCCCCGACCTGAGGCGCATCCTCGTCGAGACGGCGCACGAGCTCGGCATCACGGTGCACGACGGCGGCACGGTCGTCGTGATCCAGGGACCGCGCTTCTCGACGCGTTCGGAGTCGAGGTGGTTCCAGTCGATGGGCTGGGACATGATCAACATGACGGCGTACCCGGAGGGCTGGCTGGCGCGCGAGCTGGAGCTCTGCTATGCGAACATCTCGATGGTCACCGATCACGACGTCGGCGTCGAGGGCGCCGCACCGGTGACGCACGAGACCGTGATCCGCGTCTTCGCGGAGAACAACGAGAAGCTCCGCGCGCTGCTCTTCGCCGCGATCCCGAAGATCGGCCAGCAGCCCGAGGACGTGTGCGCGACGGCGCTCCGCGGCGCGCGAGTGTAGACCGGCCCGAGCCGTCAGCGCTCCGTGCGCGCGAGCCCGCGGCCCTCGTGCCAGCTCTCGATCACGAGCTTGTCGCCGCGGTCGTTCAGCGCGACGAGGACAGCCTCGGTGATGTCGGCCGTGAAGAGGTGGTAGCGGCCTTGCTCGTCGCTCTCGCGCGTCACCGCGCGAGCCGTGCCTGCGACCTTCGCGTCACCGTGCCAGCCGGGCGGGTCGTCGGAGCCGCTGTGCAGCGCGAAGCGCGGGTCGCGGAGAAGGTCGACTGCCTTGACCGAGTTCCACATCGCGCCGAACTGGAGCTCGCCGTCGACGACGTCGCACTCGATCCCGCTGATGCGCGGCGAGCCGTCCTTCCGAAGTGTCGCGATCGTCTTGTGCGTGTGCACGTCGAGCCGCGCGCGAACACGCGCGGCAAACTCGGGCGCCTCCGCCTCGAAGCCGCGCCACGTCGCCACGAGCGCACGCTACCGGCAGCGCCGCCCGCTCAACGGTCCGCGCCCCACCCATCCCGGGGGGTCCACCCGCAACCCGCCCGAAGCCTACGGCCGAACGTGTGCCGTGTCCGTGACCGGGTCGGAAGGAATGCGGAACGTTTCGTCCACACGACGGCGCGTCGCGCAACCGACGCTCACAGGCCGAGCCGTTCGAGCATCGTCTCATCGCGCCGCCACTTCGGTGCCGCGCGCACCTGTAGCTCGAGGAAGATCGGGTGGCCGAGCAGCTCCTCGATCGCCGGCCGCGCCCAGCGGCCGATCTCGCGCACCATCGAGCCGCCCTTGCCGATCAGGATCTGCTTCTGACTCTCGGTCTCGGTGTAGATGCGGACGTGCACGCGCCGGTCGTCGATCTCGACCAGCTCGGCGGTGACCGCGTGGGGTACCTCCTCGCGGGTCAGCCGCAGCGCCTGCTCACGCACGAGCTCGGCGACCCGCGCCTCGAGTGGCAGGTCGGTCACCTCGCCCTCGGCGTAGTAGCGCGGGCCCTCCGGCAGCAGGGAGATCAAATCGTCGCGGAGGTCGTCGATCCCCTCGCGGGTCTTGGCGCTGACCGGATGCAGCGAGTAGAAGTCGCCGAGTTCGGACGCCGACTTCATCTGCGTCGCGACGTGTGCCGCCTTCAGCCGATCGACCTTGTTCACCACGATCACGACCGGAATACCGAGCGAGAAGACCCGCCGGGCCACGAACCGGTCGCCTCCGCCGATCCGCTCGCGGGCGTTGACGACGAGCAGCACGGCGTCGAGGTCGTCCGCCATCGTCTCGTCGACCCGGTTCTGCATCCGCGCCGTCAGAGCGTCGATCGGCCGCTGCCAGCCCGGCAGATCGACGAGCACGAGTTGCACGTCGTCGGTCGTATAGATACCGCGAGTCCGATGCCGCGTCGTGTGCGGGACACGGGAGACGATCGCGACCTTTGCGCCGGTGAGCGCGTTCACGAGCGTTGACTTGCCGACGTTCGGCCGGCCGGCGACGGCGACGAAGCCTGACTTCACAACTCCACTCGCATCACCGGCAGCATCCGGTGCCACGAGCTCAGCCGCTCGCCGACCCGGTGGGCGCCCATCTTCTGGTAGAAGCCGACCGCGTTCGGCTCGGCCTCGAGCTCGAGCGTGCTCGCACCGAACTCGCGCGCCCGCGCGGCCGCCCGGCAGAAGAGCGCGCGGCCAACGCCGTTGCCGATCCAGGGCGGGTCGACCCACAGATCCTCGAGCAGCCAGCGCCCCTCGGCTGCGCACAGGAGCGTCATCCACGCGATGAGCACGCCCTCCGCCTCGGCCACTTCGACCTCGCCGACCGGCGTCAAGCTCTCCGCCCACGTGCGGACGCGCTCGGCGTCGTAGCCCCAGTACGCCTTCGCGGCGCCAGCGATCTCACGGAGCCGCGCAGCGTCACCGTCGCGGGCGGGGCGGATCAGAAGGTCCATGCGTCGGGCAGCAGATCGGCCGGCGTCGTCGTCTTGATCGCGCCGCCGGCGTCGCGGTAGCTGACCTGGCCGATTCGGAACTCGTGCAGCCACTGCCGGCAGCCGCCGCACGGGACAGCGGTGATGCCGATCGCAGTCAGCTCCCCCGGCCGCAGACCTGCCGCGACTGCCGCCGCGATCGCGTTCTTCTCGGCGCAGATTCCGAGCGGGTAGGCGGCGTTCTCGACGTTGACGCCCACGAACTCACGCCCGTCGCCCGCCCGCACGACCGCTCCGACGAGGTAGCGCGAGTACGGCGCGTACGCCTGCGCGGCGGCGGCCTCGGCACGCTGGACGAGCTGCTCCGCCACGGTCATCGCCGGCACCGCTCAGCTGCACGGCGCGTTCGGGAATCAGAACGAGAGCTCCAACCAAACCGAACGCGTAGCGTGTTCACGCGAGCTGGAAGAGCGCGAGGGCGGTCAGCGATCCGAGCAGGGCGCCGAAGACGACCTCGAGGGCCGAGTGGACGCCGGACTCGACGCGCGCCTGCGCGACGAGGAGCGCCAGGACGAGGGCGATCACCGCGACGGTGAACCGGTGGCTCGAGCCGGCCGCGTACGTGACCGCGATCCAGGCGGCGAACGCGATCGCCGCGTGACCCGACGGCAGCCCGCCGCGGAGGGGCGTCCCCCGCCCGGTCCAGGCCTTCGTCGCCACGACGGCGACGACGGTGACGGCGAGCGCCGCGAGCGTCACCGCGGCCGGTGCTTCGCGCAGCCGATCGAGCAAGTGGCCCGAGCGCGCGCTGACCCGATGCGCGAAGACGAGGTAGCCGACCGCGACGGCGTTCAGCGTGGCGATCAGCACTGCGCCGGCCGCGACGTCCTTCGCGAGCTTCGCCATCGGGTCGAACGACGACGTGGCGACGTCGATCGCTCCCTCGATCGCCGAGTTGATCATCTCCGCGATCAGGACGAACGTGATCGAGATCAAGAGCGCGATCAGCTCGATCTTCGAGACCGCGACGACGAGCGCGAGAACGATCACACCGATCGCGACGACGAAGTGGATCCGCATGTTCCGCTGCGTGCGGAGGACGTGAATGATCCCCTCGAACGCATAGTTGAACGAATCGAAGATCGTGCGTGAGCGCCACGAGCTCATGTCAGCAACTCCTGCTCGCGCGCCTCCATCGCCGGCCCGTGGTCGTAGCCGAGCAGATGCAGAAGACCGTGCGTCAACGGCTCACGCCAGGCCTCGCCGACGACCTGCGGGCAGAGGACGACGTCGCCGAGGGACCGCGGCACGCCGTCCGGCAGCGCCTCGCGGCCGTCGATCGGGAAGGACAGCACGTCGGTGGGCTCGTCGATGCCGAGATGCTCCCGCTTCAATGCCTGCATCTCGTCGGGCGCGACGAACGTGAGCCCGAGCTCGCCGTCGTCGATCCCCTCCGCGCGCAGCACCCGGCCGGCAAGCTCGACTGCGGCCGCCTCGTCGACCACGATCCCGCTTCGGTTCGCGACCTCGACCGAGAGCACGCTCACCGCCTCCGTTCGGTGCCCGTCTCCTCCGCATGCTGCTTGTACGCCTCGACGATTCGCTGCACGAGCTTGTGGCGGACGACGTCCTCGTGCCCGAAGCGGATGAATGCGATGCCGTCGATGTCGCTCAGGATGTCCTGCACCTGGATCAGGCCGGAAGCCTGATCACGCGGGAGGTCGATCTGCGTCACGTCCCCGGTCACGACCACCTTCGAGCCGAAGCCGAGCCGCGTGAGGAACATCTGCATCTGCTCCGGCGACGTGTTCTGCGCCTCGTCGAGGATGATGAAGCTGTCGTTCAGCGTCCGTCCACGCATGAACGCGAGCGGCGCGACCTCGATCGTGCCGCGGTCGAGGTACGTGTTCGCCTTCTCGGGGTCGAGCATGTCGTACAGGGCGTCGAACAGCGGCCGGAGGTACGGGTCGACCTTCGCGAGCATGTCGCCGGGTAGGAAGCCGAGCCGCTCGCCGGCCTCGACCGCGGGCCGCGTCAGGATGATCCGCGCGACCTCGCGCTCGGAAAGCGCTGCGACCGCGAGCGCCATCGCCAGGTAGGTCTTGCCCGTTCCCGCCGGGCCGATGCCGAACGTAACCGTCCGGTTGCGGATCGCGTCGACGTACGCCTTCTGGGTCACGGTCTTCGGCGCGATCTTCTTGCCGCGATGGCGCCAGACGACGGCGTCGAAGACCTCGCGGACGTCCTGCTCGGCCTCGAGGGCACCGAGGACCGCGTCGACCGTGTGCGCGCCGATCTGGTGGCCGCCTTCGACGAGCTCGACGAGCTCGTCGATCACCTCGCGCGCCTCGCTGACGTCCTCGTCCGTGCCCTCGAGCGTCAGCCGGTTACCGCGGAGGCGGATCGTGCAGTTGAGCCGGTCGCGAAGCGCCTCGAGCACCCCGTCCGCCATGCCGGCGAGCTCCACCGCAACGGCGTTCGAGACGTCGAGAACCTCCTGCACAAACCGCAGTGTAGGCAGTGGCGCGAACGACACGGCCACGCCGGAGACGCCTCGGTACGTCCGGGATGCCAGCGGCGGCCCAGGTGTTGAGTCACGTTGCCACCTTCGCCAAGGGGCGGAAGTGCACCGGCCTCGGTCCCGGCGACGCGTTCGGCGAGCCGGCGCTGATCGCCGGGCCGCGCGGACCGCGACCGTGACCGCCCAGACGCCGCTGACGTGCCTCGAGCTCGCGAGCTGGGGCTTCCGCGAGTCGTCCAGAGCGACGGCGAGGTCGCCTGGCGGCTGCCGCAACACGTGATGGCGACGCTGAGCGACGGCCGCGGCTGAGCCGTCGACGACTGCCCGCGGCGCTCAGGGAGGCGACGGCCAGCGGGGCCGACGCGGCGACTCCCGCTCGAGAGCGTCCCAGTCCTCGCGGATCGGCGAGAAGATCTCGAACGCGACCGCTCCGTCCGGGCCGGCCTCGACCGAGTGCGGCACGTCGGCGAGGATCGTCCACGTCCCGCCCGCCTCGACGGTCTTCGTCTCGTCGCCGATCGTGAACGTCATCGAGCCCGCGAGCAGCATGCCGATCTGTTCCTGGCCGTGGCTGTGCTCGGGAACGACCGCGCCGGGATCGAGCTCGACCAGGCTCATCGTCATCCGGTCGCTGTTCACGGCTCGGGCGGTGACGCCGTTCCAGATCCGGCGCACGTCGAGGTCGCCGACTTCGGCGAACGCGCTCACGCCAGCTTCTCGCGAACGAGCTGGCTGACGGCCGAACCGTCGGCGCGCCCTGCGACCTGCGGCATCACGTCCGCCATCACCCGGCCCATGTCGCGGAGGCTCGTGGCGCCGTTCTCGGCGATCGCGTCGTCGACGATCCGCTCGAGCTCCTCCTCGTCGATCGGCTCGGGCATGAACTCCTCGAGTACGGCGAGCTCCGCCTCCTCCCCGGCCGCCTGCGCCTCGCGCCCGCCGGCACGGAACGCCTCTGCTGCCTCCAGGCGGCGCTTGCGCTCGCGCTGGAGCACCTGCAGCTCCTCGTCGTTCGAGAGCGGGCGCTGCAGGTCCTTCTCGGCAGCGCGCAGGCTCGCGAGGATCAGCCGCAGGGCGTCGCGGCGCTGCCCGTCGCGGGCGAGCGTCGCCTCCTTCACCTCGGTCTCGATCTGCTCGATCAGCGTCACAGCTCGCTCACCGCGGTCAGGGGGCGCGAGACGTCGAGATGGCTCGCGACGTCGCCGAGCACGTGCCAATGCAGGTGGTGGATCGTCTGCCCGGCGCTCCGGCCGACGTTCGTCTGCACCTGGTAGTCGGTCAGGCCGGCGTCGCGCGCAGTCTCCGCGATGAACTCCATCATCCGCTTCAGCTCCCAGGCGTGGAACTCGCCGATCTCCCGGAACGACTCGACGTGGCGCTCGGGGATGATGAGGATGTGCGTTTGCGCCTTCGGGTTGATGTCGTTGATCGCGACAAAGCCTTTCGTCTTCGCGACATACGTACCCTCGTGGACGATGTCGCAGAAGAGGCAGTCCTCACGCTGCGACGGCAACGATTCCCTCCTCGGTGACCGACTCGGCACGGACGCGGACGAGCGCCCCGACCGGCGCATCGACGAAGAACGGCGAGTAGTCGTCGCCGTAGCCGCGGCCCGGCCGGTCGACGAGTACGACGTCGTTGCGGCCGAGCTTCGTGCGCCAGCGCCGCTGCTCGAGCTCGTGCGAGAACGACCGTAGGCGCGCCCCGCGCTCCTTCTTGACCGGCGCGGGGACGTCGTCCGCCTGCGCGGTACGCGTCCCCGGTCGCGGTGAGTACGGGAACACGTGCACTTTCGCCATCCCGGCGGCCTCGACGATTCGCAGCGTGTTCGCGAACGCCGCCTCGTCCTCGGTCGGGAATCCGACGATCACGTCCGTCGTCAGGTTGAACTCCTCGCGCAAACCGGCGAGCCGAGTGAGGAAGCCGCCGCTCGTGTAGCGGCGACCCATAGCGCGCAGGACCCGATCGTCGCCGGACTGGAGCGGCACGTGCAGATGACGGGCAACGGTGCGCGACTCGCGCAGTGCTGCGACGAGCTCGCTGCTCACGTGGTTGATCTCGATCGAGCTGAGGCGCAGGCGCTCGAGGCCGGGCGTCGCCGCGGCGGCGCGGACGAGCCGCGGCAGGTCGTAGCCGGCGGCGCGGTCGCGGAAGCAGCCCAGG
>Ga0070731_10003274_pt1 | contig 14743 bp, 7 predicted proteins | sample Coa_R1_2_FD_66448 | JGI IMG/M metagenome (GOLD analysis project Ga0070731, IMG submission 66448) | Surface soil microbial communities from Centralia Pennsylvania, which are recovering from an underground coalmine fire - Coalmine... | ecosystem: Environmental > Terrestrial > Soil > Unclassified ... | reverse complement strand
GCGCTTTTTGTCCGGCTCTTCGTTGCGAACTTCAAGCGTTATCTCCTTCGGATAGCGCATGAAGTTCGCGCCTCGATCCGAACAAAAATCGCTCGTTTTCCGCTCGCACCCACTTTTTAAGCACCCTCTAAGATCGATCCAGTCGCCGCTCGGACGGCTGCAACCAATCTATTCCGTGTTCATGCGAACGATGGACGGCACAGCTCTCTTCAGGTTGTCCGACATCATCCACGCATGGAAGCATTGGCCCTTTCGGTCCCAGCGTTGCCGTTAATCCGCGGGTTAAAAAAGGCATGATCTCCGCCGGCTGATTTCGCTATTCCTCATTTGCTGACGCTCAAGAAACACATATTGGCATGGGTCTACAGATACGACGAACAAGGAATTTCAGGATGCAGCCAAGATTGAAGTCCGGCTCCATAGCCGCCACGCTGGCCCTTTGCGCATTTACGGGCGCTCATGCAGAAGTTGTGCGAACATTCATTATCGAAGAACCTTTTGGCCTTGAATGGGGTCCCGAGCGCGTCACGTATTCGCTCGCGTTCGAACGCGGCGAGGCATCGGCGAACGGCTGTAGCGTAAAGGATACTTTGGGCAAACCCGTCGCGGCGCAACTTTCCAACATTGATTTTTGGCCCGACCAATCGGTCAAGACGGCCGCGTTGTCGATGATGGTGTCGCTCAAACCGCATGTACGAGGAACGTGGACGCTCAGCGCCGGTCGGCAAGAAGTGCCGCAGCCGAAGTCCGATCTGACCGCGGCATCTGGCGGCGATCAAATTGAACTGAGCAACGGGAAAACGGGCATTCGCCTGGCCGGCAGCACGATGACGTTCGCGGACAACACCGCAGCGGAGAAAATTCCGCCGCCCATTTTGAGTGTGCGTTTGAGCAACGGCGAGTGGATCGGTAAAGGATGGTGGCAGACCGATTGCAAATGCATTGGATACGCAGCGAAACTATTGGACGATGGCCCCGTTTTTGTCAAAGCTGCACTGCGCTATGATTTTGAAGGCGGCAAATTCTACAGTGCGACGGTTGAACTTAACGCGGGGCAGGATCTCGCGGTGGTCAGCGAAGAGTTCAACCTTTCGGAGGGGAAGCGCTATCCGATGTCCGGTGTTCCAGGCATGAAGCCGGAGCTGCAATATGCCTATGTGTATCCGAAATTTGAAAGCCCGGATAAGGCGCTGATTTGGGACTGGTGGGGTCAGACGCATGCGCAATTGCCCGCCCCCAACTGCTATTATTTTTCCTTCGGCGCGCAACTGAAACCCGATAGCGCGGATTTTCATGGCAGCAGTAAATATGGCAATTTGAGTTTTGGCGACGGTGGATTGAAGTATGACAAGGATGGCCGCTTTGCCTACATTAATTCCTACTCGCAGTATGGTGACGAAGAGACTCTTTACTTGGGTTTATACAATTCCAAAAAGCCTGAAGTAATGCTTGGCGTCGCGGGCCTGCGCCCCAGCCAATGGCTGCACCCCGATCTCGATCCTCATCCGGATGCCATCATCAAACAATACACGCAGACGAACTGCCTGGTCTTCGAGCGGCAGAAGAGCGGCGATGTTTTCTTCCGCGCGCCGACATGCCTTGGAAAGCGCGTGTATGGAATTGGCGGTATTGCGCGAACATTCGATCGTCACATGATCCCCGAACGTTCGGGACCGCGGCTGAGCGAGAGGGAAACATGGGGCGCGGACTTGATGCTGCGGCATGTCCGCATGGGGCGACTGCGGCTGGATGCCGTCAAAGATTGGGTATTGAACTACGACGAGCCCGCCAAATATCCGCGGTTGTTCGTGCCGGAAGGAGATCGCGTCCGCTACGAATCCCGGCGCACGCGCAAGCCGATGGAGGAAGTCAAGAAGAGGCTGGATGCGCAGACTACTCCGACCGCACAGGACAAGAAGGTTGTCGCGGACGCTCTTTCAATGGTGAGCCACTTCGTCGGCCATTTCGCGCAGGCAAATAAAGGTCACATGGACTATGGCATTGAAGAAGGCGTCATCGCCGATCTCGCGGAAGACGCGTTGTCCAGTCCCGCATGTACGCCGGAGCAAGCGCGAGAGTTGAGGAAGTGGCTGGCAGCCATTACTTACTATGCGGTCGATCCCGATTTCGTGCCGCCGCGCACCGCCGGATTCGCGTGGGGTTCGGCGAACATGATGGCGCAGGTACAATGCCGCGCCTGCCGCATCGCCGCGCTCTTACCCAATCACCCACAGGGAAAAGCATGGCGCGAACAACTTGCCAAAGTCGTTACCCTTTATATTGAAGATCAGATCAACGCTTCGGGCGTCACGTTGGAATGCCCGCATTATGGCAGCATGGCGATCACCATGCCGGTCATGGGACTGGCGGCGCTTGCGTCCTGTAACGATGTCGATCTCACCAGAGCGGAAACGCGGTTGCGAGCGGCGGCACATGCGCGGCTTGCGTTGCTGCTGCCGTGGGATGTGCGCGGCGGCTTTCGCTCGATGTCCGCGGAGGGCGATGGGTACTATTCCGGCGATCCCTGCTTCGCGCCGCTGATGGGTTTCTTTCAGAACAAAGATCCGCAACTGGCGCGCAACCTTGCGTGGGGTCTCGGCGAGAGCAACAACGACCTTGGCGAACATGCGGATTCCGCTTTCAAAATGGTGGACGTCGGATTAACCGGCATCGAACCGGCGCTGGGCTCTGAGCACCTGAACGGATTTGGTTTCGTCATGCGCAATGGATTTCCGCGTCATGACGAAGCCTGTCTGCAAGTCGTCGCCGGCTCATTCTGCTGGGGGCACGGTCACAACGACCGCGGCACCTGGACGCTCTATGCCAAAGGCGTGCCGCTGATGGTGGATTTCGCCGCAATGTACACGCCCTCGATGCGCGAAACGTGGATGCATCCGGGCGGCCTGACGTTCGATCACGATGAAACGGTGCGCCCGGCGTCTCCGGCCCCGGCACCGCCGGACGATCCGAAAGACAGTTGGTGGCGCAACGGCGCGAACGAACAGTATCGCAAATCCGCCAAGGCGCCGTTCACCGCGGTGGAGATGAACATGTCGCCGGAGTCCGCCGCCGACATCGACCGCATGGGCGAAGTGACGGCGTTCAAGAGCACGCCGCAAGCGGATTTTGCGGTCATGAAGCGCCGCATCAGTTACCTGCATCGCGTCCCTTATATGCTGAAAGAAACGCACGGCGCCGATCTTTTCGACGATTCGGTCTTTCAGGAAATGTATCTCAAGCATCCTTTCATTTGGACGCGCCGATTTTTGTTTGTCAAGGATGCCGATCCGCTCGGCCATAATTACCTGGTCATTCGCGACGAATTGCCCGGCAACAGTGAATTGAATCCCTGCCTGAACCTCTGGTGTCTTGCCGACAAGGTGGATATCAACGGGCAAACCGCGATCTATTCAGGCCAGCACGGCGTCAACGTCCACTGCTACGTCGCCGAGCCCGCGGCACTCGCCGCCCGGACGCGCACGCTTGGACACGCCAATGGATTCAGTTTCGCCGGGTACTACAAAAAGATGTTCGGAAAAGCATTTCGAGAGGATCAAATCCAAGTGCAGATTCCTCAATCCCGAAGCGACGCCGGTTATTTCGTGGTGATGGTTCCGGTGAAGCAAGGCGAAGAAGCTCCGCGCTTCGAGACCGTTGCCGGTGGAGAAGCGCTGCGCGTGATCTTCCCCGACCGCACCGACACGATTGTGCTGGCCACGAAGCCGGAGGGTGGGGAAATCGACGGGAAGAAAGTTAATACCAGATCAGCATTGCTCGTGAAGCGCGGGGACAAGGAAGAGCTTTATGAGCTTGAAGGCAAGTAGCCCAAGCCCGTGATCGGCTCTCCGAAATCGGCCTTTCCCAAAGTGAGAACCGTAGAATGAAATATGGTACACCGCGACGTTTTACAATTTGCATCATCCTAGCGACGAGCACCGCGTTAGGCCAAACAGCGGTGACGTGGGTTTCGGACCCCGTGCGACCCGATGAAACTGTGCTCCTTCGCGGCGGCGGATTTGGAGCGAAGCCTGAAGTTGCGTTTGCGCGATTGGATGACGGCGATCCCGCGGCTGCAAATGCACCGGCGCTGGTGTGGATGAAGTTGCCGGTGCTTCAACCGTCCGACGGTGCGCTCAAGTTCATTATTCCCGCGGGTACTCAGCCGGGCGTGTTCGCGTGCCGTGTGATTGCAGACGGCGGGCAGTCTGCGCCCGCGCTTTTGAACCGTCCCGATGTGTGGTGGATGCAGGGCGATGCAGGCGTGAGCGCCACGCCTGGAGGATGGCTGCGCATTTCGGGCAAGTGCCTGGGAAGCGATGCATCGAAAATCCGCGTGCAATTGGTCCATGCCAACGACGCACCGATCATGCTGCGCGCGGAAATCTCGGACGGCTGGACGCTGCGCTGCGCTGTTCCGGCCGATCTGGCCGCAAATACGTATTCAGTTCGCGTCCACAACGGGCAAGGCGGCGCCGCTGCGTGGTGCGAGGCTGGATCGATCACAATTGCCTCACCCGCGCCGTGGCCGACAAATGTCTTCAGCGTTCTTGATACCTACGGCCCTGACGCGGTGCGCGAAATGCGCCGCTCGCTGACCAAATACGGCCAGCCGATTGATCGAAGCGACGGTGTGCTGGCCGCACTTGCGAAAGCCAAATCCAACGGCGGCGGCACCGTGTACTTTCCCGCGGGCCGATATCATCTCAATGGTCCACTCGATTTGCCGCCGCGCACTGTGCTGAAAGGTGAAGGCACGGGAGTGGTAACGCTCTGGTGGGGCAGCGGCAAATTCAACATCGACGGCGGAGCGCAGGAGGGCCTGCCAAAGGAATCCGAGGCGAAACCGCTGGAGAAATTGATCAGCGGGCCGAATTTTGCAATCGAGGACATGAGCATTTATCTGCCGCTGTCTCACCGCACAGGCATCGATGGATTTGGCGAGGTGCGATTGCGGCACGTTCGCGTGCGAGTGGATCACTTGTGGGCACAGAACGGCGACAAACGGCCGGAAGGATTATCTGTGCGGCTTGGCCGCAATTTTGAAATCAGCGATTGCGACATCATTGCCAAGGGTGAAGGCTTGAAGCTGGGCGAATTCGGCGTCGTTGCGCGCAATAGAATTCTCGCGGGCAAATCGCCCTGTTCGCTCGGCGGCTCGCGAGGCGTCATCGTCGAAGACAATCAGTTCGTCAGCACTTATCCCACCGCGTACCAAAACATCGCCGGCGTGGGGCAGGACATTTATTACGCGCGCAACCGGCACGAAGCGCAGAACGTCCATCAGTCCGATTTCTCGTACACCTTCGACCTGGGTGGTTCGGCGTACCACGGGACACTCGCATCGATCGACGGAACCAAACTGGTCCTCTCCGCTGATCCCGTCTTTCCCAAATGGGCCAACGAGCGCAGCAGTCTTTGGCGCAAGGCCGTGGCCTGCGTGGTCAGCGGCAAAGGCAGTTCGCAGTGGCGCAACGTGGCATCGTTCACGGGTCGCGAGTGGACGCTCGCCGAGCCGTTCACCATCACGCCGGACGAACACAGCGTCATCACCATCGTGCCTCTGTGCGGCCGCGCGCTGATGATCGGCAATCGCTACGAAGATGCAAATTGGGTGAATGCCGGATTTGGCACGGCGCTGGATGTCATCTATTCCGGCAACAAGCTGGTCCGCTGCGCGGAATTGCTCAACTACGGCATGGCGACGGCGGACTATCTATGCCCCAACTTCAATGTTCAATATTTTGACAACGAACTAAGCGAAGGCTTAAGCTCGATTGTGGTCTCGGCGAGTGTTCGTCCAGCCAATTCCTTCGACGGTCAAATCACTCAAAACGTGATTCACCGCCGCGAGCGGCTGGCCGCCGACAACAGCGGCGGGTTTTCCATCAAGGGCGTGCTGCGCGAAGTCATTCTTGAAGACTGTTCAGCCCTGCATCCAGAAAGCAGCATTCGTGTCGAGCACAACACGAGCGGCGTACTGCTGAGACATTGCCGGTCGGCGACCGGCGATTTGAAGTGTGAAGGGGCAGCACAAATTCCGTGATTGGAAGTGTTGGGCGCCGAGCGAAGCAGGAAATATCAAGCCGGTCGTGTTTGAAACATTTACGCTGGCGTCTGCGGTCGAAGTCCATCGGCGGCTTGAATCCCGCGAACAACTCGGCAAGATCGTGCATCAGATTCGTTTTTCGAGCGGATGCGGAGGAAAAGACCATGCCCCATGCGATTCGGCTTTATGAAGTCGGCGGTCCTGAAAAAATGCGCTGGGAAGAAGTGGCCGCAAAACAGCCCGGCGACAACGAAGTGCTTGTTCGCAACACCGCCGTTGGATTGAATTTCATCGACACGTATCACCGCAGCGGCCTGTATCCGGTGCCATTGCCTGCGACGCTTGGTATGGAGGGCGCCGGGGTTGTTGAGGCGACTGGAAAGAAGGTGGCAGAATTCAAAACGGGCGATCGCGTCGCCTACGCGGGGATTCCCGGCGCTTACGCGGAAGAAATTCTTTGCCCTGCCGCGCGGCTCGTGAAGATTCCAGCGGGGATCGATGACAAAATTGCGGCGGCGGTCATGCTTAAAGGCATGACGGCGTGGTATCTCGTCCGGCGCACATTCAAGGTCAAAACGGGCGACACAATTCTCATGCACGCCGCAGCAGGCGGCGTCGGCCAGATCCTGTGCCAGTGGGCCAAGCACCTCGGCGCAGTCGTGATCGGCACCGTCGGAAGTGATGAAAAAGCGACGCTGGCGAAGAAAGCCGGTTGCAAGCATGTGATCGTTACATCGAAGGAAAAATTCGTCGAGCGCGTCAAGGCCATCAGGAAGGGAGCCGGAGTGCCTGTCGTGTATGACGGCGTGGGCAAAGATACGTTCATGGATTCGCTGGATTGTCTGGCGCGGCGTGGATTGATGGTGAGCTTCGGCAATGCATCGGGCGCAGTGCCGCCGTTCAATCCCGGCATTCTCGCGCAGAAAGGCTCGCTGTTTCTCACGCGCCCGACCTTGAACGACTACACGGCCAGCCGCGACGATTTATTGGTTGCAGCGCGTGAATTGTTCGCGGTGATCAAAAACAAGGCGGTGAAGGTCTCGATCAATCAAACTTACCCGTTGCGCGAAGCGGCGCAGGCGCACTTCGATTTGGAAGCGCGCAAGACAACGGGTTCGACGGTGCTGTTACCTTAAGCCGGATTCATTTTCGTTCATGCTCGGGAGGAGATTCATCATGGAATTCAGGCAACTCGGCGCTTCAGGATTCAAAGTTCCCGTGTTGAGTTTCGGCACGGGCACATTCGGCGGCGGCGGCGAACTGTTCAAGGCGTGGGGTTCCAGCGACGTGGCCGAGGCTACGCGGCTTGTCGATGTGTGTCTCGAAGCTGACCTCACGATGTTTGACTCGGCGGATATTTATTCGCAGGGAATGGCAGAGGAGATTTTGGGCCAGGCTATCAAGGGCCGACGCAACAAACTCCTTATTTCGACCAAGGGAACTTTTCGCTCTGGGCCGGGTCCAAACGATGTCGGTTCCTCGCGCCAGCACCTGACTCAGGCCGTTGAAGGAAGCCTGCGGCGGCTGGGCACGGATTACATCGACCTCTACCAATTGCACGCCTTCGACGCGCTGACGCCGATTGAAGAAGCACTGGGCGTGCTCGACGATCTGGTGCGCGCGGGCAAGATTCGCTACATCGGCTGCTCGAACTTTTCGGGCTGGCACTTGATGAAATCGCTGGCGATTTCCGAGCGCTACGGTTTGTCGCGCTATGTGGCGCATCAAGCGTATTACTCGCTGGTCAGCCGCGAATACGAATGGGAATTGATGCCGCTGTCGCTCGATCAAAAAGTCGGCGCGGTGGTTTGGAGTCCGCTGGGCTGGGGGAGGCTGACTGGAAAAATTCGGCGCGGGCAACCGCTGCCGGAGACCAGCCGCCTGCGCAGCAAACTTGCGACGGACATCGGGCCTCCAATCCCGGATGAGCACGTCTTTCGCGTGGTCGATGCGATTGATGAGGTCGCGAAAGAGGCCGGCAAAACAGTCCCGCAAATCGCGCTCAATTGGCTGCTCCAGCGGCCATCGGTCGCGACGGTGATCGTTGGAGCGCGAAACGAACAACAGCTTCGCCAGAACCTGGGAGCTGTCGGCTGGAATCTCACCGCGGCACAGATTGGAAAACTGGACGCTGCGAGCACCGTGACGCTGGCTTATCCGTACTGGCATCAACGAGGCTTTGCAGAGCGGAATCCACCGCCTGTGTGACGCGTTCGTTGCCTGCGCAACGACGGGACAATTGAGAATTACGCGTCGGCGGAATCGGCAGCGGAAGAAGTAGATTCAAGCGGCGATGATTCGGATGGCGATTAGTTTTCGATATCCATCTGATGTCGTCCCGCAATTCATCCACACCTCAGCGCCGCACTCCAGACTCGGTTACCGCAACTTCAGTTCGACGAAAATCGGCGTGAGAAGTTCCGCCCATTTGCCGTGACCCGCGTCGTTCAGGTGCAGTTTGTCGGCGGCGAAGTAATCAAGCTTCGGCGATCCGTCCGCATGGGCGAGTGCGGCGAAGAGGTCACAGAAGTACGCGTGCTTATGCTCGGCAGCCAGCTTGCGAATGCCTTCATTCATGGCTTTGCGGTCTTCCGCTTTTACGGGCGCCGCGGGATTGGCGCTCGGCGGAATGGTGCAGAGCACCACCGACATCCCTGGCCTGTCCTTTTCCGCCAGCGCCAGCATGTCAGCGAGGTTCGACAGCATATCGCCAGGCGAACCCATGGCCGTCAGGTCGTTGTTGCCGATTTCGATTACAACGGCCTTGGGGTTCAGGTCCAGCGCATCTTCTTTAAAGCGGAACAAGGCGCCGCGGCTGACATCGCCGCCGACGCCGCGGTTGGCCACTTTGAGCTTGGGGAAATCCTTTTCAAGGTTTTTCCAGCCGCCCGTGAGTGAATCGCCGACGAACACCACGGCTCCCTGATCCATCTGCCGCCGTGTCCAGAATGCCTTGCGTTCGCCCACCATAAAGCCGAACTTGCGGATGACGCCCTTGCCCGGCCAGTCCTGGTCCTTATCTGGATAAGGCGTCGGCCCCGCCGCCGCAGGCTGTGGCGCTTCCGCTTTGGGTTCCGGCGTGCTGGCGGGTCCCGAAACAGCTTCGACGCGAAGGTTCGATACGTGAATCGTTCGAGGATGGTCGCCTTGCGTGACCATCTCGATTTTGAACCAATTCGGATTGGCCGGAAGCTTGGCCGCGATCTCCGAAGCGTCCCACGACAACGTGAACTTATCGATGCCGGCCTTGCCGGGACAACGATCCAGAAGCCAATCCGGCGATTCGGTCCGCGCAATCCCCTCTCCATTGATCGCGAGCTTCACCATAAACCACCCGGCGTCTGCGGCATCGGGCGGTACGGTAATGTCGGCCTTCAGCCGCGGATTCGCTTTCAGTTTCGCGGCGTCCGACGTAGCGGCGGAGAGCACCGGACTTTCCCATTTTCCGGCTGCCGCAATCGTCAATCGCCCTCCCGTATTCTCAAATGAATTGAGCACCATCGCAGGTTGTTTGTGCTCCCATATACGGATGTAGTCGATGACGTAATCCCATTGTTTCTCGTCCGCTTTCATTTCCGTTTGTTTCATGCCGGGAAGATTCAACCCGATGGAATTCGCCACCACGACGTGTGCCGGAGGCCCGTGCCACTCGTAGTAAGTCTGCTTGATGGGTTTGCCGTCCAGCAGCCAAATCGGCTTGTTCTCAACCCAGTCGAGCGCGAACACGTGGAACTCCTTCGAGCAGTCGAAGCCGACGTCCAAGTTCCGTTCGTAGCCCACATCCTTCAAGGTGGTGAAAATATCGTGTGGATTGCCGTACGCCGCCGCGCCGCCAAAGGTCTGAATGTTGCAAACCATGATGCGCGTCTGGGGACGGCCGTCCCAGTTGAAAAACTCAAAGATGTCGATCTCCGGCAGCGCCTTGGGCGGTTTCGAAAATGTTCCGTCAGGGTACTGGACGCCTTCCTCCAACCAGAAGTTCGGCCACACCCCAACGCCGCCAGTCAGCTTCGCGCGCATTTCGATATACATCCCCGGCGTCACCGGTATCTTGCCACGCAGCATTCCCGACTCAATGCCGCGTTCGCGCAGCCCACCGCCGTCCGGGATGCGGCCTTTGAGCGTCAGCGTGTTGTCGCTGAAGACATGCAACGATTTAGCGTCGCCCTCTGGATAATCACGATGGTAGGACCAGTAGGTTTTGAACTTGTCGAGCGTCCCGTTTTCCCAGATGTATCGATAGTAAAACTCCTGATCCAAGTCGGCCTTGTTCCGCACCGTCGCATCCGGCCGCGTGTTGCCGAATGTCCAGTTCTTGAGCAACGTAAACTGCTGGCCTTCGGGCTTGAGCAGATACGGCTTTGGCTCGTCAGTTGGTGCTGGCGGCTTGACTCCGCCCGATTCCGCAGCATCAGCGTAGGCCAGGAATGCACCGGCAAGAAGTGCCAGAGCGCCGATTCGTCCCAAATAATTCTTCAACATCGTCGATTTTCCTCGGGATAGGCCCGGATGCGCGAGGCGCGGTGAAAAAGGAAGATACGTCCTTTTTAGACTACCCCGTCGCGATGCACGGTTGTCGGTGAGAATGCAGGGAGACACACCGCAATATACTCCGCGCCTTCCGGCTCCGGTGTGCTGTACCGTACCCATTCGCCGGCAGAAGTATGGATCGCCTGTCCGGCCCGAACTTCAAATTGGGGGTGAAGAAATGTTTGCCGCTGCATCGTCGAATTTCCTGAAGCATTTCCCCGCGCGAGTCGTCCAATTCCTGCGAGACCCGCATTTTCTTCGTCTTGTGCATGACAAACGCGCGCGCCCGCATAGAGTATCTTTCCGCCTCTGTGACCTTCTGTGGAACTATTTGTATCTCCGGAAACATTCCGAAGAATTAAATCGAGCGTTCAATGCCGACCGAATTATCCAAGTTTCTCGATCCAAAAACGCTGACCAAACTCGGCAACCTCGATCTCAAAGCCCGCCTCATCGTCGAAGGCTACATCTCCGGCCAGCACAAATCGCCCTTTCACGGATTCTCCGTCGAATTCGCCGAGCACCGCGAATATTCGCCCGGCGACGATTTCAAACACCTCGATTGGAAAGTCTGGGGCAAGTCCGATCGTTTCTACATCAAGCAATATGAAGAAGAAACCAACCTCCGCAGCTACCTCTTGATGGACACCAGCGAGTCCATGCGCTACGCCTCGCCGAGCTGCATCAGCAAGCTCGAATACGCCAGCTACATCGCGGCGAGTCTGGCGTATTTGTTGATTCGCCAGCAAGATTCCGTCGGCATGGTGCTCTTCGACAACAAGATCAAGAAATTCGTTCCCGCCTCCGCGTCGCCCGCGCATTTGCGCTTGCTGCTTCACGAATTGAGCAGCATCGTGCCCGAGCAGAAAACCGACACCGAATTGATTTTTCACGAGCTGGCCGAACGCATCAAACGCAAAGGCCTGATCGTCATCCTCAGCGATCTCTTCGACGATCCGCAGAAACTGCTCAGCGGCCTACAGCACTTCCGTTATCTGCGCCACGAAGTGATTGTGTTCCAGATTCTTGACGACTTTGAAGCCCGCTTCCCGTTTGACAGTATGACGCAATTCGAAGGTTACGAAGGCTGGCAGGAATTGATCTGCGACCCGCGCTCGCTGCGCAAGGGTTATTTGGAGGAATACCAAGCGTTCAGCGACAAAATGAAACGCGGCTGCCGCAACAACAAGATCGATTTCGTCCCGATCAGGACTAACCAGCCGCTGGATGTGGTATTGAGCGCGTATTTGGCGGCGAGGATGAATAGTCGGGCGAAATAGTCCCGTAGCGCAGGCGTCTCGCCTGCGTTGAGTCTTGCGAAGCAAGACGTCGCCATTAGCCCCAAAGGGGCGAACTACGACAGCCCAGGGCGCAGTTCTGGGTGCGGTGGGGAGCATGCCCAAAGCCCTGAAAGGGCGAACTAAATTGGTACTCGCGTGCCAGCGAATCGCGCACCGTTTAGTTCGCCCCTTTGGGGCTTTGGGAATTCAACACCACCCCTCCCAGGGCTGCGCCCTGGGCTATCATAGTTCGCCCCGTTGGGGCTGAACGTCGGCGTGTTTCGCGCAGAACATTTGCGCGCCGCTGCGTCATGATTCGTTGCTTTTCGCGTTGGGCTGGGAATTCGGAACTCAGGACTCAGGAATCAGCACTCGGAATGTTCACCACCGCATGGCTCGCCATCGCCGGCGCCGCCTCCTCCTCCATCCCCATCATCATCCACCTGCTCAACAAGCAGCGCTATAAGAAGGTGGTGTGGGGGGCCATGCACTGGCTTTGGGCCAGCTTCCGCAAATCGCGCCGGCGGCTTCAAGTCGAGCAGCTCATCCTGCTGATTGTCCGCACGCTGATTTTGCTGCTGCTCGGATGCGCGCTGGCGCGGCCGATTCTTGGCGGCTTGATTTTCTCCGGCCGCCCCGCCACGCACCGCGTCATCGTGCTCGACAATTCCTATTCGATGGGCCAACTCCTCGGCGGCAGGCCGCTGTTTGAAAAAGCGAAATCGCTCGCCGCCGACCTTGCCGGCCAGATGACGGCCAGCGACGAACTCGACGTGCTTCTGACTGGCAGCGGCTCGGCCGATGTGTCCAAGGAAGAACGCTTGGTCAACAGCAAGGAATTGCTCAAGAAAAGCGAGACGGTCAACGCGATCAATTCCGCCACGCTGGGCGACGGCGGCACCGATTTGCCGCGCGCGATCGCGGCGGCGTGCAAAGTCATCGTCGATAAAAAATCGAAGAACGCGCGCAAGGAAATCATCGTCATTACCGATTCGACCCGCAACGCCTGGCTGCGCCCGGATCAGCAGCCGCGCAAAGTCGAAGGCGCCGACGAGGCCGCCATCGCCGATGCGTTCTCCAATCCCAACACCAAGCCGCATATCGTGGTCATGCGCATTCCCGGCGATCCCAACACCGACAACTTCGCCGCTTCCAGCATCGAGATTGACGAAAAGGTTTTGCCGGCGCGCGTGGACAAGCAGTTGATCGGCACAATCAACAGTTTCGCCGCCGAAAACAAAAGCGGTCTGAATGTGAAACTGAAAATCGACAACGAAGAAGTCTCGACAGAAACGATGGGGAACCTGACCAAGGCGAAGCCCGAGACGGTCACGTTCCGTTATTCGTTTGGCGAACCGGGTTCGCATTCGGTCGCGATCGAAGTTGAATCCGGCGACATCCTGCCCAACGACAATACGGCCTATCTGGCCGTCGATGTTGAAGATCAACTGCGCGTGCTGTGCGTGGATGGCGCGCAGCGCGCCGGCGCGAATGCGAGCGCCACGGATTACCTGCGGCAGGCGCTGTCGCCGAGCAAAAGCGAGGAACTCAACGCCGGCAAAATGCCACTCTTTCCGAAGGTCATCGCGGACAGCGCGTTCATCGAAGAAAATCTCGACGACTACCGCTTGATTATTTTCGCGAACGTGGCCGGCACGATTATTCCGCCGGAGAAAATCAAAGCGCTCGAACAGTACGTCAAAGCGGGCGGCTCGCTCTTGATTTTCGTCGGCGACCGCGTCGATCCGCAAATCTACAACCGCGATTTCGATGAACTGCTGCCGATGAAATTGGGTGAAATCGTGGGTGGCGACGACCGCGACGGCCCGAAGGAAACGGTGAACGACAAATTCCTCGATCATCCGGCGATCGCGAAGTTCAAAGGCATCAAAGGACTGTCGCTGGCGCAACTGCAAACGTTCAAGCGCTTCAAATTCGTGCCGCGGCCGAAGAGCGACGATGTGCGCGTCGTTCTCACTTATGAAAACGACGAGCCGTGCGCGGTCGAGCGCAAAGTCGGCGACGGGCGCGTGATTGTGTTTGGAACCAGCGCCGACGCATCCTGGACGCGCTGGCCCGAAAAGGCCGATTACATGCCGCTGATGAATTTCGTCGCGCTGGATCTGATCACGCCGGCGTACCTGCAGCGCAACAAACTCGTCGGCGAACGCTTCACGCTGCAAATTCGCCGCGGCGACCTGGGCGCGGCGCGCCGCGAAGGCATCCGCCTCACCGATCCGGTCGGCGAAACCAGCACCATGGAAATCAACATGGAAAAATCGGTCGCCGAAAGCGAGCCGCTCAAACGCGCCGGCATTTACACGGCCGTGATCCCCGGCGAACAAAAGCGCACGCTCCATTTCGCCGTGAACCGCAACATCGAAGAGTCCGATCTGGCGACGATCGACGACCACGACATCCTCGCGTTTATTCCGCACGATGCCGCCGTGACGAACCAACCGGGCTTTTTCAAAGGCGTGATGCAGAATGACATCGCCTTCGTGAAAGACGAAGTCAAAAGCGTCGAAGACGCGTTTTCAAGCAAGGGCGCATCGAAAGAGTTCTGGCGTTTCCTGGCGGTGGCGGTGCTGCTGCTGTTGTTGATTGAATCGATTTTGGCGCGGCGGTTTGGAGATTTTAATCGGTAGGGGCGGGGCATGTCGAAGTCGTATGATACAGTCGGTAAATTCCTGCTGAGGAGCGACGCCGAAGCCTGGCTGAAGTGGCTGGGCATACGCGCAAAGACAGCAAGCGTTTGCAATGTGGATTTATCGACGGTTTCGTCCGCGGCCGACGCGTTACTGATGATCGAGTATGAAGAACGGGAGGCGCTGCACATCGAATTGCAGACCGGACATAACCCATCGATCGGCGCTCAGATGCTGTG
>Ga0070731_10003273_pt1 | contig 14744 bp, 13 predicted proteins | sample Coa_R1_2_FD_66448 | JGI IMG/M metagenome (GOLD analysis project Ga0070731, IMG submission 66448) | Surface soil microbial communities from Centralia Pennsylvania, which are recovering from an underground coalmine fire - Coalmine... | ecosystem: Environmental > Terrestrial > Soil > Unclassified ... | reverse complement strand
GATCGCGTCGTCGAGACCGGACGCCGCGCGTGCGTCGGTGCGCGCCGTCACGTGGAAGGGCGCCGACCCGCGCGCGCCGAGCGCGGCGCGGAGCTTCGCGAGGTACTCGTCCAGCGGGACGACGCGCTTCCCCTCGAGGTGGCCGCAGCGCTTCGGCCACACCTGATCCTCGAGAAAGCAGCCGCCGGCTCCGGCGCGGATCAGGTCGTGCACCGTTCGCTCGACGTTGAACGGGGTCCCGTAGCCCGTGTCGGCGTCGACGATGACCGGGACGTCGACGGCGGCGCACACGCGCGTGGCCGCATCGGCGACCTCGCTCGCGGTGAGGAGCCCGAAGTCCGGCTCGGCCAGCCGGCTCGCCGAGAGCGCGTAGCCGGAGAGGAAGACGGCACGGAAGCCGGCGCGGGCGGCGAGCCGCGCGGAGAGCGCGTCGAACACGCCCGGAAGGGCGAGCGGCTCGGGGCCGTCGAGCAGCTCCGCGATGGTCGCGCGTGCCACGGCGGCAGGCATCGCACACGGTGCGCGCGCATTGCAAAGCGCGTCCGTTCGTCGCTAGGACGGCGCATGCCGCCCGCGCGTTACCCGCACGAGTTCGTCGCGCTCGACCCGGCGGTCCGCCGCGAGATCGTGAACCACGCGGCGGCCGACGGCACGCCGCTCTCGGGTGTCCTCTATCTGCCGCCGCGGAAGGACCCGGACGTCGTCGTGATCGCGATGCATCCGCGCGTCGACTTCTTCCAGCACTACTTCGCGCCGTCCGCCGCGGGCGCTGGCTACGCGTTCTTCGGCTGCCCGACGCGCAACCTGAACAACGACAGCGACGCGCTTCACGAACGGCTCCTGCTCGACGTGGCTGGGACGGTCGCATGGCTCCGGACCCGGGGCTTCGCGAAGGTCGTTCTCCTCGGCAACTCCGGCGGGGGCTCGCTCTTTGCCTTCTATCTCGAGCAGGCGGGGAAACCGCCTGCGGAACGCCTCACGCGCGCGCCGTCCGGTGACCGCGTGCCGCTCGCGGAGAGCGACATCCCGACGGCGGACGGCCTCGTCCTTCTCGCCGCGCACCTCGGCGAAGGAGTCTTCATGCTCGACCGCCTCGATCCATCCGTGATCGACGAGGCGAACCCGACCGCCGTGAACCCGCGCCTCGACATGTACGACCCGCGGAACGGCTACCGGCCGATGGCGGACGGCCCGTCGCGGTACTCGGCGGATTTCCTCGCCGAGTTCCGCGCCGAGCAGCGCGCGCGCTGCGAGCGCATCGACCGTCAGGCGCTCGGCTGGTGCGAGGAGTCGGCGTACTTCCGCGGCCGGCTGAAGGCGGAGGGGGCGCGCACACCGGCGCTCGTCACCCGTCTCGCCCTCCAGCGCCGTTACCTGCTCGTGTACCGGACGCTCGCTGACCCGCGCTACCTCGACCCGACGATCGATCCGTCGCCGCGCCCGCTCGGCTCGATCTTCTCGTTCGGTCGCGACCCGATCGCCGGCAACTACGGCGAGGGGCTCGGGCGCGCGATGAGCGCGCGCGGCTGGCTCTCGACGTGGTCCGGGCTCTCCTCGAACGCGGCGCTCGAGCGGACGCTGCCCGCCGTCCGCGTCCCGACGCTGGTGGTCGCCGCGGGCGCGGACACCGACATCTACCCGGCCGAGTGCCGCCGCGCGTTCGACGCCTCGGCGGCGACGGACAAGGCCTATGCGCAGCTCGACGGTGCCGATCACTACCTCCGCTCGCCGTGGCGCGAGCGGGCGGCGGACGAGCTCATCCTGCCGTGGCTGCGCGAGCGCTGGCCGGTCTGAGCCCGGCCGAGCGGCTCTCGATCGGCCACTACATGCTCCGCCGGTGGTCGCTCGAGGAGGACGTGCGCAACCTCGAGCGCCTCGGCTTCCGCTCGATCAGCCTCGCCAGCACGAAGCTCGACGCGTACGGGCCCGAGCGCGCGATCCGGCTGTTCCGCGGCTCGAGCCTCAAGGTCGCGCACGTCGGCTCGTATGGGCAGTTCGGGACCGAACGCCGCACGATCCGCCGCGGGCTCGACCGCGTCCGGCGCGCCATCGACGTCGCGCACCGGCTCGACGCGGACGTCCTCTTCGTCCTGAGCGGCGGGCGCGACGGCGCGCCGTGGGAGCGCGCCGCGCGCGTCCTCCGCGACGCGTACGCGCGACTCGTTCCCGAGGCGCACGCGGCCGGCATCCGGCTCGCGCTCGAGATCATCCATCCGCTCCGCCAGGACCTCTCGTTCGTGAACACGCTCGCCGACGCGCGCGAGATCGCGCGCGGCGCCGGTCCGCGCGGCGGCTACGTGCTCGACTTCTTCCACTCCGGGTGGGAGCGGCGCCTCCTCGAAACGCTCCGGACCGACGCGGCGCGCCGCATCCATGCGGTCCAGATCTCGGACTACAAGCGCGTGACGATGCGGACGATGGACCGGGCGCTCCTCGGGCGCGGGGTCCTGCCGCTGCGCGAGATCGTGACCGCGCTCGAGCGCGGCGGCTACCGCGGATGGTACGAGGCCGAGATCATCTCCGACGACCTCGAGACGATCGGGTACGAGCGCGCTCTCCGCCACACGCGGACGGCGTTCGCACGCCTCTTCGACCGTTAGGGCGCCCGCCCGTCGACCCGGACGCGCCGGTGGGCGAACAGCCACTGGCCGTCGCGCAGGACGAGGCGGTCCCGGTAGCGCCCCCAGTGATCCGGCCCACGCTCGGTGACGGCCAGGAAGTACGAGTCCGAGGTCGCGGTCCATGCGTCGTCGAACGCGATCGTGACGCTCGACACGTGGTGCCGGATGCGCGCCCGGCCCCCGGCCGCGAGCCGCGTCCCGGCTCCCGCGAAGAGCGCGCGGATCGCCTCCCGGCCCCGCGCCGCCGGCTCGTCGCCGGCCTCCAGGACGCCGTCCTCCGTGAACAGCGCCGCCGTCTCGTCGAGGCGGCCGCGGTCGACCAGGTGGGCGTAGCGAGCGAGCGTCTCGCGGATCGCCTCGCGGGCACCGAGTTCCCACGGCTCCATGGCCCGGTCCCTATCATGGCGGGCTTGCGGCGCGCAGGCGACGGCGCGAGGATGCGGCCGATGGCGGACCCGGCTCCCGCTGCGGGCGGTCCGTGCCCCGAGTGCGGCGTCGGCAACGGCGCCGACCACAACTACTGCAAGCACTGCGGGACGCCGCTGCGCGAGGTCGCGCTCGAGCGCGAGCTCGGCTCGGGCTTCGCCGAGCGGACGCGCGATCGGTGCCTCCAGCTGCTCAAGGCCGATCCCGACAACGCGAGCGCCCACTACAACCTGGGGCTCGCGTACTATCACCTCGGGCAGATCGGGAACGCGATCCGCGCGTTCGACAAGTCGGTCACGCTCGACGACGCGTACCCGGGCGCGCATTTCCAGCTCGCCGTCTGCCACTATCGTCGCGGCGCGATGTCGGAATGCGCGACCGCGGCGCGGCGCGCGATCGAGCTGAACCCGCGCTCGGCGCCCGCACGCTATCGTCTCGGCCTCGCGCTCTTCCACCTCGGCCGCCTGGGCGAAGCCGCGGCGGCGCTCGAGGCGGTGCTCGAATCCGACCCCGAGTACGTGATCGCCTGCTACCACCTCGGCGTCATCCGTGAGCGCCTGGACGACGATGGCGGGGCGGTGGATTGCTTCGAGCGCGTGGTGAAGGCGAACCCGCGCGACGCGTCGGCCCACTATCATCTCGGGATGGGCTACAAGCGGCAGGGGCTCGAGGCGCTCGCGATGTCGTCGCTCGCCGAGGCGCTCCGGCTGGATCCGTCGGACACCGCGGCCGCCGAGGAGCTGCAGTCGCTGCAGCGCTGAGGGCAGCGATTCCGCACGCTGGCGTGTCACGCGCCGAGGGGATACCGTGACCGGCGCATCACTGGTCGGGTGGACGACATGCACCGTATTCTACCGATGACGGCCCTTCTCCTGGCGATGGTTCCTTCCACGCTGCCCGCGGCCTCGCTCGGGCGTCTCGTCTTCACGATCACGAAGGGCACCGCGAGCTGCGGCGGGCCGTCGCTGAGCCCGCCTGCGTTGCCGCCGTTCTCGGGCGAGATCGACGACACGAACGGGAGCAGGCGCACCGGCCTCGGGCTCGGCTGCCTCTACTTCGGCGGCGGCCGCGCCGGCGTCTTCCCGGGCACGGCGATCCCGGACGGCGGCCGGTCGGTCCTCGGGGTCACGGGCGTATCCCTCGCCGGCCTCGCGCTCACGCTCGGGCCCGACCCCGGCAGCGGACCCGCCGACTGCACGCTCGGCGCCGGGCCCGGTCACCACTGTCTCAACGGGTCGTCCGGCACGGACGGGATGGGCGCGTGCAGGTCGGACGTCGACTGTCCGGGGAACGCTGTTGCCGGCGCGTGCGACGTCGATGCCCGCTGCTTCTTCGGGGCGCCCGTGCCCGTGTCGGTCGGGCCGCTTTCGAGCTGCATCGTGAACGCGATCGCCCACAACGTCAGGGGGAGCGCGAACCTCCTCACCCGCAAGACGTCGCTCGACGCGACGCTCTCGGCGCGCGTCTACCTGACGAGCGACGACACGTCGCCGTGCCCGCAGTGCGTCGCCGGCGCGTGTAGCGCGGGCGAGCGCGCGGGCCTCCCATGCAGCGGCGGCGTCGGCTCCGCGAACACGACGATCGAGTGCCCGCCGTCGGCGGACACCTTCCAGGGACGGCTGGCGGTCGCGCTCACGCCGGTCACCACCGGGGCGAGCCAGCTCGCGAGTGCGACCGGCGCCTTCTGCCCGAGGCAGCGTACGCCGGGCGCGTTCGGCGGCCCCGCAGGAGGCATCCGGGAGATGGGCGCGCCGCTCCTCAGCCAGATCCCCAACGTCTTCGCCACGACGCTGGCCGGCGTTTTCTGCGTGCCGCCGACGGGCAACTTCCTCATCGACGCGCTGGCGGACCTTCCCGGACCGGGCGCCGTCAGCATCCCGGGGACGGCTGCGGTCGAGCTGTTCTAGTCACGCGACATGAGCCGCGGTACGATCGCCGCGGCATGGACGAGCGGCTGATCGAGCGGCACGCCGCGTGCGTCGCCGAGGACGGCTACACGATCGTCGAGGACGCGATCGCGCCCGCGCTCGTCGCCGAGCTGCGCGACGAGACGCGGCGGCTCGAGCGCGCGCTCGACATCCGCCCGCTGAACACGCTCGCCGAGGGCAACGCAACGCTCCGCATGTACAACCTGCTCGCGAAGAGCCCGCTCTTCCGCCGCATGCCGACGCATCCGAACGTGCTCGCGCTCGTCGACCGCCTCATGCCCGGATGCCTCCTGTCCGGCATGACGACGATCGACATCGGACCCGGTGAGCGCGGCCAGCCGGTGCACGCCGACGACCTCGCGATGAACGTGCCGCGCCCGCATCCGCCGTTCATGATCGTCGCGATGTGGGCGCTCACGGACTTCACCGCGAACACCGGCGCGACGCGCTACTATCCGGGCTCGCACCGCTGGCCGGAGTCGCCGGACTTCCGCATGACGTACGACGACGCCGCGGCGCTCGAGATGCCGGCCGGCAGCGTCATGGTGTTCCACGGTAGCCTCTGGCACGCCGGCGGCCCGAACACGACCGCCGACCGCTGGCGGCTCGGCGTGAACGTCCAGTACTGCGCCGGCTGGATCCGCACGCAGCAGAACCACTACGTCGGCATCCCGCGCGACATCGCGGCGACGTTCGACGACCGCCTGCTCGAGCTGCTCGGCTACCGGCTCTACAAGGGCGCGATGGGCCACGTCGACGGCCACGCCCCCGGCGAGGCGCTCTTCGGCGAGCGCATGGCAGAGCGCGCGTACACGTACGAGCGCTACCGCGGCTGAGTCACCCGAGCTTGTAGAGCCGCGCCGCGTTCCCGCGCACAACCAGGTCGCGCTCGCGCACCGGGACGTCGGCGAACTGCTCGGCGACCACCTCCCGCGAGCGCGGCCACGTCGAGTCGCTGTGCGGGTAGTCGCTGGACCAGAGGATGTTCTCGAGCCCCGCCTCGTGCCGGAGCTTCACGCCGGGACGATCCTCGATGAACGTCGCGTGACCCTGGCGGTACCAGTAGGTGCTCGGCGGCTCCGTGATGATCGACCGCGTCCAGAAGCGGTGCTTCCGGAACGTGCCGTCCATGCGCTCGAGGAAGTACGGGATCCAGCCGATGCCGGTCTCGACGACGACGAACCGGAACCCCGGGTGGCGCTGGCAGATGCCGCAGAAGATGAGCTCGGCGACGAGCTCGCTGATGCCCATCGGCGAGAGCGAGATGAACGCCTCGCGCACGCCCGGCGTCGAGTCGAAGAGGCGCTGGAGCTGCATGCCGCGTGGCCCCTGGATGTGGAACGAGAGCGGGATGCCGGTCTCCTCGAGCGCGCTCCAGAACGGCTCCCACGCCGGGTCGCTGTAGTGCGGCGCGCCGACGTTGTCCGGGAACGCGTCGACCTGCACGGCACGTGCGCCCTTGGGCGCCACACGACGCAGCTCCGCGATCGCCTCGTCGATCGCGCCGTTGATCGGCAGGATCGGGACCGGCAGCAGCCGGCGACCGCTCGCGCGCTCGAGCTCGAAGAGCCAATCGTTGTAGCGCTGCGTGCAGTACGAGCGGAGCGCGGGATCCTCGAACCGGCTCGGGCCGCCGCCGTAGAGGACGTCGACGGCGATCCCGTCCTGGTCCATGTCGGCGAGACGCGCCTTCGCATCCCAGGATCCGGGCCGCATGTCCTTGTACGCGATCCGGATCTGATAGTCCTTGTGCTCGCGGCCGGCCATGAAGGACAGGCCGGGGATGACGGACGTCTTGCTGTCGGTCACCCAGACGTCGCCGTCCGGTGTCGACTCGACGCGCGGCACGCGGTCGCGCAGCGTCGCGGGCGCGTCGCGCAGCCACAGGTCGGGCGGCGGGTTCACGTGCGAGTCGGCGGAGACGAAGCCGTCCGTCATGCGGCGGCGTTAACACGCCCACGCGCGCGGCGACAAGGCGGGGTCAGCGCCGCTCGCGGATCCAGCTGCGGACCCACGGGAGGAGCGCGTAGGCCGGCACAGCGAGCACGAAGGTCAGCGCGAAGTAGTTCCCGTACCCGAGCGACTCGACGCCGCGCCCCGAGATCGCGCCCGCGAGCGACCCGCTGAGATTGAACAGCGCCGAGAGGAGCGCGTACTGCGTCGCCGCCTGCTGCTTGTCGCAGACGTTCATGAGGAACGCGAGGAACGCCGCCGTCCCGAGCCCGGCGCCGAAGCTCTCGCCGAGCGACGCGGCGTAGATCCCGGCGCGCCCGGCGTCCGTCCACGCGGCGACGGCGTAGCCGAGGTTCGCGATCGCCTGGAAGAGCCCGAGCACCCAGAGCGCGCGGAAGATCCCCCAACGCGACGTCAGCGCGCCGCCGACGAGCGCACCCACCACCGTCGCCGCGACGCCGAGCGTAGTCGAGATGAACGCGATCTCGTCGAGCGAGAGGCCGCGGTCGACCCAGAACGGCTTCACCATCGGCCCGAGCGCGTTCGTGTCGAGCTTGTAGAGAAGGACGAACAGGAACACCGGGATCGCGCCCGGCCGGCTCACCCACGCGCCGAGCGAGCGTGCCCACTCCCGCGGCGGCTGCGGCCGGTGCGCGGTCGCGGGCGCGCGTCCCGCCACGAGGGCGATCGCGAGGAGCGCGACGGCGGCGAGCGCGAACGTGACGGGCCAGCCGGCGCGCCCCGCGAGCGCGACCAGGACGCCGCCCGCGAAGATCAGCGCGGCGCGGTACGCCGACACGCGGACGCCGTTCGCGACGCCCTCTTCGCCGGGCGCGAGGAGCTCGATCGTGTACGCGTCGATCGCGACGTCCTGCGTCGCGGCGGCGGTCGTGAACGCGAAGAGGGCGACGACGAGCGGCACCCCGACCGGCGCGGCGGGGAGGACGGCCACGACGAGGAGCGCGGCCGCCATCGCGACGAGCGCGGCGCGGATCCACTGCCGGCGGGCGCCGACCTGGTCGACGAGCGGCGACCAGAAGACCTTCGCCCACCACGGGGTCCGGAGCAGGCTCAGGGCGCCGATCGCGCCGAGGGACACGCCGTGGACGCGGAAGTAGACCGGGAGGTTGTCGAGGACGATCCCGAACGGCAGGCCCTCGGCGAAGTAGAGGACCGCCACCCACCCGAGCTTCCGCCGCGTCCCCACCGTCGGCCGTCGTAACACGGGCCATCGGCGAGCCAAAATGGCTCTTCACCTCCGCCCCGTAGGTTTGCTAAACGAGCGTTTGGGAGGATTCCGGATGGAAGCGCAGCCCGGACCGATGATCTCGAGCGACTCGCACATCGTCGAGCCGCCCGACCTGTGGGAGAAGTGGCTCACGCCGGAGTTCCGGCTGCGTGCGCCGAAGCTCGTGAAGGACGAGGAGGGCGGCGACGCTTGGCTCTACAACGACGGCGGCGCGCCCGCCCCGCTCGGTCTCGTGACGGTCACGCGGGACCGGCCCCGCGAGCAGCTCCGCTGGTCCGGCGCGCGCTACGCGACCATCAACCAGGGTAACTTCCGCGGCGACGCACGCAGCGCGGAGATGCTCGAGGACGGCGTCGTCGCCGAGGTGATCTACTCGCCACAGCGGACGATGCGCCACTTCATGCTCGGCACCGAGGACGACTTCCACCTGGCCGGCATCCGCGCGTACAACGACTGGCTCGCGAAGGAGTTCTGCGCGCAGGCGCGCGAGCGCCTGATCGGCATCGGGCAGATGCCGAGCGTCGGCGTCGACGCCGCGATCGCCGAGATGCGGCGCTGCAAGGAGCTGGGTCTCCGCGGCGTCCTGCTGTCGGCGTGGCCGAGCGCGAATCTGAACCTCTCCGAGGCCGACGACGCGTTCTTCGCGGAGGCCGAGCGGCTCGGCATGCCGGTCAGCATCCACTGCGGCCTCTCGGCCCGCGGCAAGGTGCCGCAGAAGCCGAAGACGCCCGTCGAGGAGAAGATGGCGCGCGGCGAGGCGACGGGTGGAAAGCAGGTGTCCGCGCTCTCCGGCGCCGGGCTCGACACGATGCCGCTCATCATGGGCGAGATCATCCTGACCGGCGTCCTGGATCGCTTCCCGAAGCTCAAGTTCGTGTCGGTCGAGGCCGGCATCGGCTGGGTGCCCTACTACGCCGAGCAGATGGACGACCGCTACGACCGCAACAAGTACTGGGCGAAGATCAAGCTCGACCGCATGCCGAGCGCGTACATCAAGACGAACTGGTGGTTCACGTTCATCATCGACCACTACGGGGTGAAGAACCGCGACGCGATCGGCGTCGACAACGTCATGTGGTCGACCGACTACCCGCACCACGGCTGCGACTGGCCGCACTCGAAGAAGGTCGTCGCGGAGATGATGGCGGACGTGCCAGCGGCGGAGCGGCGGAAGATCGTCTACGAGAACGCCGCCCGACTCTACGGGATCCGCGTCGGGGAGTAGCAGCGCGGCGCGACACGCGCTCGCGCTCGCCGGCCTGGCGACCGCGGCGTCGCGGCGTACACGAGCAGGCTCGACGGCGGATTCGTCGTCGACGCCCGTACGATCGTCGTCGAGAATCCGTGGGTGCACGCGGCGACGTGGGCGAACGTCGCGCGCCTCCTGACGAGCGATTACTGGCAGCCGTTCGCGACGGGCGGCCTCTACCGCCCGCTCACGACGCTCTCGGCTTTACGGGATCCGAGTAGAATAATGCCGGTAGCGCGCGGAGAAGAGGACGAGCGCCGGCGCGGCGAGCACGAGATGGTGCTTCGCGCGGAAACAGAGGCCGATCGCGAGGGAGAGCGCCGATAGCCGCGGAACCGCGTGGTGGACTTCGTGGTTCCCGATCCCAAAGGAGAGCGGGAACCAGTACGTGTTCGCGTCGCGCGCGGTGTCCCAGCCGAAGTGTTCGACCCAGAAGCGGAGCGTCGTGACGGCGTTCAGGCTGACCACGACGAGCAGCCAGTAGCCGGGCGACGGTCGGAGGACGCTCCACGTGATCGCGGCAGCCGCCCACGCAGCGGCGACCCGCCGACGGTCGCGTGGGTGCCGCCCACGGATGCGATCGAAGCCGTTCACGACCGGCACGAGCTCGTAGAGCGCGTATAGCAGCCGGGATCTCGCGAAGAGACGTTCGCGGAACGGCGACCAGTTCGTGTCGCCGGGGGCATTCGCCGATCGGTGGTGGATGCGGTGGACGGGCTGGAAGACCTCCGCGGTGAACGGCAACAGGAGGACCCCGCAGGCGAGGCTGCCGAGCCAGTCGTCGGCGGGCCGGCCGAGGAGATTCCCGTGCGTTGCTTCGTGTACGACGAGGATGAACACCGCGTGCACGACGACGGCGAGCGCGATCGGCGTCGCGATCCGTAGCCACGGCCGCCCGCTCGCCGCGGCGACGCCGGGCCCCACGTACCACACGAGCCATACGCTCGTGGCGAGCACGGCGAGCGCGAGCGCGACGACGAGCGGCTGCACGCGACGGAGCATGGCGTCGAGCCGTTCCTCGAGGAGAAGCTCGCCGGGCCGCGGCGCACGGATGTCGAGCCCGTTCCAGACACGCTCGCGGTCCACGCCGGGAAGGAGCCGCTCGAGGAGCGCGAAGAGCGGCCGGCGGTGCGTCGGCACGGCCATCAGCGTCCCTCCCTCCGCGCGGAGCGCCAGGGCGTGGCGGAGCGAGGGCACGTCCGCTCGCCACTCGGGCAGGACGCTCGTGATGGCGAGCTCCTCGATCTCCGCGACGAGGAACACGGCCGTCGCCAGACGGAAGGGCCAGGCCGGGCCGTCGGCGAAGACGACGAAGATGCTCGCGCCGAGCAGGTACGCGGAAAGCTTCGCACCGCGCGTGTGGTAGCTCGTCGGGCGGCCGAACTTGCAGACCCCGGCGACGACAGGAATCGTCGCCGCGCCGACCGCGACGAGAAACCATCCGAGCTCGGCGCGCACGAACTCCGGACGGAGCCACACCCCGCAGACCGGGACGATCAGGAAGAGGAGCAGGTCGCCGGCGCTGTCGAGCCGCGCGCCCAGCTCCGACGTCTCGCCGAGCATGCGCGCGAGCCGTCCATCCACGATGTCGGTCACGAGTGCGACGGCGAGGACCACCACGAACGCCCGCGATGCGCCGCTCCATCCGAGCGCGAGCAGCACGGGGGCCAGTCCGATCCGCAGGCCGCTCAGCAGGTTGGGAATGCACGTCATCGAGTAGCTCCCTTCAGGTGGAGGGCCATCATCAGGAGGTCGACCGCCGGGTGCACGACGAGCGCCACGGCGGCGAGTAGCAGCGCGACGTGCACCGGCGGCGTCCAGACGGCCGGCATGCAGAGGAGGACGCCGGCCAGGCTGTCGACCTCGTCGAAAAGCCAGAAGACCGGGGCGAGCGCTCCGGCCGCGCGTCCGCCCGGCGGCACGTCGAGCTGCCGCTTGACGAAGCTGTTCGGGAGCTCGCCGACGACGTAGCCGCCGCCGAGGACGAGCCCCCAGACGAGCGGAGGGACGGTCCGGAAGTCCACCAGCGAGAGCGTGCGAGCCCACCCGGCGCGGGCGACGAGCGCGGCCTGCAGCGCGACGAATGCCGCGGTCGCGCCGATCATCGCGACGGCGCCGCGCACGGTCTTGTTATCGCCGAGGAGCCGTCGACCGCGGACGGTGAGGCCCCCGTCGAGGGGCAGGCGTGCGAGCCCCGGCAGCACGGCGAGCTTGATGACTGCGACGTGGACGAGGCCGCCGAGGATCACCGGCAGCGCGAGCCAGAGTACCTGCGCGACGATCATCAGCACACTACCCGCAGCGCGCCGGGACGGACGCGGACGGTGTACTTGCGCGCGGGGTCGAGCGGTTCGCCGTCGCCGAAGAATGGGAGTGGACGCTCGCATTCGAGGGTTGCTTCGATGGCGCGCCACACGCCGACCGCCCGTCGCGAGACCGGTCGCCCGAGACGGAGCGCGGCGAGCGTCGCGAGCAGGTGCGCCCGGCCGTTCGGCGACAGGAGCGCGAGCTCGAGGACGCCGTCGTCATTGCGCGATCGCGTGGGCAGGACGAGACCGCCGCCCAGAGTATCTTGGTTCGCCACGAGCAGACCGTGGCACGCCTGTTCGACCACGAGGCGCCGGCCTCCCGGTTCGCGCAGCGTCATCCGCACGCGCGGGACGTCTCCGGCGCGGAGGACGACCGTACCCGCCGCCACGAGGGGATAGACGGACGTTCCGAGCGCGCCGAGCGCGGTGCGTGCGAGCGGGCTTGCCTGCTTCAGGTCACGGACCGCGAGCGCGCACGACGCCGGCAGGCCGAGCCCTCCGACGGTCGCGACCGCCCGCCCGTCCACCTCGATGAGATCGACCGCGCGCACGTACCCGTCGAGAATCCGGCGCGCCGCCGTCTCGACCGACGTCGGGATGCCGAGAGCGCGCGCGAGGTCGTTGGCCGTTCCGCGGGGAAGAAGCGCGATCGGCGTTCCGGTCGCGGCGACCGCGTTCACGACCCGGTGGACAGTGCCGTCGCCGCCGGCGATCACGACCGCGGCGGCGCCCGCCCTCGCATGCGCGAGCGCGACGCGGGCGGCGTCGTCCCCGTCCGCCGGATGAACGAACGTCGGATGCAGTCGGCGGCCGAGGATGGCGGCGACGGCGTCTTCCCACCCTGGGTCGCTACCTCGACCGGCGGTGCGGTTCACCACGATGGTGACTGCCGCGCCGTCCGCGAGTCGCTCTCCCGGCTGAGATCCGAGTTCCAGACGACGTGCCGTTCCGATCATGGAGAACGCCAAAGGCACGTCTCGTGCCGAGCCGGCGACGTGATGATTCCATCGTAGTTTCGCTTGGATGGCGGATCGGTTGCCTGGCGTCAGATCGTGCCGGTTGACATCCGATGCCCATCAGATGGACATCCATTGTACATCGATGGCCATTTTCACCGCCTCGGAGCAAGCCGCGGCCAGCGCGATCGCGCGGCTCGCCTACACGAATCCGTTCCTGCCGGACCGGATCGAGTGCGAGCGACAGGCGCTCGGGTCGGACTTCGTCGACGCCGCGCCGGTCTGGAGCATCCAACCGGACGCGGTCGAGCAGAATCCGAACGTCGGCCGCCTGGCCCGCCGCGCTGCGGATATCGTGCAGGACTTTCGTGAACGGACGCGAGACGGCGCGCGTCCGACCGACCACGAGGCAGCGCTCTACGAGGACGTCGCGCTCTACTTGCTCTATGCGCGCTTCGAGGAAGACCTGTGGGAGCTGGTCGTGCGTCCGAGCGCTGGCCGCACCGCCCGCGTGCCGTTCTACGGCCGCTTCGTCCGCGCGGCCGGCGAGCTGCTCACGACGACCGAGGACGTGGCGCACGTCTTTGCGTGCTTCTTCCAGATCCGCCGCGCGTTCCAGCACACGTTTCGCGGCATCGTCGGCGGATCCCTGCCGGCGGCGCGGCTGCGGGCCGCCGTCTGGCAGTCGATCTTCACGCATGACATGCGCCGCTACCGGCGCACGCTCTACCGGCAGATGGACGACATCAACACGCTCGTCACGGGTCCGTCCGGGACGGGGAAGGAGCTCGTGGCCCGCGCGATCGGACTGTCGCGCTACATTCCGTTCGACGCGACGTCGCAGACGTTCGCCGCCGACTTCACGACGTCGTTTCACCCGCTCAGCATCTCCGCGCTCGCGCCGACGCTCGTCGAATCGGAGCTGTTCGGTCACCGCCGTGGAGCGTTCACGGGCGCCCTCGCGGACCGCGCGGGCTGGCTCGAGACGTGTGGGGCGCTCGGGACGGTCTTCCTCGACGAGATCGGCGAGCTCGACCCCGCGCTGCAGGTGAAGCTCCTCCGCGTGCTCCAGGCGCGCACCTTCGAGCCCCTGGGCGACACGACACCGCGCCGCTTCACCGGCAAGCTCGTCGCGGCGACCAATCGCGACCTGGCCGCGGAGATGCGCGCCGGACGTTTTCGCGAGGACTTCTACTACCGCCTGTGCGCGGATCGCATCGTCACGCCGTCGCTGCGCGAGCAGATCGCCGACCGTCCCGATGAGCTCGGCACGCTCGTCCTGTTCCTTGCTCGGCGCATCGCCGGGCCGGAGGAAGCGGAGCCCATCGCGCGCGAGGTCGCGACGTGGATCGAGCGGAACCTCGGGCGCGACTACGAGTGGCCCGGCAACGTGCGCGAGCTCGAGCAGTGCGTGCGCAGCGTGCTCGTGCGCCGCGAGTACCGGCCGCCGTCGCCGGTGTCACCGACCCGTCGGCAGGCCGTCCTCGATGAGGTGGCGGCGGGAACGCTCACCGCCGACGAGCTGCTGTCACACTACTGCACTCTCGTCTACGCCGACACGCGGAGCTACCAGGAGACGGCGCGCCGCCTCCGGCTCGACCGGCGCACGGTGCGGAGTAAGATCGATGCCGACCTGCTCGCTGCCCTCGAGACGAAATGACGCACCACGGAAGCTGCCACTGCGGGCGGATCGCCTTCGACGTCGATGGTGACATCGGCCGGGTGATCGGGTGCAACTGCTCCCACTGCAGTCGAAAGGGCTACCTGCTCTGGTTCGTCCCGCGCGACCGGTTCCGGCTCTCGACACCAGAGGCCGATCTCGCGACCTACGAGTTCAACAAGCGCGTCATCCGGCACCACTTTTGCCCCACCTGCGGGTGCGCGCCGTTCGCGTCCGGCGTCGACCCGTCCGGCAAGCCGACGGCCGGCCGCCGTGAACGTTCGCTGCCTTCCCGAGGTCGACCTCGCGACGCTCGAGATCGTCCCGTTCGACGGCAAGAGCCGCTGATCAGCCGGTGTCGCGCGACAGCGCGGTCAGCTTCCGCGTCGCGAC
>Ga0070731_10003272_pt1 | contig 14747 bp, 10 predicted proteins | sample Coa_R1_2_FD_66448 | JGI IMG/M metagenome (GOLD analysis project Ga0070731, IMG submission 66448) | Surface soil microbial communities from Centralia Pennsylvania, which are recovering from an underground coalmine fire - Coalmine... | ecosystem: Environmental > Terrestrial > Soil > Unclassified ... | reverse complement strand
CGCTACATCGACAACGTGATCCAGACCGACGCGGCCCTCAACCCGGGCAACTCAGGCGGAGGACTCGTGGACAGCGCCGGGCGCGTGGTGGGGATCAACACCGCCGTGGCCGGCGTCGGCCTCGGGCTGGCGGTCCCGATCAACACCGCGACGCGGCAGATCATCGGCGCGCTGATGCGAGACGGCCGGGTGCGGCGGGCCTACATCGGGATCGCCGGGGGGCCGCGTCCGCTGCCCCCGCAGGCTCGCGTCCGGCTCGGCCGCGCGGCCGCGCTCGAGGTGGTCGAGGTGGCCGATGGGAGCCCCGCGCAGCGCGCCGGCCTGCGCGCCGAGGACCTGATCGTCGAGCTCGGCGGCCGGGCCGTTGAGCGGGCCGACGACGTCCAGCAGCTGATGAACGAGGCGGCGATCGACCGGCCGCTGCCGGTCCGGGCGCTGCGCGGCGACCGCTGGCTTAAGCTCGAGATCTACCCCCAGGAACTGGTGGAATAAGCCGGCTCCCCGGGCTCCGGAGCGTTCCCAACGACGCCCCAGAGCATCCCCCTACGGCCGGGGGAGTAGCTACACTCAGGCCGGCATCGGGTGGTGCATCCACGCCTGCGCTCGGTGCCCCGATACTGAACCTGAACCCTACGGGAAGCAGACCTGAATGGCCCGTGGAGATGTCCGGATCGCCGTCACCCTCGCCTGTGAGGTGTGCAAGCGCCGGAACTACCAAACCAACAAGAGCAAGCGCAACGATCCTGAGCGAATCCAGCTGCGCAAGTACTGCCGGTGGTGCCGTCGCCACACCGACCACCGCGAGACGCGCTGAGCTGACGGGGCTCCCACGTGGCGCGTAACCGCAAACGGGCGAAGGAGCGACAGGCACGCAGACCGCAGCCGGTGGCCAGCCGGCGGCGGGATGGTCGCCCCGCGCCCGTCGCTCCACCCGATCTGCCCGACCGCGACGAGGCGATGGAGCAGGCCGAGCAGGAGGTCGTGCCCGGACCGACGAGCGCCCGCCCCCACGAGCTTGCGCCTGACCCGCTCCAGCATGCCGCCCCCGACGTCGAGCTCGCTGACGAGCACGTCGCGTTCGGAAGCCGGGTGGTCGCGGACGGGCACCCGGCGGCAGCTGATGAGCTGTCCACGCGCGACGAGGAGTTGCTCGAGGAGGAGATCCAGGATCAGCGTGAGCGACGCGCGGCCGCGGCGCCCGCGGTCAGCCACGAGCGTCCCAGTCTGTTCGCGCGTCTCATCGGCTTCCTGGAAGGAAGCTGGCGCGAGCTTCAACGGGTACAGTGGCCCGACCGCCGTCAGGTGGCGCAGGCGACCGGGGTGGTGATTGGGTTCGTGATCGTTGCCGGGGTGTTCCTCGGCCTGGCCGATTTGGCCTTCTCGCACCTCGTCAACTTCGTTCTCAAGTAGCGCCAGGTAGGGCGCTGAAAACCAATTAGCGCTCGCCGGGCGCTAGAAGTAGTAGGTAGGAAATGTTTCGCTGGTACGTCGTCAACACATATTCGGGCCACGAGAACAAGGTCAAGCAGAACATCGAGCATCGCGTGGCGTCGCTCGGGCAGCAGCGCGCGGTCAGGCAGATCGTGGTGCCGACCGAGTCCGTGTCGGAGATGAAGGACAACCAGAAGATCACCGTCGAGAAGCGGACGATGCCGGGCTACGTGCTCGTCAACATGGATCTGAACGAGGACTCGTGGAGCCTGGTCAAGGGCACCCCCGGGGTCACGGGCTTCGTCGGCGCCTCCAACGAGCCGGTTCCCCTGACCCAGGACGAGGTCAACCGGCTGCTCCACCGCGAGCAGGAGGTTCGGCCCCGGAGCCGCGCGCAGTTCTCGATCGGCGAGTCGGTCAAGGTGGTCTCCGGACCGCTGTCTGACTTCAGCGGCGAGATCTCCGAGGTCAACGAGGACGCCCAGCGCCTCAAGGTGCTGGTCTCGATCTTCGGCCGTGAGACCCCGGTCGAGGTTGGTTTCGACCAGGTGAAGAAGGTCTAGGGGCTACTCTCTCTGACGCCCCATGGCGAAGAAGGTCCTCACCCAGATCAAGCTCCAGGCCCCCGCCGGCCAGGCCAGCCCGGCGCCGCCGGTCGGCCCTGCGCTCGGTCAGCACGGGGTCAACATCATGGAGTTCGTCAAGGCGTTCAACGCGCAGACCCAGGGCGAGGCGGGGACGGTGATCCCAGTGGTCATCACCGTCTACGAGGACCGATCGTTCACGTTCATCACCAAGAGCCCGCCGGCGGCGGTGCTGATCAAGCAGGCGCTGTCGCTGGAGAAGGGCTCCTCCGAGCCCAACCGCGACAAGGTGGGGCGGATCACGCAGGATCAGCTGCGCCAGATCGCCGAGCGCAAGATGGGTGACCTGAACGCCAACGACATCGACGCGGCGGCCAAGATCATCGCCGGCACCGCGCGCTCGATGGGCATCGAGGTGGCGGGGTAGATGGCCCACCGGGGAAAGAAATACGCCGACGCCCGGCAGCGGCTCGACCGCGAGCACGAATATTCCCCCGCCGAGGCGGTCGCGCTGGTCAAGGAGCTCGCACCGGCCAAGTTCGACGAGTCGATCGAGGTGCATGTCCGCACGGGGCTGAACGTGCGACACGCCGATGAGCAGCTGCGGGGAACACTCGCGCTGCCGAACGGGCTGGGGAAGGACGTCAAGGTGGCGGTGTTCGCGCAGGGCGATAAGGCGCGCGAGGCCGAGGAGGCGGGCGCGGACGTCGTCGGCGCCGAGGACCTGGCCCAGCGGATCCAGGACGGCTTTGACGACTTCGACACCGCGATCGCGACCCCGGACCTGATGCCGGTGGTGGGGCGGCTGGGGCGGATTCTCGGGCCCCGCGGCAAGATGCCCAACCCGCGGGTCGGGACGGTGACGATGGACGTCGGCCGCGCCGTCGAGGAGGCCAAGGCCGGCAAGGTGGAGTACCGCACCGATCGCAACGCGATCGTCCATCTGGTAATCGGCAAGAAGAGCTTTGACGATCGCCGCCTGCTGGAGAACTACGCGGCGGTGATCGATGAGCTGATCCGAGCCAAGCCCTCCGCGGCCAAGGGGCGCTACCTGCGCACCGTCACGCTGACGAGCACGATGGGACCCGGCGTGAAGGTCGATCCCGCGCGGACGCGAGACATCATCGAGGAGCCCGTAGCCGCGTAGACTCAGTTACAGAGATCCTGCCTCAGACCTTCGGCCGTGCCGAGCGCGTAAGTCCGGAGCAGGCGGAGCATCGAGACGAGCCTTCCTGGTTCGGCTACGGCGCCCGCCTGAGAGCGGGCGTTTTCATTGGAGTGACATGAACCGAGACCAGAAAGCAGCCGTCGTAGACCAGCTGAGCGAGGAGATCCGCGCGGCCGACGCGATCTTCGCCGTCGACTACCGCGGCATCTCGGTGTCGGAGGCCGCCCAGCTCAGAAACCGGCTCCGGGAGGCCCAGACACGCTTCCGCGTGGTCAAGAACTCGCTCACCGAGCGCGCCTCCGACAAGGCGGGCGCCGAGGCGCTCAAGGAGATGCTCGAGGGGCCGACCGCCCTGGCCTTCGTGAGCGGCGACGTGGCGCTGGCGGCCAAGGCGCTGAGTGACTCGGCGCGGACGTTCGGGACGCTCACGTTCAAGGGCGGCCTGATGAACGGCGACACGCTGAGCGCCGAGCAGGTCCAGTCGATCGCGCGCCTCCCCGCGCGGGATGTCCTGAACGGCCAGCTGGTGGGCACGATCGCGGCGCCGCTGTCCCAGCTCGTGCGGACGTTGAACGCGCTGATTGCCGGGGTGGCGATCCAGCTTCAGCAGGTGGTCGAGAAGGGGCTCGTGACCGGGGACGCGGACGCGTCCCCGGCCTCTCACGCGGGTGAGGAGGCGGCGGCTGAGGAGGTGCCGGCGGAGACGGCCGAGGAGCCGGTGGGCGAGGCTGAGACTTCTGAAGAAACCGAAAATGAAGCTTCCGACGCCGAGGCGTCAGAGGAGTAAGGAGGGAACATGACCACCACCCAAGAGTGGATCGACGAGCTCAAGAGCATCTCCGTGCTCGAGCTGTCCGAGCGGATCAAGGCGCTCGAGGAGACGTTCGGCGTCTCGGCGACCGCCGTCGCCGCTGCGGCTCCGGCCGCTGCGGGCGCTGGAGCCGCCGCTGACGGCGCGGGCGAGGCGGAGGAGCAGAGCACCTTCGACGTCGTCCTGCAGGCGGCGGGCGACAAGAAGATCCAGGTGATCAAGGTCGTCCGTGCGGCGACGGGCCTCGGCCTCAAGGAGGCCAAGGCGCTGGTCGACGAAGCTCCGAAGCCCGTCAAGGAGGGCATCGAGCGCGACGAGGCCGACAAGCTGAAGTCAGAGCTCGAAGAGGCGGGGGCGACCGTCGAATTGAAGTAGGCCGGCCCCGGCGCGCGCGGGCGCGCGAACTTTGGCTCTGCGGTGTGTCATAGGTGAACTCCAGAGCCAAAGTTCGCGCCTCGGCGCGCGATAGCTCAGCTCTTGTTGGGCAGCCCGAAGGCGTAGAAGACGTGGCTTCCCGTCCAGCTGGGCTCGAGGGCGCCGTAGCCTGAACCCCAGTACAGCGTCCCGTCGACGATCGCGGGGGACGCGTTCACCGACCCGGCGGCCGCGAAGCTCCAAAGCGTCTTTCCTGTGGCCGCGTCCAGCGCGAACATGTTGTCGCCGCTGGGGGCCATGTCGCCGACATAGACAACTCCGTTGGCGACGCTGGCCGGCCCGTAGGCGGCGGCGGCGCCCGGCGTGGCCACCTGCCAATCGAAGGCACCGGTCTGGGGGTCGAGCGCCGCCCACGATCCTCCGCTGGCGGGCGGTCCACCCGGGCCGCCCAGGTCGTAGGCAGTGCCGTCTGAATTCGAGAGCGGGACGTAGATCCTCTGGCCGTCGTACGCGGTGCCCCAGACGATGCCCCCGAGTCCGCCTCCCGGGCCCACCAGAGAGTTCCAGACGATCCGTCCCGTGGCGGCATCGAGCGTCCAGTAGACGCCGCTCTTCTGCCCGATCCCCACCACGGTCTCCCGCTTCCCCTTGGCGCCGGTGATCTGCATGATGTTCGGACTGTCGCCGAAGTCGTAGTCCGGGCTCGTGATCGAGGGGCACCAGGTGGCACCCGGCGGCCCGTTGTCGCAGGCCAGGTTGGAAGCGTCCCAGCCTTCGACCTTGTGGCCCCACTCGACCTTCCCGTTCGAGAGCTTCATCGCGACGACGGCATCGAAGTAGTCATCCGGCGCGGTGCAGTTCGCGTCGGAGGTGCCCGACGACATGGCGGCCTCTTGGCATGCCGTGGCCGAGTCGGGCGTCGTGTAGTCGTTGCCCGTCCCCACGAACACCTGACCGGTCTTGGTGTCGACGGCCGGGGAGCCCCAGACGGCGGCGCCGCTGTAGCCACAGCCGACCGGGCCGATGCCGGGCTCGTTGCCGGTGCACGGGCCGCTGTTGGGGGGAACCATGTAGGTCGTCCAGCGAATGGCGCCCGTCCTGGCCGACAACGCGACGACGCTCCCACGGAACGTGCAGCACGGGTAGCTGGCCAGTTCGGCGTCGCCCTCCTCGTTGGACGACACCGCGACGATGACCAGGTTCTTCGCCACCACCGGGCTGGCGGTGATCTGCGCGGCGTGGTGACTGGAGACCTGGGTCATCCAGACCAGCCGGCCGGTGAACCGGTCGACCGCGAACACGCGCGCGCTCACGCTCTGATCGGCGCCGCTGTTGTCACCGCGGTCGCCGAGGATCAGGTAGTTGCCCCACACCACCGGGCTGACGCGTGACACCGACTTCGCGATCCCGTCGTAGGTGGAGATTCGCGTCCTCCACACGCGGGTGCCCGTCGTGGCATTGAGAGCGTAGAGGTAGCCCGCCGAGTCCGGGAAGTACACGATCCCACCCGCCACCGCGGGCGTCGCCGAGACATACCCGGCAGTGAGGTGCGCCCACTTCCGCGTCAGCTCCCCGACGTTGCCGGGGTTGAGGATCGACTCCAGCGGCTGACTGCGACTGTTGGCCAGGTCGTGTCCCCAAGACGGCCAGCTCTGCGCGCTTGCGACGGCCGCGCCGAACGCCGCTGTCGCGAGCGTTGCCACCAGCACCGCTGTCGCGCCGACCAGAACGCCAAGACGAACGCGACGGCCCGCGGTACCCCGCGTACGCGTTGTTGAGCCCATGGCAAACCCCTCCCCCGCAAAAGATGAGCTTCGACCGCGAGATCGCCCCGTCTCGCCCCTGCCCGCAGTCGACTATCGACTGGGGGTCATTGTAGAGCCGACGAGCCGCCGCGTGCGCGAACTTTGGCGCGCTGTCGTCGCATAGCTCAACTGCAGAGCCAAAGTTCCACGCGCGCCAGCGGCGGCGGCGGCCGCGAGCCGCCGAGCCGAGCGAGGTCCCGCGGCGGGCCCTAAGCCGCGGCCACCATCGGGCCGGCTGAGATCGCCACCGCGCTGGCCGCCCCGAGGAACGCGTTGACCACGACGGGATCGAACTGCGTGCCCGCGAAGCGCAGGAGCTCGGCCCGGGCCTCCTCCTCGGTCAGCGCTGCGCGATAGCAGCGCTCGGACACCATCGCCTCGTAGGCATCGGCCACGGCGAGGATCCGGGACTCCAGGGAGATCTGGGTTCCGCGCAGGCCATCGGGATAGCCCTGGCCATCGATCCGCTCGTGATGCGCGCCGACCCAGGCGGCGATGTCGTGCATCCCGGCGTGGCTGAGGATCTGGGCGCCGATCGCCGGGTGGCGCTTCATCTCGACCCACTCGGCGTCGCTCAGGGGTCCCGGCTTGTGGAGGATCGCGTCGGCGATGCCGACCTTGCCGAGGTCGTGCAGGACCCCGGCCGCGTGGATCCGATCCACCCGGTCGGGTGCGAGGCCGAGCGCGACCGCGGTGGCCCGGGCGTACCGGCCGACCGTGTAGGAGTGGCGCGCGGTCGAGGGGTCGCGCATGTCGAGGGCCTCGGCGAGCAGGAGCATGGCGGCGAGCCGGGGCTCGTGCGCTCGCGCCGCCTCGACCTCGTGGCGGGCGTGCTCCAGGGCCAGGGCCCCGTGGTCGGCGACCGCCATCAGCACGCTCAGCTCATCCTCGGTCGGGCGGCGGCCAAGCACGGGCTGGTCGACTGACACGACGCCCAGCATCTCGCCCGAGGCGCCACGCAAAGGCAGGAGCAGCATGTCCTCGGGGTCCCACACGTCCGGGCCTTGAGCCGTCACCGGCGGCGGCGTCCAGGTGGTCGACTCGCCTTCCCACACGTAGGTTCCGGCGGGGAGCCAGATCGCGCCGTGACCCTCGTCGCGCCCCTCCATGACCGTCAGCCATTCGCTCCACGGGCTGCTCGTCCCGAGCAGGGTTCGCTCCGCATCGGGATCGCCCTTGACGACCACGCAGCTGAGCTCCTCCCGCGCGTCGTCGAGCACGTTGACCGCGACGACGCCGAAGGAGAGCTCGTTGCAGATCGTCTCGGCCAGCGCGTGGAGCACGGGCATCGGTCCCTGACCGGAGGCCGCGGCCCGTGAGACCGCGAGCATGCTGCGCAGGTGCCGTGGCACCGGCTCCTCGGAGTCGCTGATCCGCGGACGCGCCATCGAGCGCCCGACCGAGCCGTCGCCGGCCACGACCACGCGGTTGCGCCCCTGGCGCTTGGCCTCGTACAGCGCCGCGTCGGCGCGTTCGATCAGACGGCTGCTGTCTCCCTCGCCTGCCGTGACTCCGATCGACACGGTCAGCACCCCGGCGTCGCTGTCGGGGTGGGGGAACGCCGTCTCCTCAACCGCGGCGCGCACTCGCTCAGCCACGGCGAACGCCTCGTCGATCCCGACGTCACGGAGGACGAGCAGGAGCTCCTCGCCGCCGTAGCGGTAGGCCGCGTCGCCGGCCCGCAGGACCCCGCGGATGGTTCCCGCGATCATCCGCAGAGCCTCGTCGCCGGCCAGATGGCCGAAGCGGTCGTTGTAGGCCTTGAAGCGATCGGCGTCGCAGAGCGCGAAGGCGAGCGACTGGTCCGCGTGGGGCGTGCGGTCAAGGGCATCGAGGTCACCGGCCAGGGCCCGGCGGTTGCTCACCCCGGTCAACGGGTCCCGGCGCGAGTCGTCGATCAGCCGTCGGTTCAGGTGGGCGAGCTGGCGGTTCAGGCGGCCGAGCTCGGACTCACGCTCGGCGACGCTGGCCAGCGCCTCACGCTCACGCAGAAGCAGGCGCCGCAGCCGGCGCCCGGCGTAGGTCGAGCGGAGGATCACCGCCACGCCGCAGAACAGGAGGCCGCCGACGATCCCGAGGCGAATCTCGATCGGCGTGTCGTTGACCGACTCCTGAAGCAGGGTGAAGGGGAGGATCAGGAACATCCCGAACGGGAGGATTCCGCTCCGGTACGTGGGCTCCTCGACGACAGCCACCGGCTCGGGCTCCCGCGCCGACTGAAGACCGCCGAGGGCGATCGCCGCGAGTCCGACGACCCAGAGCGGATCCAGGGGCGACTTGCCGACGACGTAGTCGTTGTCCAGGAGCTGGATGCTCCACAGGCAGAAGGCGATCGCCTCGGCCACGAAGCCGGTCAGGACGAGGCGGGCGCCTGCCGTGTCGAGCACTCGGGATAGGCCACCGATCGCGGCCTGGAGGGTGAGGATGGCGACGGCGATGTAGAGCGCGGGGTAGGCGACCGCGGCCATCTTGGGCGCCAACGGGAGGGTCGAGGCCGCGGCGGGATCCCAGAGCTCGGCGAAGGTCAGCGCACTGGCCGCGATGATCAGCGGCACCGCCTCGATCGTCGCCAACGCGCGCAGCCAGGAAGCGCCGCCGGGAATTCGGACCAGGCTGAGCACGACGACGATGGCAAAGCCCCACCAGCCCACATCGGCGATGTTCGGCGAGGGCGGGGACCCGATCACCCCGAAGAGATCCCAGCCGAGCTGGCCGAAGAGCCAGGACCCGGCGGCCAGGGCCCAGAGGTTCCAGCGACTCCGGTTGGGCTCAAGCGCACGGGAGCGGCCGAGGATCGTGCCGCTCAGCGCCCCGACCGCCGCTGAGGTCCAGGCGATGTCCCAGCTGAGAGGTAGCGGAGCTCCGAGGCGGGTGGCGAGCATCGCCCCGGCCGCCAGGGCCAGCGGGGCAAGCACGCTGAACTGGGCGGGGCGAGACACCCGCTGTGAGCCCGCAGCCATTTGGAACCTGTTATCGGCCTGTAAGCGCCGGAACTTTCGCCCCGGGTGAGCCGGGCCCCGAGCGAAGGCCCGAGACCGCGCTGGGCTTGCCGAGTGGCCTTTTTGCCTCTACACTGCCCCGGTCAGCCAATAGTCGTAGCCGCCCTTGTGAGGCGGGGTCGCGCCACATACGCGGCCTCAGCGGGCGGGGTCCGTGAGAGCTTGACAGTCCTGCACAGGGCAGTGATGCCGTGTGCTATCTTTGTTGGTCGCGCTTCGTCTGGGAACTGCTCGCTGAGATGCGGGGTTAAAGCGGTCCTCAGACCAGCGCGGATCTCTGCCGCCTCTCGATCGCCCGAGGAGTCGCCGTCTTGGCAACCAGTCATGCCCTCCGGACGCGCCGTAGCTTCGCGCGTCTTAACAAGGTTCTCGATGTCCCCAACCTGATTGACATCCAACGCAGGTCCTTCGAATGGCTCACCGATCCCCAGAAGGGTGGGCTCCGCGAGACGATCGACGACGTCTCGCCGATCGAGGACTACACCGGAAATCTCGCCGTCCAGTTCGGCGAGCTCCAGTTCGACGAGCCCGTCGCCAGCCTTGAGCAGTGCCGTGAGAAGGACCTGACCTACTCCCGTCCGCTCACCGTCACCGTCTCCTTCATCAACCGTGAGACGGGCGAGATCCGTGAGCAGTCGGTGTTCATGGGCGACTTCCCGTGGATGACCGACCGCGGGACGTTCATCATCAACGGCACCGAGCGCGTCGTCGTCACCCAGCTCGTGCGCTCCCCCGGCGCCTATGTGATGGAGCCCAAGGACCGGGAGAAGCAGGTCTTCGTGGCCAACCTGATGCCGGCTCGTGGCTCGTGGCTCGAGCTTGAGATCGACAAGAAGGGCCGCGTCTACGTCCGCATCGACCGCAAGCGCAAGCTTCCGGTCACGGTGCTGCTGCGCGCCATGGGCTACGTCTCCGACGAGGAGATCCTCAAGCTCTTCGACAACTCGCTCTACATCCGCAACACGATCGACGCCGACCCCGAGGCGGTGCAGACGGAGGAGGGCTCCCTGATCGAGCTGTTCAAGAAGCAGCGACCGGGAGAGCCGCCGTCGATCGATGCCGCCAAGGCGCTGCTCAACCAGCTGTTCTTCGATCCCAAGCGCTACGACCTGACTCGGGTGGGGCGCTACAAGCTGAACTCGCGCCTCGGCCTCGATATCGACCTCGACACGCGGGTCCTGACCCACGACGACATCATCGCCCTGGTCAAGGAGCTCGTCTCGCTGCCGCGGCTGCTCGGGATGCCCGAGAACCCCGAGGAGGAGATCAAGGACTACGCCGCCGAGGCGATCGTCCTCCCGCGGGAGCCGATCGAGGATCACCTCGACGAGTACGAGCACTTCGGCAACCGGCGCTTGCGCACGGTGGGCGAGCTGATCCAGGAGGCGTTCCGGATCGGTCTTTACCGGATGGAGCGCGTCGTCCGTGAGCGCCTCACCACCGAGGACGCCGACACGATCACGCCGCAGACGATCGTCAACATCCGGCCGGTCGTGGCCGCCCTGAAGGAGTTCTTCGGGTCGAGCCAGCTCAGCCAGTTCATGGACCAGACGAACTCGCTGGCCGGCCTGCGGCACCGTCGGCGTCTGTCGGCCCTCGGCGCCGGCGGCCTCACCCGTGAGCGCGCCCCGATCGAGGTGCGCGACGTCCACCCGACCCACTACGGCCGCATGTGCCCGATCGAGACCCCGGAGGGGCCGAACATCGGCCTCATCGGGTCGCTCTCCTCCTACGCCGAGATCTCCGAGCACGGCTTCGTCACCACCCCCTACCGGGTGGTCGAGGGCGGCAAGGTGACCGACAAGATCGTCCACCTGGATGCCACCCAGGAGGAGGAGAAGCTGATCGCCCAGGCCAACACGCCCGTGGATGCCAACGGCAAGATCACCGCGCAGGAGGTCATCTGCCGCACCCAGGCCGGTCACTACGTGACCGCGGCTCCCAAGGAGGTCGACCTGATCGACGTCTCGCCGGAGCAGATCTGGTCGGTGACCACGGCGATGATCCCGTTCCTCGAGCACGACGACGCCAACCGGGCGCTGATGGGCTCGAACATGCAGGCTCAGGCCGTCCCGCTACTGGTCACCGATGCCCCGCTCGTGGGCACCGGAATGGAGCGCCGGGCGGCGATCGACACCGGCGATCTGGTGATCGCGGAGAACGCGGGCACCGTCGCCTACGTCGATGCCGAGCAGATCGTGGTCGACCGCAAGTCCGGAGGCCAGGATGAGTACCTGCTCCAGAAGTTCATGCGCTCGAACCAGGGCACGCTGATCCACCAGAAGCCGATCGTCGATGTCGGTGAGACGGTCAGGGCCGGCGATGTGCTGGCCGACGGCTCGGCCACCGACGCCGGCGAGATGGCCCTGGGCAAGAACCTGCTCGTGGCCTTCATGTCCTGGGAGGGCTACAACTTCGAGGACGCGATCATCCTCTCCAACCGGCTGGTCTCCGACGACGAGCTCACCTCGATCCACATCGAGGAATACGAGATCGACGCCCGGACGACCAAGCTGGGCGATGAGGAGATCACCCGCGATATCCCGAACCGCTCGGAGGAGTCGCTGCGCAACCTCGACGACCGCGGCATCGTCCGCATCGGCGCCGAGGTCCAGTCGGGCGACCTGCTGGTCGGCAAGGTCACGCCCAAGGGCGAGACCGAGCTGACGGCCGAGGAGAAGCTGATCCGCGCCATCTTCAAGGAGAAGGCGCGTGAGGTCCGCGACACCTCGCTCAAGGTGCCGCACGGTGAGGGTGGCGTCGTGATCGACGTCAAGACCTTCAGCCGCGACGACGGCGATGACCTGTCGCCGGGCGTCAACGAGCTCGTGCGGGTGTTCGTGGCCAAGAAGCGCAAGATCGCCGAGGGCGACAAGCTGGCCGGCCGCCACGGCAACAAGGGCGTCATCTCGAAGATCGTCGACGTCGAGGACATGCCGTTCCTGGAGGACGGCACCCCGGTCGACGTGATCCTCAACCCGCTCGGGGTGCCGAGCCGGATGAACCTGGGTCAGATCCTCGAGACCCACCTCGGGTGGGTGGCCGCCAATGGCTGGTACGACGACGGCTCCGAGGCCTACAAGAAGGCTCAGAAGGACTCGGGCAAGGTCTACGTTTCCACCCCCGTGTTCGACGGCGCGACCGTCGACGACGTCGACACCGCGCTTGTCAAATGGCAGGACGAGCACCAGGGCCTGATCAGGATGGACGTGGACAAGAAGCGCCCCGTCGGTTCGCAGGCCTCGGGCAAGGTGCGGCTGTTCAACGGCCGCAGTGGCGAGCCCTTCGAGGAGCAGGTGACCGTCGGTCACATGTACATCCTCAAGCTGCTCCACCTGGTCGACGACAAGATCCACGCCCGCTCCACCGGCCCCTACAGCCTCGTCACCCAGCAGCCGCTGGGAGGCAAGGCCCAGTTCGGCGGCCAGCGGTTCGGCGAGATGGAGGTGTGGGCGCTCGAGGCCTACGGCGCCGCGTACACCCTCCAGGAGATGCTCACGATCAAGTCCGACGACACGGTCGGGCGGGTCAAGGCCTACGAGGCCATCGTCAAGGGCGAGAACATCGCCGAGCCCTCGATCCCCGAGTCGTTCAAGGTCCTGCTCAAGGAGATGCAGTCGCTGGCGCTAGACGTCAACGTGGTCTCCGAGGAGGGCGAGCGCGCCGAGATGCGTGAGGAGGACGACGACCTCCTGCGCGCGGCCGAGGAGCTCGGGATCGACCTTTCGGGCGTTCGCGCGACCGACGGGGCCGCGGCCGATGAGACGGTGGAGCACGAGGGCGAGACCGTCGAGGCCTCCGAGGAGGAGGTCGAGGTCGAGGACCCGGACCTCGAGCCCGGCGAGGAGCTCGAGGCCGAGGACTTCGACGCCAACGGCGACGACCCGATGATCGACGACGACATCCCCGCTGGCGAGGCGGAAGGCGTCCTGGAGGAGGACGAAGCGTAGGTCTCGTCCTCTCCCCAAGTTTTTGAGAATGCACTCTGAGTAAGGAACCCAATTGATCGACATCAATAATTTCGACGCCATCGAGATCGGGCTGGCTTCGTCGAAGCAGATCCGGTCCTGGAGCTCCGGTGAGGTCACCAAGCCGGAGACGATCAACTACCGCACGCTGAAGCCCGAGAAGGACGGGCTGTTCTGCGAGCGCATCTTCGGGCCGACCAAGGACTGGGAGTGCTACTGCGGCAAGTACAAGCGCGTGCGCTACAAGGGGATCGTCTGCGAGCGCTGCGGCGTCGAGGTCACGCGGTCCAAGGTCCGCCGCGAGCGGATGGGCCACATCGACCTGGCCGCGCCGGTGAGCCACATCTGGTTCTTCAAGGGCGTCCCGAGCCGGATCGGCTACCTGCTCGACATGGCTCCCAAGGAGCTCGAGAAGGTCCTCTACTTCGCCGCCTCGGTCGTCACCTGGGTCGACGACGAGGCCCGCTCCCGTGATCTCGACACGCTCGAGGGCGAGGTCAACAAGGTCCTCGACTCCTATGCCGCCGAGAAGGAGGAGCGCGTCCTCGAGCTCAAGGAGTCTCAGGAGCGCCGGGAGCAGTACCTGGAGACGGGCAAGACCGGCCGCGATTTCTCCGACGAGGACCACCTGTGGGTGGAGTCGCTCCAGATCAACATCGCCAAGGCCTCCGACGAGGAGCGCGAGAAGATCCGCAAGGAGCTCCGCAAGTCCTTCCAGGCCGACATCGACGACACCGAGGCCTACATCGAGGACGCCGCCGAGCGGCTGCGCCAGGTGTGGGAGCTCTTCAAGACGATGGGCCCCAAGGACATCGTCAACGACGAGACCACCTTCCGTGAGCTCAAGGACCGCTTTGGCTCCCCGTACGGCTTCGGCGAGTACTTCCGGGGCGGCATGGGCGCCGAGTCGGTGCGTGACCTGCTCCAGCAGGTCGACCTCGACGCCGAGGCCGCCGACCTCCAGGAGCAGGTGAAGACGGCCAAGGGCCAGAAGCAGGCGCGGGCGGTCAAGCGGCTGAAGGTCGTCTCGGCCTTCATCCACTCCGGCAACAAGCCGGAGATGATGATCCTCGAGGCCGTGCCGGTGATTCCGCCGGAGCTCCGGCCGATGGTCCAGCTCGATGGTGGCCGGTTCGCCACGAGCGACCTGAACGACCTCTATCGCCGCGTCATCAACCGCAACAACCGTCTGAAGCGGCTGCTCGACCTGGGCGCGCCGGAGATCATCGTCAACAACGAGAAGCGGATGCTCCAGGAGGCGGTCGACGCGCTATTCGACAACGGTCGCCGCGGGCGTCCGGTGACCGGGCCGGGCAACCGCCCGCTCAAGTCACTCTCCGACATGCTCAAGGGCAAGCAGGGTCGCTTCCGCCAGAACCTGCTCGGCAAGCGGGTCGACTACTCGGGACGTTCGGTGATCGTCTCCGGGCCGTCGCTTCGGCTGCACCAGTGCGGGCTGCCCAAGCTGATGGCGCTCGAGCTGTTCAAGCCGTTCATCATGGCCCGGCTGGTCGAGCGCAAGTCGGCGCAGAACATCAAGGCGGCCAAGAAGATGGTCGACTCGATGATCCCCGAGGTGTGGGACGTGCTCGAGGAGGTCATCCAC
>Ga0070731_10003271_pt1 | contig 14749 bp, 11 predicted proteins | sample Coa_R1_2_FD_66448 | JGI IMG/M metagenome (GOLD analysis project Ga0070731, IMG submission 66448) | Surface soil microbial communities from Centralia Pennsylvania, which are recovering from an underground coalmine fire - Coalmine... | ecosystem: Environmental > Terrestrial > Soil > Unclassified ... | reverse complement strand
GATCCCGACGTCGCCGCGCTAAGGGAGTTGTACAAGACTCTCGAGTTTTCCAGTCTCCTGCGGGAACTGGCGCCCGTGAAATCGACCGAGCCGGGAAATTACAAGACACTCGACTCTGAACAGGCGTTGGACGAATGGCTAGCGTCCGTGCCGGAAAATGTCCCCGTCGCGATCGCGGCCGGCGAGATGATGTCGGAGACCGTATTCGGCTTCTCCGCGAAGCCGGGGGAAGCGGGCTCGATTGCATTGCCGAAAATTCCCGATCGGGCCACCGTAGCCCACGACATTAAAGCGCTGATCCGCCAGTTCGGCGACGCCCCCGCGTTGCGGGACGATGTCATGCTATACGGGTTCCTCATTTCCGCCGATCCCGGCCATTGCGATCTGGGCTCGCTCGCCGAGCGGTATCTCGAACGAGAAATCGAAACCGGACCCGCCGGGAAGGCAGATGCCGTTCTCTCCTTGTTTCAGAAACTGTACCCGGAGATCGAAGCCCTCGGGCTGAAACAGGTCTACGAGACCATCGATCTGCCGCTGATTCGAGTCCTGGCCCGGATGGAGAGCTGTGGCGTTCGGGTCGACCCCGACCAGCTCCGGGTTCTCAGCGTCCGGATGGAGGAGGAGATAGCCCGGCTCTCTTCCGAGATTTACGCTCTGGCAGATAAGACATTTAATATCAATTCCCCGCAGCAGTTAGGGAAAGTATTATTTGAAGATCTGAATCTGCCCGCGCCGGTCAAATACGGGAAAGGAAAGACCATTTCGACCGCCGCCGATGTTCTCGAAACGCTGGCCGAAGAGCATGCCATCGCACGCAAAGTTTTAGATTATCGCCAGCTCTCTAAGCTCAAGGGAACATACGTAGATGCTCTTCCTGCACTGATCGACGCCGGCACCCAGCGCCTGCACACGACTTTCAATCAAGCCGGAGCCGCCACCGGGCGTCTGTCGTCTTCCAATCCGAACTTGCAAAACATCCCGATCCGGACCGAGTTGGGCCGCGAAATCCGCGCCGCGTTTGTCCCCCGTCCCGGTTGGAAGCTGGTCGTCGCCGATTATTCGCAGATCGAGCTTCGCTTGCTGGCCCACATGTCGCGCGACCCGGTCCTGACCGACGCGTTCCGTAACGGCGAGGATATTCACACGCGTACCGCGGCGGAGGTTTTTGGCGTGCCGCCTTTGATGGTGACGCCCGAGCATCGCCGCAACGCCAAAGCGGTCAACTTCGGAATCGTGTACGGGCAGACTCCGTTCGGTCTGGCAACCAGCCTGGGCATCGAACGCAAGGAAGCCGAACTCTACATCCGCGCGTATTTCGAACGCTATTCGGGCGTGCGCAAGTGGCTCGACCAGACGATTGCGGAAGTCCGTCGATCGGGAGTTGCCGTCAATCTGTTCGGCCGCAAGAGGCCGATTCCGGATATGCAGAGCCGCAACCCGAATGCCCGGAACTTTGCCGAACGCACCGCCGTCAACACGCCGCTTCAGGGCACCGCCGCCGATCTGATCAAGCTGGCGATGATCCGGATCGACGAGAAGCTGAGCGGAATGAAAACGCACATGGTTCTACAGGTGCACGACGAGTTGCTCTTCGAAGCGCCTCCCGAGGAAGTCGAGGCGGTCCGCGTCATGGTCAAGGCCGAGATGGAGTCCGTTCGTAAGCTGGAAGTTCCGCTGCTGGTCGACGTCGGCGTGGGTGATAACTGGCGGGACGCCAAGTGAAACCACTAGAATGAAGTTCTACCTTACATGCAGCGGATGTTCCCGGTCGTATGTCTGCTTTTTGCCGGCCTGAACGCGTGCAGCCGCACCGTTCCGGCGAACGTGGCTGCCACGGTGAACGGCCGCGCCATCACCTACGCGGAGTTGGATAAACAATATCAATCGAACTTCGCCACGCCCACGGAGCCGCCCAGCGACGACCAGTTACAGATTCAAAAGTTGGAAGTCCTGCGCACCCTGATCGATGACGAGATCATGTTGCAGCGTGCCGAGAAGCAGGGCCTGATGGCGACCGACGCCGATGTCGAAGCCAAGTTCAATGAGCTCAAGGCGCCCTACACGCAGGAAGAATTTCAGAAGCAGCTCAACGCCCGCAAACTCACCGCCGAGGATCTGAAAGCCAAGCTGCGCCGCGACCTCAGCGTTTCGAAGCTGATCAACAAAGAGATCACGTCGCAAATCAGCATCACCGACAAAGACATTACCGATTTCTACTCCACCAACAAACCCAGCTTCAATCTGGCCGAGCCGCAGATCCACATGGCGCAGATCATGGTCACACCCGCGCCGGATCCGAACGTGCGAAATCTGAAAAACGACAAGGCCCAGGACGACGACCAGGCCAAGAAAAAAATCGACAATCTCTACGCGCGCCTGCGCCACGGCGAAGATTTTTCGATGCTCGCGCAGAATTATTCCGAAGATCCCAACTCGTCGCAGAATGGCGGCGATCTGGGATTCATCCCCGAATCCGCTCTCGAAAAAGCGAATGCTGAGTTGCGCAAGACGCTGATGGCCCTGCATCCCGGTGAAATTACCAACGTCCTGCGGACCGCGGAGGGTTATCGCATCCTGAAAGTGATCACGCGCGAGCCGGCCGGCCAGCGCGATCTCACCGATCCGAAAGTCCAGCAGACCATTCGCGAGACACTGCTGAATCGCAAGGATCAGTTGTTGAAAGCGGCCTATTACGAGGTCGCGCGCAACGAAGCGAAGGTTGTGAATTATTTCGCGGCGCGCGTGGTCGGGAATCGGGAAAAGAAATAGCCGTTCAGCGCGGGGCCGACGTCACGATTCCATTGTCCAGTCGAAGCGTGAGCTGCTTTCCGAAAGGAACCTGATAGGTCCAGGTCTCGCGCGGCGTGTCGAGCCCTTGAATCGCGGAGACCGATAGCGGCGGTCCCAGCAGGCTGACGACCTCGTCCTTTTTCATCCCCTCTTTGACCGAGAGCAATTTGTCCGCGGCGACCGTACGGGTCTGCATTCCGGGAAAACCCGCCGCGATTGCGCTGTACAGCTCCACGCCGAAATCCGAGCTTACCGCTTTTTTCCCGGCATCACCCGCCAGCAATGAGTCGCCTTTGGCCGTGAATCGAAGCGTCGTTCCGGCGCGCTCCACCGTTAACGAATCGAGAGCGCCGACACCGGTCTTCTCGCGGATCGCGGATTTCATCTGCTCGACCCAGGCGCCCATCTTTTCAGCGTTCGCCTCCGAGTCGGCAACAACCTCGCCGTCGAGGCTGCCTTCACCGGTCAGGCGAAATCCCAAAGCGAACCGGCGCATGGCTGCGAGCGGCGACGTCCCCGTGGCTGCACCTGCCGGTGGCTCCGTGACGATCCAGGTCTCGTGATCCTTCGCCAGCTCGCGAGAGCGGCGCGCGGCCCAGCCCATGCTTGCCGGCGCCGGCAACGGCTTCGCCAGGCGCGCGAGGGCGGCTTGCACGGCCGGTTCCGGACCGATCATCATCGCGTGCGCGTCCGCCAGAAACACGGGCCGGATTCCTTGCGAGTAGAACATTCCCGCCGCGGCGCCCTGTTCGAATTTGCCGGTCATTACGAGGACAAAATCGCTGGGCGCGGTGAATCCGAACCAAAGGTGGTCCATTTCTTTGAGCGCGGCGACCACTTTGTTTTGGGAGTCGCTATCGGTCTGGCCGAACAGCGCGGCCATCAGCTCCGGCGATTGGAAAACCTTCGAGAAATCGAACCCGGCCGCGACTTGCGCGTTCGGCTGCAGGAAACGCAGATAATCCTTGTGCGCTAACGGAACGACGCGGGCTTGTTGCGGTTGCGCGGGCTTGGCCGCCGGTTTCGCAGCCGGCTGGTTCGGAGCCCCGATCAGGCCCCCGTTCAGCCCTTTCATCTTGCTAAAGTCGTGGGGCCCGTAGACGCCAGCCTTTACGAAGTCGCATTGCTGGCTGTGCGGATCTTTGATGCAGGCGCACCGAACGTCCACCTGGAGCGTAATCCCCGTACAATTCGGCTGGTCCTGCGCAGCTAAAGACACGACCAGAGACACACCGACGGCGGCGATCAGAAGCGGATAACGCATTTAACCGCAATTGTTGCCCGTCCGAGCATCCCTGTCGATGAGGCGAATCCCCGAGTTTCGCGCCAATTACCGCCGAACGGCTTGTTCCAATGACACCCACGACCGGTCGAGCAGTTCGCCAATCCGCCGCCAGTCGGCTTCGGACACGCCGCCCGATTCTTCCTTCGCGTCCCGGATGAGCATTGCATCGGCCCGTGCCTGCGCGTGAATCGTGAAGGAAGCCGCGGGCCGCTGGTAGATCTCAGCCTGCAGCGCCGCGAGCCCGTCGACCAGGTCGGCCGCCGGATGTTGGGCGCGCTCGCGATGGATGATCCACCACTCCAACTCGAGCGCCGCAGCTTTCTTATCGTCAAAAGGAATGTTGCTTCCTTGACGGATCAGCGAGTAGTAGCGTTCAAGATCCGGCAAAGCCCAGAGATAATCCGTCCTTTGATGACCCGCCTGAAAAACCACAGCCGCTTTCGCCGCATAGTACCCGCCCAGACACGAACGCCAGAACGAAAAGCCATACTGGGTCCTCAGAACGCTGGTCAGCTCCGTAAAGAGGCGGACCGGGCGATGGTCATAATACGACCGCCACATTTCGGTCTCGATCGCGCCGACCCGATACCCGTCAAACTCCCGCAGATCGTGCGGGCGCGCGACCGTCAGGCCGATCGCGACCCAGACCGCGATCGCCGAGAGCGCGGCGGCAAGCCGCCGCGCCCAGAGCCCCGGCGCCCCCAACTTTGTTGGCGGAACAACTACTTCCATTCCCAGATTTTGGAGCTTGTGTTGCCCGCTGCGTCCACTTCGAACTCGAACACGCCGGCGATTCCGTTCAATCGCGCGAGCTTGGTCGAGGTCGTCGTGTAGGACAGCGTGCCACGGTAGGCGACAGCGCCTCCAGCCAGAAATCGCCCGACGCCGAGGCCTTTCCAGGTCACGATTTCGCCGTCCAGAGTCGCGAACGCGCCCTGTCCATACCCGTCGAGGCTGCCGTCCGGCTTCGGCGTGGACGTGTAGGTCCCGATATTCATTCCGTCGACGCCCAGCATCTTCGAGGCGTCCTCGAAAGAAACTTCCACGTTCAGCGGGCTGGTGCCGATGATGCGGCGGCCGGTACGCTTGCCCTGTCCTTGGGCGATCAGTTCACCTAGCATGTCTTCGAATCTCCTTTGGGTTAGTTTATTCCTGGTTGCTGATGAAACATACGGGACGGGTGCGATCTTGGATTTATTTCGCGGATTCCGTTTCGCGTGTGCGATCATCTCGTATTAACTCGCATGGACGCTCTGCTTTCCGGATTGGCGCAGCACGGTCTTTCGATCCTGTTCGCGGCGGTCTTCCTGGAGGCGGTTGGAATTCCGGTTCCGGCGGCCCTGGCGCTGATTTTCGCCGGAGCCGCGAGCGCGCGCGGGGCGATGCCGGCAGGATGGGCGCTACTCTGCGCGCTATCCGCGATGATGCTCGGCGACGCCTGCCTGTTTCTGGTGGGGCGCTATACGGGATGGTGGCTGCTCGGCATGCTGTGCCGGCTGTCTTTGAATCCCGATTCGTGCATCCTGAGGTCGGCGGATACGTTTTACCGGCGAGGCCGGAAGCTGCTACTGTTCGCGAAGTTTGTGCCCGGGATTAACACCATGGCTCCGCCGCTGGCAGGAAGCATGAATATGCGCCCGGCGCAGTTTTTTCGGCTGGACCTGGCGGGGGCGTCTCTGTATGTCGGGACTTATTTCACCGTCGGATTTCTGTTCAGCGGGGCCATCGAAGCGATCAGCGGTGCTTTCCGGACCTTCGGGCGAGTGCTCGATATCGTTCTGATCGCGGCTGCCATCGGGTATCTGGGGTTTCAACTATGGGCCTGGCGGAAGGCGCGCGGACCGAGCGGCGTTCCATCGGTTACGCCTTCGGATGTTGCCGCCGACGCCGTCATTTACGACGTTCGGAGCCACGGATACTACGATCCGAAGGCGACCCGGATCCGCGGATCGCGGCGGCTGGAACCGAACGGCCTGCCGCAGTTCATCGAAGCGGGCGCGTCCCCGCAGATCTATCTTTATTGCACCTGCATCCGTGACGCGACCAGCGTCCGCATCGCCAATGCTCTGCTGGAGCGGGGAATGAAATGCGCCGTGATCGAGGGCGGGCTGCGGGCGTGGAAGAAAGCTGGGTTGCCGATCGAGCCGGTGCCGTCAGACGAACTGGTGGCTCTCCCGGGGTTCGATTAGGAATTTAAGCCACGAATGCACACGAATGGACACGAATCTTATTCGCGTTCATTTGTGTTCATTCGTGGCTAACTTATTGGGCCGGCGTCTTCTCGAGCTGCTGCTTCGCCCACACTCGCGCCGGATTCGTTTCGACGACTCTCTGAAACTCTTTACGCGCTTCTGGATTCTTGTTCGACTTTCGTAGCGCCAGGCCCAGCCATAGGTGCGCTTCGGTCAGTTTCGGGTCGAGCTCGATCGCCTTCTGGAAATCCTTGATCGCCAGTTCCATTCCGCCGCCGAGCGCCTGCGGCAGATAGTAATAGCCCACGCCGCGGCTCACATAGTTGATGGCCGATTTCGGGTCGAGTTGAACGGCCTTATTCACTTCCTCCTGCGCGCAGCGGCCATATTTGATCCCTTGGAGACCCATGGCCGAAATCGCCTGTCCGCAAAGCGTGCCGTAGACGCGATGATACTCGGCATTGTCGGGTTTTAACGCGACTGCGCGTTCGGCGGCTTTAATGCCGGCTTCCGCGGCCGAGTGGGCCTGGCTTTTGTCGCGGAGTTCGATGGCTACTTCGCCAACATAGGATTCCGCCAGCGCGAGTTTGTATTGCGCAACCGCATCGTCGGGCTGCTTCTGCGCTTCCGCCGACATGTGCGCGGCGATGCGGTCAAGCGTGGGGCGATCCTGCGCGTCCCGCGCTTTTTCGAGATCCGAACTGCCAGCCGTGGCGGCGAGCGACAGAAGAAAAAACGAAGATAAAACAGCGTAGCTCACAATACAATTATCGCTCGCCGGTTTCGCAAGAGACTAGGCCGGAACGGGCTCAGCCGCCAACCCCATCCGCCGCAGCACCGATTCGAAGCATGACGACCCCCGGAGCGGATCGTAAATCGGAGATGCGCCCGCGTGGATCAGCCGCGGATCGCGATCCTCGCATGCCTGTTCCAGAAATTCGCAGGACCGAATGACGTCGAGCGTCATCCAGGCGCGCATCATGAGATATGGCGCCACGCGCGTGGTCTGCGCCATCGCTTCAAGATCGGTCAGCATCCGGCGGGCTTCGGCGATCCGGCCCAGCGCGCCATACACGCTGATCCGGGTGGCGAGGGCCAAGGGCGAGCCGGGGTTCAAAGCGAAACCCCGTTCGATTGCGTCTACAGCCTCGTCGCGCCGGCCGAGCAGCAAGAGCGTGCGCGCCAGGCCGAAATAGGCGCGAGGAAAATACGAATCGAGTTCCAGAGTCTTCGCGTAGAAATCCAGCGCCTCCTGGGGACGGCGCTGAAGGATCACGTTTTCGGCCGAGCTGGCCAGAATAACGACCGAGAGCGGATCGCAGTCGCGGGCCAGTGCCAGTTCGGCTTCGGCTTCTTCCAAGCGGCCCACTCCGGCGAGGTAATCGTGCGCGTACCATTGGTGCGCGGTCGCATAACCCGGATTCATCTGGATGGCGAGGCGATAATGTTGTTCCGCGGCGGTCCAGTCCCAATCGAACAATGACGCGATGGAGCCGAGAGCAACATGCGGCTCGGCCAGCGTGGAATCGAGAGCCAGCGCACGTTTCGCGGCCGAGCGGGCCTTGGGCATCGCGTCGCGCGATGCGACGGTGCCGAACTTCGCGAGCACCACCTGGCAATCGGCCCAGCCTGCATAGGCGAGTGCGTAGCCGGGGTCGGTGGCGATGGCCTGTTCCAGATAGCCGGCGCCAAGCTGGACCGCTTCATCGGTGCGCTTGTTCCAGTGATAACGGCCTTTCAGATAGAAGTGATAAGCCTCAATGTTGCGCGCGCGGCTCTTCGGCGCCGTCAACTTCACTCGCAGAGCGCGCGCCACGGCCGAAGCGATGGCGTCGCGCACACTACACGATTCCTCAACCGGCTTGTCGTAGGACTCGGTCCAGAGATAGCTGCCGTCGCGTACGGAAACAAGCTGCACGGCTACGCGCATCGTCCCTGGAGCGCCGTGCCGGATGCTGCCTTCCAGAACCACGTCGACATTGAGCTGCTCGCCAATCCGCGCGTAGTCGCGGGGCGTGCCCTTGAGCTTCAGAGAAGAACTCCAGGCGACCACGCGCAGCCCTTCGACCTTAGTAAGCGAATCGATCACTTCTTCGGTGAACCCGTCGATGAAGTATTCGCACTCTTCGCGCACATCGATGTTCACGAACGGAAGAATGGCGATCGCGCGGCGGGTTTCGCGTACTTCACCCGTGACCGGAGCGGCGTGCTCCACCCGGATTGCCGGCGCATAGCTTCCCTTGGGAAATTCGATACGCAGCTTATCTTCGCGGCCTTCGCCCTCGTAGTACTTGCGCAGCTTCATGCGGAGCCGGCGGGCTTCCACGCGCACGATCGGGTCGAGACGCGGGTCGTAGTCCTGGCGTCGATCGAAAACCTCGACGCCGATGACGAACTCCTTCAACTGGTCGGCATGCCCGTCCAGCGTTTCGGAGACGGTAAAATCCAGAAACCGCGCCAGCCGTTCGGAACGGGCCATGGCCCGGCTGGCGATAATTTTGCGCACCTGGGCGCGGATCGACTCCGGAGTCATGTTGGATTGGACGTACAACCCCCGGCGAAGACTCGGCGAAATTTGGAATTTTTCGGACCTCATTTTGCCAACACCTGATGCAAGTGATGTTTCAGATGACGCACGTAGTCAATGGCAAGAAACTCAAGCGTTACCGCGCCGCCATCGCCGATCTGGCACGGATTATTTCTATTCGGGCCCGGAATCTCTTCCATCAAATGAAGCAGATGCCGGTTATAGAAGTTCCAGAACTCGATCAGCTCGTTCCACGGACGGTTTCGATAATCCTGAATCGCCACCCAGTCTTGCTGGGCGTAAGAGGGCATGGTAAGCTTGCCCTCGATTTGCGCACGAACGAACCGATGATGATTGTTGGCGGCCGAATCAAGCAAATGGCCGAGGATTTGTTTGCGGGACCATTTGTCAGTGGACGACGGTTCGGGGGCTCTTGGGGCGCCGGCGTGGGCGTCGGAAATGAGGGAAAGTTCGGCGGGTACGCCAGCGAGAATCCCCCGAAATTCTTCGATGGCGGATTCAAGCGTCTCCATAATCAATTGTATAGGAGTTGGGGGGGCTCACCCAGCACTTACGGTAAGTCGATGGCTCCATGCGAATAGCCGTCGTGGGGTTCGGGTTCATGGGCAAAACTCATGTGAAGGCGATCGAGCGCCTGCCCGAAGTTGAACTCGCCGGCATCGTGGGTCGCGACCAATCTCTCGAACAGATGCTCGCGGACCCGTCGATCGATGCCGTCGATCTTTGCCTGCCCACCGATCTGCACGAATCGGCAGCCATCGCCGCGTTGCGCGCCGGAAAGCATGTACTGGTGGAAAAACCCATGGCGCTGGATGGCGCTGCCTGCGATCGGATGATCGAAGAAGCGCATCGGCAGAACCGAGTCTTGATGGTCGCGCAGGTACTGCGTTTCATGCCTCCGTACACCACGCTCGCGTGGGAGATGCAAGGTGAAACCGTCAGGACGGCATCTTTTCGCAGACGCTGCGGCAAGCCCGCCTGGGCCGAATGGCTCGGAGATCCGAAACGCAGCGGCGGCGGAGTTTTCGATCTTCTGATCCATGATGTGGACATGGCTCTCCAGCTTTTCGGCCAACCGGAGACGATCAGCGCCACCGGTTTTAAAGATTCGATCAGCGCGCGCTATTTCTATCGCGACGGTATGACCGTCGAAATTTCCGGCGGCTGGTTCCCGGACGGATTTCCGTTTGCGATGGAATACACATTGCAGACAGATCGCATCACGCTCGATTATCATTCTGATTCGGGTAAGGTGATGCGCTACGCGACCGGATTGCCTCCCGAGGAAATTACCTTGGCAACCGCCGGCGGTTACGAATCCGAAATCGCCTATTTCGCCGAGTGCGTCCGGACTGGTCAGCCCCCGGCGCGCTGCCGTCCCGAAGAGTCGGCTGGGGCAGTGCGCTTGACGCTCGGAATGATCGCGGCACGGGCCAGGAACGGAGAGAAGGTCGCATGGAAATCGGAATGATGTTCTGGGCGGGCCGCGATGATCTGAAGGAGATCAAGTCGCTGGGCCTGAATCATGGGCAATTGGGAATCGCGGGCGATATCGCGCTGACTCGCGAATTTACCGCGGTATGGAAGACGGCGCTCGCTCAGGAACAGTTTTCCGTCGTCACGGTAGTCTGCGCCTATGAGGGCGAGAGTTACGCGGATATTCCCACGGTTCAAAGTACCGTTGGCTTCATCCCCCCGCACACGCGAACGCTGCGCGAGCGGCGCACGATGCAGGCCAGCGATCTCGCGGCGGCTCTGGGAGTGCCTGGGATCGGGTGCCACATCGGGTTTGTGCCCGACGATCGCACGGATGGAGATTACATCGCGGTGCGCGATGCCGTCCGCCGGATTTGCGATCACGCGGCTTCGCACGGCCAAACCTTCGCGCTCGAAACCGGGCAGGAGAGCGCTGAAGTTCTTTTGCGTTTCATGGACGATACCGGCCGGGGCAATCTCAAAATCAATTTCGATCCCGCGAACATGATTCTTTATGGAACCGGCGATCCGATCGAAGCGCTGCACGCACTGGCTCCGTATGTAATTTCGGTCCACGCGAAAGATGCTGACTGGCCGCCGAGAGCAATTCCGGGCGCGCTGGGCAGGGAGCGCCGGCTCGGCGAAGGAGCGGTCGGCATGGGCCGTTTTATCGAAGCTCTGAGGCGTCATGGTTACGGAGGCGCGATCAACATCGAACGTGAAATCGAAGATCAGCGGCAGCGAATGGTTGACATTCGCGACGGCGTTCAATTGTTAAGGCGGCTGCTGGCGTAGATGTGGTTATCGCGCGCGATAGCAAGCCGGTCCCGAAAATTCTTGCAATAGGAAAGATTAAATGGCGAGTCAATCTTCAATTTCCACTGGACCGGCCAAAGTCCGTAGCCTGCGCGTTCGTGCTGTGCGAGTTCCTATGGACCAGCCGCACCGCACCGCCGGCGGCATGATTTCCGAATCGCCGCTGGTCCTTTGCGACATCACGACGGACGAAGGCGTCACCGGACACAGCATCACGTTTACCTATACTGTTGCCGCGTTGAAACCGACCGCCGACTTGATTGCGAATCTCGCGCCGTTGATCGAAGGCCAGCCGCTGGCGCCCGCCGCGATCGAGGATACGCTGGCAAAAAGATTCCGGTTACTGGGGACCCAGGGCCTCGTCGGAATGGCCCTCGCCGCGATTGATATGGCGCTATGGGACGCACACGCCCGGGCTCAGGGCGTATCTTTGGTGCGGCTGCGCGGCGGAATCGAGCGCCCGATTCAGGCGTACGGAGCAGTCGGCTACGAGGGCCCCGCCGATTCAGCCCGGGTCGCCGAAGATTGGGCGAAGCGTGAATTTCGCGGCGTGAAGGCAAAGATCGGTTATCCAACCGTTCAGGAAGACGTCGCCGTGATTCGCGCCATTCGCTCGGCCGCTGGACCGGACATGGCCATCATGGTCGATTACAACCAGTGCCTGACTCCGGCGGAGGCGATCGCGCGAATTCGCGTACTCGACGAGGAAGGGCTGACGTGGGTGGAAGAGCCGACTCTGGCTCACGATTACCGTGGTCATGCCTCGATCGCGCGTGAATGCAGCACCCCGATCCAGTGCGGCGAGAACTGGTGGGGCATTCGGGATTTGCAGCACGCACTGGACGTGAACGCGTCGGACTACATGATGCCGGAAGTAATGAAGATCGGCGGCGTTACCGGCTGGCTGCGCGCCGCCGCTCTGGCCGAGGCCGCGTCTGTGCGCGTCTCGACGCATCTGTGGCCCGAAATCAGCGCCCAGCTTTTGTGCCTGACCCCGATGGCGCATTGGCTCGAATACGCCGACTGGTGGAACCCAATCCTGGATGCGCCGTTGCGCGTCGAGAAGGGCATGGCGATGGTCGACGGCGCAGCCGGCACGGGCGTTGCCTGGAATGAAAACGCCGTCTCGCGCTTTGCCGTGTAATTCGGTTGTGATCTAATAGTTGCAACGCGTAACTGTATGTGGCGCAAGGCGGCCCGCTTCTTTGTCGCGGTCGGGTGCCTGGCTGGGGTGACGGCCAGGGCGCAAACTGCAACTCCTTCTGTTAATTTCGATCGTCAGATTCGCTCCATTTTTTCCGACCGGTGTTTCGCGTGTCATGGGCCGGATGAGAAGCAGCGGATGGCGAAGCTGCGGCTCGACGTAAAGGACGGCGGCGCGTTTGAGCATCAATTGGTAGTTCCGGGCGATTCGAAACAGAGCGCTCTGTTTCAGAGAATCAGTTCGGATAAGCCAGGCATCCGGATGCCGCCCGCATCCGCCGGAAATCCACTGACTTCGGCGCAGATTGAATTGATCGGAAAATGGATCGACCAGGGAGCCCGTTGGGAGAATCACTGGGCCTACGTCGCCCCCGTGCGGCCGGACGTCCCGCAGGTATCGGGCGCCGCTTGGGTCCGGAATCCGATCGACGCATTCGTTCTGGCGCGCCTGGATCGGGAAGCGCTGAAGCCGTCCGCAGAGGCTGACAAGTCGACGCTGATCCGTCGCGTGACGCTGGATTTGACAGGCCTCCCACCAACCGTCGCCGAATTGAATGCGTTCACCGCCGACAAATCACCGGACGCGTACGAAAAACTGGTCGACCGGCTGCTCCATTCCCCGCGCTACGGCGAGAGGATGGCGATGCAGTGGCTGGACCTGGCCCGCTACGCCGACACGCACGGCTATCACATCGACAGCTCGCGCGAAATGTGGCACTGGCGCGATTGGGTGATCCGGGCGTTCAACGACAACATGCCCTTTAACCGGTTCACGATTGAACAATTGGCCGGCGATCTGCTCCCTGGCTCGACCGACGCGCAAAAGATCGCCAGTGGATTCAACCGGAACCACATGATCAATTTCGAAGGCGGCGCAATTCCGGAAGAGTATCAGAACGAATACGTCGTCGATCGGCTGGAGGCCACGGCGACCACCTGGATGGGCATGACGCTCGGCTGCGCCCGCTGCCACGATCACAAGTACGATCCGCTGTCGCAAAAAGAGTTCTATCGCTTCTACGCGTTCTTCAACTCGATTTCCGAAGAAGGCCTGGACGGGAAGCGCGGGAATGCCAAGCCGTATCTGCAACTGCCGTCAGTCGACCAAAAGGCGAAGCTGGACGAGCTGGACCGCGAGATCGCGAAGCGTGAGAAGACCGTCGACAAGAGTATTACCGCGCCCATGCAACAGAAATGGGAAGCAGCACGGCTGGCGACGCTGGCGCAGGTGACGCGCGACGGATTGACGGCGCATTATGCGCTCGACGGCAATCTGAACGATAGCGCCGGCGCATACCGAACAGGCCGTCTGCGGCAAGGCGATCTGACGTTCAGCGCGGGTTACGTGGATCGCGCGGCGGATTTCGACGGCGACACCAACGTTACTTTGGGCGATTCCGAAGTCGTGGATCCAGGCGGACCGTTCACGATCGCCGCGTGGGTCCGTGTCGGGGCCAGCAAGACCATGGGATTGCTCTCGACGGCTCCTGAGGGCAGCGGCGCGAGGCTCGAAGTTGGGCTCGACGATTTTCAGCTCGTCGACATTCAGCGCTGGGCGCCGGTCGTGACCATTCGAATCGGCGGCATTGAATTGCGCTCGAAACAGCACTTGCAGCCCGAACAGTGGCATCATCTGGCGATCGCTTCCGACGGATCGGGGCAGGCCGCCGGATTCAAGTTGTACCTGGAAGGCAAAGCTGCGGAACTCGCGATCGTCAAGGACGCCCCCCTCGCGAAAGGGCGTAACGCCGGTGCGCTCGAGATCGGGAATAAGACGCTGGGCCGCGCGTTTAAGGGATCGATCGACGACCTGCGTGTTTACAATCGCGCGCTCAGCGCCGGCGAATTTGAGCCCATGGTGATGAGCGAGCCGTATCGAGCGACATTGCTGATGCTCGAAGCCAAGCGCAGCCCGGCTCAGCAGGATCGTCTGCGGGATTATTTTCTCACTCACGAAGCGCCCCAGGAATTTCGAGCCGCGTGGACTGAGTTGAAGTCTCTTCAGAAAGAGAAAGCGGATCTGGTGAAGGTGGTTCCGACGGCGATGGTCATGTCGGAAATGGAGAAGCCTCGGGAAACGGTGGTGCTGGCGCGCGGGGATTATCGCAATCGTGGAGAAAAGGTAACGCCGGGCGTTCCGGCCGTTCTGCCGCCGCTGCCCGCGGGCGCTCCCGCGAACCGGCTGACGCTGGCGAACTGGCTGATGAGCCCGCAGAATCCGCTGACCGCTCGCGTTGCCGTGAATCGATTCTGGCAGATGTATTTCGGTCTTGGAATCGTAAAGACCGCCGAAGATTTCGGATCGCAGGGCGAGCCTCCTTCAAATCCGCAATTGCTGGACTGGCTCGCCACCGAGTTTGAACGCACCGGCTGGGACATCCGCGAAATGCAGCGGCTCATTGTAACGTCGGCGACCTACCGGCAGGTGTCATCGATCAC
>Ga0070731_10003270_pt1 | contig 14749 bp, 10 predicted proteins | sample Coa_R1_2_FD_66448 | JGI IMG/M metagenome (GOLD analysis project Ga0070731, IMG submission 66448) | Surface soil microbial communities from Centralia Pennsylvania, which are recovering from an underground coalmine fire - Coalmine... | ecosystem: Environmental > Terrestrial > Soil > Unclassified ... | reverse complement strand
CAATCCGGTGGGGCGGGACTCCGTCGAGTCCTGACTTTTGCTCACCTTCGGATTTTTGGGCTCGAGCGGACTCCCGCCCCACCAAAGAAAGATCGATCGCTGCCCCGATCAGCCTTGGTGTCCCGCGCGCCACGAGCTGGCTGATGCAGCTTTCCGCCAGACAGACCGCCAGGCCGCCTTCGCTGCAATCATGCGCGCTCTTGATGAGGCCCGACTGAATCAGGCCCAGCAAGGTGGTATGCAACGTTCTGGCCGGTTCCAAATCGCAGCGCGGCGGGGTGCCGGTTTTCTTTCCGTGTACGGCCTGCAACCAGGCCGAACCGCCGAGCCCCAGCAAAGGGTCGTTCGCATCCACGGGTTCGCCAAGCAGGACGACGGCATCGCCTTCGTCCTTGAACCATTGCGTCGTGATATGTTCCGGTTTTTCAATCAGGCCGACCATGGCGACGGTGGGTGTGGGGTCAATCGGCCCGGCGGGACTTTGATTGTAGAGCGAGCAATTGCCGCCGGTGACCGGCGTGTTGAACGCCTGGCATGCGTCTGCCAGCCCGCGCACGGATTCCTTGAGCTGCCAGAACAACTCCGGCTTGAACGGATTGCCGTAATTCAAATTATCCGTCACGCCCAGTGGTACCGCGCCGGAACAGGCCAGATTTCGCGCGGCCTCGGTCACGACAATTTTGCCGCCCTCGTAGGGATCGAGATAGACGTAGGCGCCGTTGCCATCCACCGTCAGTGCAATGAGTTTTTCGGGAATGGTGGGGCGAGAGTCCTCTCGAGCCCGGTCTTCGGAAAATTTGGGCTCGACGGAGTCTCGCCCCACCAAATCCGGAAGACTATCCGACTTGATCCGCAACACGGCGGCGTCACTGCCGGGGCAAATCGCCGAACCGTCGCGCACCATATGATCGTATTGCCGGTAAACCCAGTTCTTCGACGCAATCGTCGGCCAGGCGAGCAAGGTGAGGAGATCGCGCCCGGGGTCTGGCGACTGGGGGATTTCGTCCAACCGGAACGCGCGCACTTCCTTCAAATACACCGGTTCCCGGGCTTCGCGCTGATATACCGGCGATTCGTCGGCAATCTTTTTGGCCGGAATGTCTGCCACGACATTGCCATGCTGTTTCACCACCATGCGGCCGGTGTCGGTGACAAAGCCGATTTCCGACCACGGCAAATCCCATTTGTCGAAGATGCGTTTCACTTCTTCTTCCCGGCCCTTGTGAACGATGATGAGCATCCGCTCCTGCGATTCCGAAAGCATGAGGTCGTAGCTCGTCATGTTCGGCGCGCGCTGCGGGACCTTGTCCAGTTCGATTTCGATGCCCGTGCCGGCGCGGGCGGCGGTCTCGCAGGTCGAGCAGGTCAACCCCGCCGCGCCCATGTCCTGAATGCCCGCCACCGCGCCGGTGGCCAGCAGTTCCAGGCAGGCTTCGCACACGAGTTTTTCCATGAACGGATCGCCCACCTGCACCGCGCCGCGCTGTTGCTCGGCGGATTCCTCGGTCAAATCCTGCGACGCAAACGACGCGCCGGCGAGGCCATCGCGACCGGTGGGCGGACCGACGTAAAAAACCGGGTTGCCGATGCCTTTGGCCGCGCCGCGCGCGATTTGTTCGTGGCGCAACACGCCGAGGCAGAAGGCATTCACGAGCGGATTGCCTTCATAGGATTTGTCGAAATAAACTTCGCCGGCGATGGTCGGAATGCCAAAGCAATTGCCGTAATGCGCGATCCCAGCTACGACGCCCGCGAACAGGCGTTTGTTATTTGCGATTTGTTGCGCCGTCAATTCCTGGTAGGGCGCGGTGTCCGCACCGCGCCGCTCGGCGGGCTGGGGACAGCCCGCCCTGCCTTCACCGTTCGTGATGGGCCCGAATCTTAGCGAATTGACCGAGCAAATCGGCCGGGCGCCCATGGTGAAAATGTCGCGCACGATGCCGCCGACGCCTGTGGCCGCGCCCTGGAATGGCTCGACCGCGCTGGGATGGTTGTGCGATTCAATCTTGAACGCGATGGCCAGGCCGTCGCCGATGTCAATGATGCCGGCATTTTCCTCGCCTGCGCCGACGAGGATTTTTTTGGATTTGGTGGGAAAGGTTTTGAGCAGCGGGCGGGTGTTTTTGTAGCTGCAATGTTCGCTCCACATCACCGAGAAGATGCCCAGCTCGGTGTAACTCGGCTCGCGCCCCAGCAGTTCGAGGATTTTTTTATACTCGTCCGGCGTAAGGTTGTGTTTGGCAACCAGTTCGGGGGTGATGGCGGGTTCGGTCATGGGGAAAGGCTGCTCATGCTGCTTTGGCCACGGTTCTGTTTTGCAACGTTGCAATCATGCTCTCAAAAATCCAGCGGCCGTCGTCGCTGGCGAGCAGCCGTTCGCAGGCGCGTTCGGGATGCGGCATCAGGCCGGCCACATTGCGGCGTTCGTTGCAGATGCCGGCGATGTTCAGCAACGAACCGTTCGGATTGGCGCCTTCGGTCAACTCACCCGTGGCGGAACAGTATTGCCATAAAATCCGGTTGTTGGCCTTGAGTTCGGCCAGGGTTTCCTCATCAGCAAAATAGCAGCCTTCGCCGTGGGCGATGGGAATTTTCAGCCATTTGCCCTCGGGAATTTTGTTCGTAAACGGCGAGTCGGGCGTGGCGGTCTTCAGGAAAATGTGCTCGCAGTGGAATTGCAGGTCACGGTTGCGGACCAGCGCGCCGGGCAAGAGGCCGGCTTCCGTGAGCACCTGGAAACCGTTGCAGATGCCGAGCACGAGGCCGCCGTTGTCGGCAAATTGTTTCACCGCCTGCATCACCGGGCTGAACCGCGCGATTGCGCCGCAGCGCAGATAATCGCCGTAGCTGAAGCCGCCGGGCACGATGACGGCATCAGCATCGCCGAGCGAGGTTTCCTTGTGCCAGACGTAGCGCGCCGGATGGCCCAGCACATCGCGCAGGGCGTGAATGGCATCCTGGTCGCAGTTGGAGGCGGGAAATTGGAGAACAGCAAAGTTCATTTTCTTATTTGCCACAGAGTCACAGGGCACACAGAGAAGAGATTTTGAAAAACTCTGTGTCTCGGCGCCTCGGCGGCTAATCGGTAACTTCCAGTTTGTAATCCTCAATCACCGGGTTGCTCAAAAATTTGTGGCATGCCTCGTCGAGGGCCTTGCGCGCGGTTTCCCGATCCGCGCCATCCAGTTCAATTTCGAGATATTTGCCGACGTGAACGGCCTTGATGCCCTGGTGCCCCATCTGTTCGAGCGCATTCCGGACGGTTTTGCCCTGGGGGTCCACCACGGCCCTCTTTGGAGTAATGACAATTTTTGCTTTCATCTTCGCGCCCCGGGAATCCGGGGCCTGACGCGGGAATTTTGGGGAAAATGGCCGCGTCGAGCGAGCAATTTTTGAGCATCGGACAATTTTTGAGGCGCGGGTTGCAAGAAGCGTTGAATTTGTCCGCCCGTTGCGCCATGGTTGTGACCGTGAATACTTCGATTTCACAGGAAGAGCCGGCCACAGATAACATCAGTGCCGAGCGCAAACCACCCGGACCCTGTTCCATCGTCATCTTTGGCGCCAGCGGGGACCTTACCGCCCGCAAACTCATCCCGGCATTTTATCATCTGTGCAAGGACAAGCAGCTGCCATCTGCGTTTCGCGTCATCGGCTTTGCCCGGCGCGACAAGACGGACGAATCGTGGCGGAACGAATTGCGCGAGGAGCTCAACCAATTCTCGCGCACCCAACCGGTGGACGACGCGGTGTGGAAGGAATTCGCCAAAAACCTGTTTTATTGCCGGGGCGACCTGACGGACGCCGCGGCCTACAAAAAGCTGGAAGAGCTGCTGACCTCGTTCGGCAGCGGTCCGCTGAGGGAAAACCTGCTGTTATATCTTGCCACGCAGCCGAGCCAGTTCGGGGAAGTCATCGAACAAATCCACCGCGCCGGGCTGTTGCACAAGGACGGTGCCGGCTGGCAGCGCATCGTGGTGGAGAAACCGTTCGGCCACGATCTCGCCTCCGCCGAAACCTTGAACCGCGAATTGACGCGCTACGCCCACGAACAGCAGGTCTGCCGCATTGACCATTACCTGGGCAAGGAAACGGTGCAGAACATTTTGATGTTCCGCTTTTCCAACTCGATTTTTGAACGGCTCTGGAACCGCGAATCGGTGGACCACGTGCAAATCACCGTCAGCGAAAAAATCGGCGTGGGCGACCGCGGCGGTTATTACGAGGAGGCGGGGGCATTGCGCGACATGGTGCAAAACCACATGCTTCAGGTGCTTTCGCTCGTGACCATGGAACCGCCCGTGTCGCTCGCCGCCGAATCCGTCCGCGACGAAAAGGTCAAGTTGCTCAAATCCATCCGCGCGTTGACGCCCGAAGACGTCGCGCACCAGGTCGTCCGCGGCCAATACTTTGCCGGCATCGTCAACGGGGAATCGCGGCCCGGTTACCGGCAGGAACCGAAGGTGAAGCCGAATTCCAATGTCGAAACCTATGTGGCATTGAAGCTCCTCATCGACAACTGGCGCTGGTCCGGCGTGCCGTTTTATTTGCGCACCGGTAAAAACCTGCCGATGAGCGCCAGCGAAGTGCGCATCCAATTCCGGCCCACGCCGCACGTCTTGTTCGCCGCCCAATGCGGGCAGCATCTTGACACCAACGCCATTGCGTTGCGCCTGCAGCCGAATGAAGGCATTTACCTGCGGTTCAACGGCAAGGTGCCGGGCATGAGCCTGGGCGTGCGGCCCGTGCGGATGCATTTCAGCTACGACGCCGAGTTCGGCGCTTACACGCCTGAAGCCTACGAACGGCTGCTGCTGGAGGCCATTGCCGGCGATGCCACCTTGTTCATCCGCCGCGACGAAGTGGAAACCGCCTGGCAGATTGTGGATTCGATCCGCAAAGGCTGGGATGGCAAACCGCTGACGAACCGGGAATTTTACGCCGCCGGAACCTGGGGCCCGATTGCCGCCGATGATTTGCTGGCCCAGGGCGGCCACGCCTGGCACGAACCGCAGATGGTAAAATAAGTTTCTGGGAGGGGCGGCGTGTCGCCGCCCCCATGTTTTCTTTGTCAAATAATCATTCAGGAATTTGGGCCGGCGCACGCCAGCCCTCCCAAATTAAATGAAAAAGTTTGAACTCATTTCCTTTGCCACGGCCGACGAACTGGCCCGCGCCGTGGCCGGTGCGTGGCTGGATGAAATCGAATCGGCCAACCGTACCGGCAAATTGCATGGCGTCGCATTGTCCGGCGGGCGGATCGCGCAAAAGTTTTTCACATCCGTCGTGAACCAAGCGAGAGCCCGGAAACTTGGGGACGGCGGCACGCCGTCCCTCCCAAGTAACGTCCATTTTTTCTGGGCGGACGAACGCTGTGTACCGCCAGGCGATCCGGAAAGCAATTTTCGCATGGTCAACGAGTTGTTATTTGCGCCACTGAAAATCCCCGAAAATCAGATTCATCGTCTCCGGGGTGAGGATTTACCGGCCATGGCCGTGAAAGAAGCCGAAGCGGAACTCCGTCAGATTGTGCCCTCCAATCCTGACGGTCAGCCGGTTCTGGATTTGGTGCTGCTTGGCATGGGCGAGGATGGTCACGTGGCCTCGTTATTCCCCGGTGCACCGGTGGGAATCATCCCGGGGGCCGCTCCCTTTCTGGCGGTGGAAAATTCGCCCAAACCGCCGCCCCGGCGTCTTTCGCTGAGTTATGCGGCCATTGCGGCGGCCGGGCAGGTTTGGGTGCTGATTTCGGGTGCGGGCAAGGAGCGGGCGTTCCGCGAATCTCTCGATTTTCCGGGAAAAACACCTTTGGGCAGGGTCATTGAATTACGGCAAAAAACGTTGATTTTCAGCCAAATTGGGGCTGACGAAAAAAATTGAAATTTCTTTGAACCATTCTATGTTACTTTAGTCAATTACTAGCGAATGAGGATTTCGCTGTTCGTTTAGGGTTGGCATAGAGGTTTTGCTCGTGGCGCGGCTCGAACAGCGACCCCCAAGTTGGTCGCGTCACCCTTCTGAGCGCCTCGGTGAAGGCGTATAAACCTCGTCATCGCGGGGGCCGGACGAAAGTCCGGCCTTTCGCATTTCTGGAATTCCCCATTGATTATCGGGCCCCAAACGGATAAATTTGCGACACATGAAACATCAGCTCGATTTCGAGAAACCGATTATCGAACTGCAGAGCAAGCTGGATGAGCTCCGCGAGCACCCGGAAAAGCACTCGTTGGGCGTCAGTTTCGAGGAGGAAATCCAGTTGATCGAAAAGAAGCTGGAAGAGACCCGGCGGCAGATTTTCTCGAACCTCAACGCCTGGCAGCGCGTGCAATTGGCGCGGCACCCCAAACGGCCTTACACGCTGGATTACCTCGGAAAGACGTTTACCGATTTTCAGGAATTGCACGGCGACCGCCTGTTTGCCGAGGATCGCGCCATGGTCGGCGGCCTGGCCAGGATTGGGGGACACCGGGTGATGGTGATCGGCACCCAGAAGGGCCGTGATACCAAAGACAATATTCTGCGCAATTTTGGTTGCGCCCATCCTGAAGGCTATCGCAAGGCACTCCGTTTAATGCGACTGGCGAACAAATTCAGCCTGCCCATCGTCACGCTCATTGACACGACCGGCGCCTTCCCCGGCATCGGCGCGGAGGAACGCCATATCGCCGAGGCCATCGCCGTCAATCTCCGGGAAATGACCCTGTTCGAAGTGCCGATCATCAGCGCCGTCATTGGCGAAGGCGGTTCCGGCGGTGCGCTGGGCATCGGGGTGGCCGATCGCGTGTTGATTCTGGAGAACGCCTATTATTCGGTCATCAGTCCGGAAGGGTGCGCGGCAATTCTGTGGAAGGACCGCGCGCATGCTCCCAAAGCCGCCGCCGCCCTCAAAATTACCGCCAAGGATTTGTTCGAACTCAAACTCGTGGATGAAATCGTGCCCGAACCGCTCGGCGGCGCTCACACCGATCCCGACACGACGGCGGTAAATTTAAAAAAGCACCTGCTCAGGCACCTGGAGGAAATCATGGCGCTGCCGATCGCCGTGCGTTTGAAGAAGCGTTACGACAAATACCGCGCTCATGGACATTTTCTTGAAAAAGTCCAACCCCCGGCCGAGGAAGCCAAGCCGGCCCTTAGCCCGGCGGTCAGTGTCATGGCCCGCGCGGCTGCCACGGCATAACCTCCGTGCTCTATCCGTTCACTTTTCAGCCGATTTTCAAGGAACGCGTCTGGGGCGGGCGCGAAATCGAACGGCTTTACGGCAAACCCCTCCCGCCGAACGCGCCGATCGGCGAATCGTGGGAAATCAGTGACCGGCCCGGTGATGCCAGTGTCATCGCCAACGGTCCGCTCGCCGGGAAAAATCTGCGCTGGCTCATGGACAATTACGCAACGGAAATCCTCGGGGGCGCGAAATCGGCAACCGGGAACCGGTTTCCGCTGCTCTGCAAAATTCTCGATGCGCGGGAAAAACTTTCGCTCCAGGTCCATCCGCCGGCGAACCAGGCCGCCAAACTCGGCGGCGAGCCGAAAACCGAGATGTGGTTCATTGCCGATGCGATGCCGGGCGCGGAATTATACGCCGGCCTTAAACGCGGCGTCGCGCGCGTGCAATTTGAGAAGAAAATCCGGGACGGCAGTGTGGCCGAATGTTTTCACCGCCTGCCCGTGAAGGCCGGCGATTCCATGTTTCTACCGAGCGGCCGCGTCCATGCGATCGGCGCGGGCCTCGTCATTTTCGAGATTCAGCAAAATTCGGACACGACCTACCGGGTTTTCGACTGGAACCGCGTGGGGCTGGACGGCAAGCCGCGCGAATTGCACGTCGCGGAATCGCTGGCGAGCATTGATTTCGGAGACTTCGAACCGGCGCTGGTCCAAAGCCGCTTCACAGGCGGTGAGGTCAAATCACGTCCGCTCGCAACCGATCCACTTTTCAATGTCGAAGTCCTGGAGGCGAAAACCGGCGCGGGTCTGAATTTGAAACCGCGCACCCTTCAAATCGTTGCCGTGGTTCGCGGTCAACTCGAAATCAAGAGCGGTTTGGTCCCGGTCACCCTGGGCGCCGGCGGATTTTGCCTGGTGCCGGCGGCCCTGGAGCAAACGGAAATTTCGGCAAAATCAGACGCGGCATTATTGCGCGTCGAGGCGAATTAATTCAGCGACAAATCCTCCGGCATCTGGGAGAGGAGTTTGTTTTTCCAGCCCCCCTTGCTCTTCAGGATTTTTTGCCAGAGTTGTTCGGGGGATGTTTCGAAGACCAGTTCCAGCGACGCGGGAAACGTGAGCCACGCCTTGCGCTTCATTTCCGTCTCCAACTGGCCGGGTGACCAGCCGGCGTAGCCGGCGAACATCTTGACTTTTTTGTTCGTTGAAAACGATTCACCAATATCCACCAGTTCATCAATCGAATGGCCGAGCGAGAGATTGGGCAGCACGTCGGCGTTGGGGATGAAATGGTCCGTGTGCAAAAAGCTCAGCGCGGCGGGCTGCACCGGTCCGCCCAGGTACAACGGCGATTCCTTGAGCCGATCCGGCAGGTCGGCCACCACCATTTCACCCACCGTTCTGCCCAGCGAATGATTGAGCACGAGGCCGAACGCGCCATCCGCGTCATGTTGGCAAATCAACACCACGGACTGGTGGAAAAAAGAACCGCTCAAATTACCACCGTCCAGCAGCAACTGACCTTTGAGGAACTTTCCGTTCGCGCTCATGTCCCACGCCAATCTGCCTCACCCCCGCCGGATTCGCAAAAAGAAAACCGCCGGAGCCCGGGAAATATAAGGAAAAACGCGGAGAAATGTCTCCGCGTTTTCGCTGTGGTTTGAAAGCTGTCCGGCGGTTACAACGCCTTGACCTTTTTTACGATCGCCGCGGCGTCGATGCCAAAATGCGCGAGCAATTCCTCCGCCTTGCCGGAGCGCGGCAGCGCGGTCACGGCCAGTTTGTGGACTTTGATGCCTTCCACACTCAATTCGCCCGCAACGGCGTCACCCAGACCGCCTTCGGCATAATGATCTTCAACCGTGATGACGGTGTTATTCGTTTTTTTCGCGGCGGCCAGAATCACTTCCTTGCCGAGCGGTTTGATGCTGTAAGCGTCAATGACCGTGATGCCGGTACCTTCGTTTTTAAGGGCGTCGGCGGCCTTGAGCGCTTCAAACAGTGTCACTCCGGCGGCAATCACCGTGACCTTGTCGCCGGCGTTCTGGCGCAACACCTTCGCACCGCCAATCGGAAACGCTTCGTCATTGTTGTAAATCACCGGTGTTTTGGGGCGGGACGTGCGCAGATAACAAATACCCTTGGTTTGCGCCATCTGCTCAACCAGCTTTTCCGCGCTGACGGCGTCGCTCGGATACAGGACCATGCTCCCGGCAATGGCGCGCATCATGGCCATATCTTCCAGGCCCATTTGCGACGGGCCGTCCTCGCCGATGCTCACGCCGACATGTGAGCCGGCGAGTTTCAGGTTCGCCTGCGAAATGCCGGCAACGCGAATCTGGTCAAAGGTGCGGCTGAAAAAAGTCGCGAAGGTGGAGGCAAACGGCACTTTGCCGCGGGCACCGAAGCCCGTGGCGACGCCGACCATGTTTTGTTCGGCGATGTAACATTCCACCGAACGTTCGGGGAATTTTTTGAAGAACTTGTCCGCGTAGGTGGAATTCTTCGTGTCGCCATCCACCGCAACAATGCGTTGATCCAACTCGCCGATGCGCGCGAGGGCGTTGCCGTAGGCTTCGCGCGTCGCGACCGAATCGCCGGTTTTGTAGCTGAGCGGCGGGAAACTCGCGGGGGCGGCGTGGTTTGGCGCGGGCAGCTGGTTCGGTGCGGCAATCGGCACGCCGATGCCGGATTTCGAGCTCGGCTGCAGTTCGGCGATGGCCTTGGCCGCTTCTTCCTTGTTCAACGGTTTGCCATGCCAGCCATCCTTGTCCTGCAAAAAGGAGACGCCGGCTCCTTTGTAGGTTTTGGCGATGATGGCGAGCGGTTGATCGTTCAATCCGACGCCGCCCAGCACCTCCGAAATTTCCTCGAGGTCATGGCCATCAATATCTTCCACCCGCCAGCCAAAGGCTTCAAACCGTTTCCGATAAACGCCAATGTCGTGGCCGAACGCCGTCGCCTGGCTTTGGCCGAGGCGATTCGCGTCCACAATGGCAATGAGATTGTTGAGTTTGTAAATGCCGGCCAGCGATGCGGCCTCCCACACGGAGCCTTCGGCGATTTCGCCGTCGCCCATCATGACATAGGTATTGTAATCGAGTTTGTCGAACCGCGCGGCCAGCGCCATGCCGGCTCCGACACTCAAACCCTGGCCGAGTGAACCGGTGGCCACATCCACGAACGACAGCCGCGGGGTCGGGTGGCCTTCGAGATCGCTGCCGAAGGTGCGGAGTTTCAACAAATCGCTCGTGGGGAACAGACCGGTCTCCGCCCACGCGGCATACAGCAGGGGCGCGGCGTGACCCTTGGAAAGGATGAAACGATCGTTGTTATGGTAATGGGGGTTCTTCGCGTCGTACCGCATGTGGCCGAAAAATAAGACCGACATCACATCCGCGGCCGAGCAGCACGAGGTAGGATGGCCGCTGCCGGCGGCGGTCGTTGCGGTGATCGAGTGGATGCGCAACTGATTGGCGATGCCCTTCAACAATTCAATATCAGTATCAATCATGGAACCCTTAGTTTACGCGAGCAACGGCGAAAGCCAAGAGTGAAAATGACTCAATGAATCTTGAAGCGCGGTTACAAAACTGTAACCCTTTGTGCATGTGCATCAAACCCTCCGCCCCGCGGGCCGATTTTGCCTGCCGCCGATGCTGCCTTTGGCTGGTCCTGGCGATCGTTTTTCTCGCGGGCACGGCGGGGCGCGGCATGGATTTTTCCGCGCCGGCGCGCGAAATGAAGGCGCAACTGGCGGAGAAAATCCTGCCCTACTGGTTTGACACCGCCCAGGACACCAACCACGGCGGTTATCTGCTCAACGATGACGCGGTGAAAGGCCGCCGCACGCCGCCGGAAAAACAAATCGTCACGCAAAGCCGCATGGTCTGGGCCTTTTCGCTCGCCCAAATCGAAGGTTACAGCGACACCAACCGGAATTATTTGAAGGCGGCCGCACAGGGTTACCATTTTCTGCTGGACCATTTTCTGGACCGGCAGAACGGCGGTTATTTTTGGACGACCGACCTGGAGGGACAGCCGGTAAACGACGGCAAGTTTCTTTATGGTCAGGCGTTTACGGTTTATGCCCTGGTTGAATACTATCGTGCCAGTGGCGACCGGGGGGCGTTGAACCACGCACTGGAACTTTACCATGCCGTGCAGGCGCATTTGCACGACAACCAGAACGGCGGCTGGTTTGAGCACGCGGACCGGAACTGGAAACCGCTTTCGCCCGGTGACCCGCGCAATGAGGTCGAAGTCATCGGTTACAAAAGTGCCAACTCGCATCTGCACTGGATGGAGGCCCTGGCCGAATTATATGACGCGACCCACGATCCTGACGTCAAGCAATCGCTGCAGGAGGCTTTGCGCGTCAACGCGACGTTTTTTTATCCGACGGACCCGTCCCGGTGCGCCTTTCACCGTCAGTTCGATTGGAGGCCGGTGACGGTCCCGAGCAGCGCCGGGCTTTCCTATGGCCATAACGTTGAATTTGCCTGGCTGATGATTCGCGCTGAAAACGTGCTCGGCCAGAAAAGGTCATGGAATCATTTTTACGCGCTCCTCGACCACGCGCTCCAAAACGGCTATGACCACCAACGCGGTGGACTTTATTATCGCGGCTTTGATGACCATCCGGCGACCGACACGCAAAAAATCTGGTGGGTGCAGGCCGAAATGCTGTCCGCGCTCACGGACGCTTTAAAGCACGAGGACGACCCGCGCTACGAAATTGCGCTGGGCAAGCAGTTGCAGTTTATCAAAAACTATCAGGTCGGGCCCCGGGATGGCGTCTGGCTGTATGCGGTGACCGCCGCTGGCAAACCCCTGGACACGACGCTGGCGAACAGTTGGAAGGCGAACTACCACGACGTGCGCGCGATGATGAAATTCGTTGACGCCTTTGCCGGGAACTGAATCAATTCCTTCCACCAATGAAGCGGCAAAACCCCATGAGCTTTTCCCAATTGGCGGTGCGAATTTTTCTGACGGCGGCGGCGGGTCTGCAAGTGACGTCACATGGTTGGGCGGCTCCGCCCAGCCCGCCGGTCGCGCCGGTGGAAGCCGTGACCAACACGTATTTTGGGACGGCGGTCGTGGATCCCTACCGCTACATGGAAAACCTTTCAAACCCCAACGTGACGGCATGGCTGCAGGCCCAGAATGATTACACCCATTTCCTGCTGGACCGCATCAGCGGCCGAGCGGCGTTGCGCGCGCGGATTCAGGAGCTGGACAATGCCGTGGCCGCGCGCGTGGAGGATGTGCGCCGCCTGCCGGACGGCCGGTATTTCTACCTGAAGCGGTTGCCCCAGGACAACACATTCAAACTTTATGTGCGCACAGGATTGGCCGGGAAGGAAACGTTGCTGTTTGATCCGGAGAAGTTTGCCCAAACCGCCGGCAAGCCATTTGCCATCAATTACTATGAACCGTCCCAGAATGGGGGCTACGTGGTCTGCGGGCTTTCGGCCGGTGGCTCGGAAGACGCGGTGATCCACGTGTTGGAAACGGCGACTGGAAAGGAAGTGGACCCACCGATCGACCGCGCCCAGTACGGAGGCGTCAGTTGGCGCCCGGATGGAAAATCTTTTTTTTACAACCGCCTGCAGCAAATGGAACCCGGAATGCCCGAGACCGAACGTTACCAGAAGAGCCGCGTGTATCTGCACGTCCTCGGCGCCGATGCCGGCCAGGAGCCGCCGGTCTTCGGTTACGGTGTTTCGCCCCGGGTGCAGATGGATCCGGCGGACGACCCGTTTGTCGGCACTGCGCCCGGTTGCCAATACGCCCTGGGTTCGATTGAACACGGTACGCGGCAGGAGATCACGCTGTACGCTGCTCCGCTGGCTTCGGTCGGCAAACCCAACCCGCCGTGGCAGAAAATCTGCGATGTCGGGGACGACGTCACGGATTTCACCGTGAAAGGGAGGGAAATTTTTCTGCTGACACACCAGGGCGCGTCGCGGTTCAAAATCATCGCCACGTCCCTGGCCAAACCCGATCTGGCGTCAGCCCGGACGGTGGTGCCGGCCGGCGACGCCGTGATTACAGGACTGGCGGCAGCCAAAGATGCGATCTACGTGCAATTACGCGACGGCGGCCTGGGACGTGTCTGGCGCGTGACGGCCCAGGAAAAAGTCGAACCGGTCAAATTGCCGTTCGATGGTTCGGTGGGCTTGATGGGCATGGATCCGCGGCTGACCGGCGCCTGGCTGGACATGGGGACGTGGACCAGGGCCGGCCAGATTTACGCGTATGATCCGCGGACGGAAAAGATCACGAATACCGGCCTGCAACCTTTGGGCAAGTTCGATGCGCCGGAGAATCTGGAATCGGTCGAGGTCAAGGCCAGAAGCGGAGATGGAACATTGATTCCGCTATCCATCGTTTACAAACGCGGTATCAAACTGGATGGTTCGAATCCCACGCTGCTTTGGGGTTATGGAGCCTACGGCATTTCGCAGGACCCGGCATACGGTCCCGTATTACTGGCGTGGTATGAAAAAGGCGGCGTGTTTGCGGTGGCCCACGTCCGGGGTGGCGGCGAGTATGGCGAAGACTGGTACCAGGGCGGTTACAAGCAGACCAAGCCGAACACATGGAAGGATTTTATCGCATGTGCCCAATACCTGATTGACCACCAATATACATCGCCGTCCAGGTTGGCGGGCGAAGGCGGCAGCGCCGGCGGCATCTTGATCGGCCGGGCCATCACCGAACGTCCGGATCTTTTCGGGGCGGCCATCATCCAGGTGGGTTGCCTGGACATGTTGCGGATCGAGACGACGCCCAACGGCGTGCCGAACATTCCCGAATTTGGAAGCGTCCGGACGGAGGATGGGTTCAGGGAGTTGGATGAAATGAGTTCATACACGCACGTTCAGGACGGAACGAAATATCCCGCCGTGATGTTGACCACCGGCATCAACGACCCGCGGGTGGAACCCTGGCAATCGGCGAAAATGGCGGCGCGCCTGCAAGCTGCCACCACCAGCGGCAAACCCATCCTTTTGCGGGTCGATTACGAGGCGGGACACGGTATCGGCTCAACGAAGAAGCAAAATGAAGAGCAGCGGGCTGATGTTTGGACATTTCTTTTGTGGCAATTCGGGCTCCCGGAATTTCAAATGTCGGTTTCACCTTAGGCAAGGCAGGGCGGCCTGTTGAAGCCGCTTCCGTCCGACGCAACCCACACCGCCCCGAAATGAGACATTTTTAAATTGTGACGGTGGACAAGTCGGGACGGAAAATATGTAAACTGCCGCCTTTGAAGCATTTTTGGCTGATTTTCAACGTCCTGACCACCGACATGGAAATAGGCACCAAACATTTCTTGACTGGTTATTGGCATTGAGACTGCTGACTGTAGACGTAGTGCGGTTGTGGCAGGCAATCAAGTGAACAAAACTGAACTCATAAGTAACCCGCCTGCTGCGTCGTTCACACCGTACCAAGCAGAAAGAAAAGCAGTATGAAAATTAAAACCTCCCGTAAAGCGGGTTTCACCCTGGTGGAAATCATGATCGTGGTGGCCATCATCGGCCTCCTGGCTGCGATCGCGATTCCCAACTTC
>Ga0070731_10003267_pt1 | contig 14754 bp, 17 predicted proteins | sample Coa_R1_2_FD_66448 | JGI IMG/M metagenome (GOLD analysis project Ga0070731, IMG submission 66448) | Surface soil microbial communities from Centralia Pennsylvania, which are recovering from an underground coalmine fire - Coalmine... | ecosystem: Environmental > Terrestrial > Soil > Unclassified ... | reverse complement strand
TCCTCGTCCTCGTCGTCGTCGCTCTCGTCGGGCATCGGCTCGTCCGCTTCCGGGACCTTCGCGATGCCGTGCGAGATGTAGCTGACGACATCGAGCCGGCTGATACCCTGCTTGGCGAGGAGGTAGGCCGCCTGCGAGTCGGGCTCGCGGAAGATCGCAACCAGGATGTCGCGGCCGTCGATCTCCTCGCGCCCCGCCGACTGCACGTGGGCGGCGGCGCGCTGCAGCACGCGCTGAAAGCCGAGCGTCTGCTGCGGCGGCCCATCCTTGCCGGCCGGCAGCTTCTCCAGGTGCTCGTCGATCCACGCCCGCAGCTCGCGGCGGAGCCGGTCGACGTCGGCGCCACAGGCGCGGAGGACGTCCACGACCGAATCATCCTCGAGCAGCGCGTACAGCACGTGCTCGATGCCGAGGAACTCGTGGCGACCGCTACGCGCGTCGCGGATGGCGCTCGCCAGGCTCGCCTCGAGGGTGGCGCTGAGCCGCACTAGACCTCCTCCTCCTCGACGCTGCAGCGGAGCGGGAACTCGTGCGCGCGGGCGAGCGACTCGACCTTGGCGGCGCGCGTCTCGGCGACGTCGCGCGTGTAGACGCCGGCGATCCCGATGCCGGTCTTGTGAACGTGGAGCATGATCCCGGTGGCGGTCGCCTCGTCGTGGTGGAAGACGCTCATCAGGACCCACACGACGAATTCCATCGTCGTGTAATCGTCGTTGTGGAAGATCACCTTGTAGAGGGTGGGCTTCTTCAGCTTCTCCTTCGGGCGGGTCTGGGTGACGACGCCGTGCTCGCGCTCGGTGTCCCGTTTCGGCACGGGTCGGATTAGATCCGGAACGCCACGTTCGGGCAACCCGCTTGATCGGTGCGGTCGGGTTCTGCAAGCATCCGGGCCGCCGATGGACGGCATCCATGATCTCGGCGGGATGGCCGGGTTCGGCCCGGTCGCGGTCGAGAGTGACGAGCCCGTCTTCCACGATCCCTGGGAAGCGCTCGCGTTCGCGCTGAACGCGCTCGGGATCGCTGCGCTGCGCGCGTACAACGCCGACGAGTATCGCCACGCGGTCGAACGGATGGATCCCGCGCACTACCTGGCGGCGACGTACTACGAGCGCGTGCTGACCGGCGTGGCGACGCTGCTCGTCGAGAAGGGCGTGGTGACACACGACGACCTCGAGCGGCGTGCCGGCGGACCGTTCCCGCTCGCACGCCCCGTCGCGGAGCATCCGACCGCGGACCTCGTGCGCCAGCCACGCGCTCGATTCGCGATCGGCGACCGGGTGCGCGTGCTCGAGATCCACCCGACGGGCCACACGCGTGTCCCGCGCTACGTGCGCGGCTGCCGCGGCGTCGTCGTGCACGTCGCGCCGGCGTTCTCGTTCCCCGATGCATCCGCGCACGGGCTGCCGGCGCGTGAGGAGCACACCTACCACGTGGCATTCGAAGCCCCGGCGCTTTGGGGTGATGCGGCCGCGCGCAACGAGCAGGTGGTCGTCGATCTGTGGGACGCCTACCTGGAGCCGGCATGAGTCGCGCGCGGCCGGATACGTCCGCGCCACCGAACGCGCGTGCGAGCGCGCTCGCGGACGCGCTCGCCGCGAAGGGGCTCGTGCCCGACGGCTTCCTGGACGTCGTGAAGGAACGCGCGACCGAGGCGTGGAGCCCGCGCAACGGCGCTCGCGTCGTCGCGCGCGCGTGGGTCGACCCCGAGTATCGCCGCCGCCTCCTCGCCGACGGCACGGCGGCCTGCGCCGAGCTCGGCTACGCTGGCCCGCAGGGCGAGTACATTGCCGTTCTCGAGGACACGCCCGACGTGCACAACGTCATCGTCTGCACGCAGTGCTCGTGCACGGCGTGGCCCGTGCTCGGCCTGCCGCCGGACTGGTACAAGAGCCCGGAGTACCGGTCGCGCGTCGTCCGTGAGCCGCGCCGCGTGCTGCACGAGCTCGGCCTCGACCTGCCCGAGAGCATCGCGATCCGCGTCTGGGACACGACGGCGGAGACTCGCTACATGGTGCTTCCGCTGCGGCCTGCCGGGACTGAAGGGTGGAGCGAGGAGCGGCTCGCGGCGCTCGTCACGCGCGAGGCGATGATCGGGATCGAGCGCGTCCCCGAGCCGGGTTAGGATCCGTCGAGCGGTTCCTGAACAGAGCACTCGGACGCGAGGTTCGGGACGGCCCGGCGTGCCGCCCCGGGGCCGTTGCGAATCCGGATTGGGCCCGGGAAGCACTCCCGACCCCGTTGCAAGCCCGGATTCAGGCCGGGAAGAGTTCCCGACCCCATTGCAAGCCCGGATTCGGGCCGGGAAGAGTTCCCGACCCCATTGCAGGTCCGGATTCGGGCCGGGAAGAGCTCCCGGCCCCATTTCGGGGCGGCGTGTCGGCGAACGGCGGGGCCGGCCATTACTCCGGTCGCTGGCCGCTGATACCGCGGCGCTTCATGCCCCGACGGTGCGCGGCGCCGAGCTCGTCCGGAGTCGCGGCGAACATCCTCTCCATTGCCCGCTCGAACTCGGGGCGCTGCATTCGTGCTACGAGCGCGTCGAACTCGCCGTTCAGACGGTCGACGATACGCGAGCACGAAGGGGTCAGGACCTCGTATCCCCGCTTCTTCCGCGGTCTGGACATTTTGGTCGGATCACCCGCGTTGATCGCGTTCCCGCGCCCGGGACAGCGCCCCATCGCGCCGCCACATGAAGCACGAGTCGGGGAGCCCGCCCATGCCGACGATGGATGGTGACGTTCGTGTTGCGAGATGCCACGGCTCGATCATCGCGGCCATGCACTGGATGACGGCCGGGGCGAGATTCAGCAGCACGTCGAGGAGCGGTCGATCGTCGGGGACGGCACCCAGCCGCTCGATCAGCGTCGCGGCGAAGCCGGCGCCGAGCCGCTGACCGACGAGCGGGCCGACGACGTCGCCCCGGTCGCGCCACGTGTCGCTGCCGAGCTCGTCCGGCCCGCGGTGGCGATCGGCGGCGGCGATGCGGAGCAGCACGCACGTCGGCCACTCCACCTCGACGATCAGACGGACGTCGAGCGCCTCCGCGAAGCGACTGATCGGTGGCGCGAGGGCGGGTGCGGGGGCGAGATGGAGGTCACCCAGCTGTGCGGTGAGCGCGAGCCGGCCGTCCGCCGGCTGAACGCCGTCGAGGACGAGATCGCGCCGGAAGAGGCGCTCGCCGGGGCGGCGCGGTCGAACGCCGCCGTGGATCGCGTGCTCCCGATCGAGCATCCAGCCGGCGGTCGTGCCGAGAAGGTGGGCGAGCGTCACGAGATGCGAGCAGCCGCGCGGCCCGCCGATCTCGGCCGACACGCGCCGCGCCCACCCAGCATCGAGGCGGCTCCCCGCGAGTGCGGCGACGCGGCCGACCGGATCGCGGCAGCTCTCGCCCTCTGTCGTCGCCGACGCCTCGAAGGCGACGCTCCGCTGCTCGGCGTCGATGCGCTCGAGCAGGCGCGTTGCCGGATCGACGAGCGCGGCGAGCCGCATGTCGTGGATCAGGCCGGCGGCCTGGAGGTCCCCGGCCACCGGGACGAATCCGCGCTTGCGAAGATCGATGACCGTGCCGTAGCCGTCGAGCCGGCCATCTTCCCGTGCCGTGAAGACGACCGACAGCGACCGCGTGTGGAGTGGATGTCCGGTGACGTCGAGACGCATCGGGCCCGAGTGTCGCCGTCGCGAGGCGCGGAGGCAAGCCGACGTGCCGCGGCGGTAAGCCGAGGTGTCGCCGCGGCAAGCCATTGTGGCCGGTCGCGGCTTGCGGCTATGACGACGGGCCATGAACGTCGCGGAGACCGTCGCGCTCGTCACCGGCGGGGCCTCCGGCCTCGGCGAGGCGACCGTTCGCATGGTGGTCGACGCCGGCGGCCGGGCCGCCATCCTGGATCGGCCCGGATCGCCGGGGGAGACGCTCGCCCGCGACCTCGGCGAGCGTGCGCTCTTCGTCCCGGCGGACGTGACCAGCGCGGACGACGTCGACCGTGCCATCAGCCGAGTCGTCGAGCGCTTCGGGACACTGCACGTCGCCGTGAACTGCGCCGGCGTCGGCGTCGCGATGCGGACGATCACTAAGCAGGGGCCGATGTCGCTCGATCTCTTCGCGAAGGTCATCGCGATCAACCTGACCGGCACGTTCAACGTGATCCGGCTCACGGCCGCGCAGATGGCGCGCAACGCGCCGAATGCGGAGGGCGAGCGCGGCGTGATCGTGAACACGGCGTCGGCCGCTGCCTTTGACGGACAGATCGGGCAGGCGGCGTACGCGGCATCCAAGGGCGGTGTCGTGAGCCTCACGCTCCCCGTCGCGCGCGATCTCGCGAGCGTCGGCGTGCGCGTCATGACGATCGCGCCCGGGACGTTCGACACGCCGATGCTCGCCATGCTGCCGGAGGAGCACCGCCAGGCGCTCGCCGCGCAGATCCCGTTCCCGTCGCGCCTCGGGCAGCCGGCGGAGTTCGCGGGGCTCGTGCGTCACATCGTCGAGAACCCGTACCTGAACGGCGAGACGATCCGCCTCGACGGCTCGCTGCGGATGCCGCCACGATGAGCCGGGTCGGGGTCATCGGGCTCGGCAACATCGGGGGAGCGATCGCGACGAACCTCCTTGCCGACAAGCACCAGCTGACCGTCCACGACACCGACGCCGCGCGCGTGCAGGCGCTCGCGCGCGCCGGCGCGACGGTCGGCGACTCGCCCGCGGCGGTCGCCGAGCGGAGCGAGATCACGTTCATGTCGCTTCCGAATCCGCCGGTGGTGGAGGCGGTCGCGCACGCGTGGCTCGCGGGCGCGGCGCGCGATGCCGTGCTCGTCGACCTGTCCACCAACGCGCCCGCGATGGTGCGCGCGATCGGCGCGCGCCTCACCGCGGCCGGCCGCCACCTGCTCGAGGCGCCGCTCACCGGCGGCGCGCCGGGGGCGCAGGCGCGCGCGCTCGTCTTCATGGTGGGCGGCGAGCGCGCGGTCTACGAGCGCTGTCTGCCGCTGCTGCAGAAGCTCGGGCGCGCCGTTTTGCATCTCGGTCCGCTCGGGCACGGCAACACCGCCAAGCTGGTGAACAGTTTGATGGCGTTCGGCGCGACGTGTCTCTCGCTCGAGGGGCTCGCGATCGCGGCGAAGAGCGGGATCGACCCGCGCGCGATGATCGACGTGATCCGGACCGGCGGGGCAGGGAACTTCTTCACCGACCGGATGGTCGAGGGCATCAACCAGCGCGGGCGACCGACCCAGTTCGCGCTCGCGCTCGCGGCGAAGGATGCCGGCCTGCTGCTCGACGTCGCGCGCGAGGCGGGCGTGCCGGTGCCGGTCGCGGCGGAGGTCGCCCAGGCGCTGGTCGCGGCGGTCGGCGCCGGGCTCGGGGAGCGCGACTTCACGGACATCGTCGAGCTGATCGAGCGCCAGGCGGGGGTGACGCTCACGCTCCGTCCCGCCAGCTCGTGAGGGTGCCATGAGCGAGAACTGGTACGGGATCCCCGGCGATCTTCCGCCGCAGATGGAGCTCCACACGCTCATCAGCGGCAAGTGGGCGATGCAGGCGGTCTATGCCGCGGCCGAGCTTGGTATAGCGGATCAACTGAAGGACGGTCCGCGGTCGAGCGCGGAGGTCGCCCGGCGGTGCGACACAAACGAGGACGCGACGTACCGTCTCATGCGCGCGCTCTCGAACGTAGGCGTCCTCGACGAGCGTGACGGGCGGGTCTTCGCGCTCACGGACGTCGGCCAGTTCCTCCGTAGCGACGTGCCCGGGTCGCTGCGCGGATACGCCCGCTTCGTCGGCTATGCTCCCTCGTGGCGGGCGTGGGGCGAGATCCTGCACAGCGTGCGCACAGGCGAGCCGGCCGCGGACCACGTGTTCGGCGAGAACCTCTTCGAGTATTTCGCGAAGCACCTCGACGAGTCGGCCATCTTCGACGCTGCGATGACGTCGGTCAGCGGGGTCGAATCCGAGGCGGTCGCGACGTCGTACGATTTCTCCGCCATCGGCACGCTCGCCGACGTCGGCGGGGGACGCGGATTTCTCCTCGCGACTATCCTGCGGCGAAATCCCGCCATGAAGGGGATTCTCTTCGACCTCCCGCACGTCGCCTCGGGCGCGCCCTCGTTGCTGCGGGAGCAGGGCGTCGAGGGACGCGTCCGGATCGAGACCGGCAGCTTCCTCGAGACCGTGCCCATGGGCGCGGACGCGATCATCATGAAACACATCATCCACGACTGGAACGACGACGACTGCGTCAGGATCCTCCGCAACTGCCGCGCCGCGCTGCCGCCGCGTGGCCGTCTGCTCGTCGTCGAGGCCGTCGTGCCGCCGCCCGGGCAGCGCGACTGGTCGAAGCTGCTCGACCTCGAGATGCTCGTCCTCACGCCGCGCGGGCGGGAGCGGACCGAAGCCGAGTACGCGAAGCTGCTCGCCGCCGGCGGCTTTCGTCTGACGCGGGTCGTCCGCACGCCGTCGCCCGCGTCCGTCGTCGAGGGCGAGCGCGCCTGAGCGCCGCGTTCAGGCGGCGGGCTTCGGCGCCCCGAGCACGTCCGCGGCCGCATTGAGCGCGTTCACTGCCGCGGGGACGCCGGCGTAGCACGCGGTCTGCATCAGCACCTCGATCAGCTCCTCGCGGGTGATGCCGAGGTTCAGCGCGCCGGCGAGGTGACCCTTCAGCTCGTCGGTGCGCCCGAGCGCCGCGAGCTGTGCGACCGTGCAGAGGCTCCGGCTGCGCAGGTCGAGGTTCGGGCGCGCCCAGAACATCCCGAAGACGAACTGCGTGACGAGACCGAAGAACTCCGGCGCGAGCCGCTGCGCCGGCAGCTCCTGTCCGCCCGCACGCGTGCCCCAGAGCTTGCGCACGACCTCGAGGCCGCGCGCCAAGTTATCCGTCGCTTCCGCCATGCGCGCGGCATACTCCGCGGGCCGGCGCGGGGGCAAGGTCAGTCGACGCGCAGCACTATCTTCCCGAAGTGCTCGCTCGACTGCATCAGGCGGTGCGCCTCGCCGGCCTCGGCGAGCGGGAACACGCGCGCGATCGGCGGCCGCAGGCGCCCGCCGGCGAGCGCCTCTCCGAAACGCGCCCGGAACGCGGCGACGATGCGCGCCTTCTCCGCGACCGGCCGGCCGCGCAGCATTGACCCGATGGCCGCGAGGCGCTGGACGAGGAGCTGCGCGAGGTTCACCTCGGCGCGCGCGCCGCCCATGAGGCCGATCAGCACGAGCCGGCCGCCCGTCGCGAGCGCGGCCAGATTCTTCTCCAGGTACGCCGCGCCGATGTGGTCGAGGATCACGTCGACGCCGCGTCCGTCGGTGAGCGCGCGCGTCCGGTCGGCGAAATCGGCGGTGCGGTAGTTGATCGCCGCCGTCGCGCCGAGCGCCTCGCACTGGCGGCACTTGTCGTCGCTCCCCGCCGTCACGAAAGACCGGGCGCCCACCTCGCGCAGCAGTCCGATCGCCGCCGTCCCGACGCCGCCACCGCCGCCGTGCACGAGTGCCGACTCGCCGGACGCGAGTGCGCCGAGGCCGGGCATGAAGATGTTCGAGAACGCGGTGAGAAAGACCTCGGGGAACGCGCCCGCCTCCTCGTCGCTCATTCCAGCCGGAACCGGGATCACGCAGCCGTGGTCGACGACGGCCTCCTCCGCGTACCCGCCGCCGGCGAGGAGCGCCATGACGCGCTGTCCGACCTTCACCCCGGTGACGCTCGCGCCGACCTCCGCCACCTCGCCCGCACACTCGAGCCCGAGGATCGGCGAGGCCCCGGGCGGCGGGGGGTAGAGCCCCTGGCGCTGGAGCAGATCGGCGCGGTTCACCGCGGTGGCGCGGACGCGGATGCGGACGTCGCTCGGACCGAGCGACGGCGACGGGGCTTCGCCGCGCACGAGCACCCGCTCGTCGCCCGGCTCGGGGACGAGGATCGCACGCATGCCGACCGCTCACCACGGGACGTGACCGTAGTCAATGAGCGGGCGCTTGACGGGGTCGGGCGGGGCAGCGTACGCGTCGGGCGCGTGCTGTACCTGCTTCTCCTCTGTGCGGTCGGCTTCGCCGTGTGGCGGGTCTGGGCCCGCACGCGCGACGTCGAGCGCCAGGTGCGCGAGCTCCGGCTCCTGCGGCGCGAGATCGAGGACGTCCGGACGGCGATCGACCGCGGGCTCGCGGTGACGCGCGGCCATCTCGCGGCCGTCGTTGCCGGTGAGTCGCCGACGCGCGAGGCGATCCTGCGCGGCACGCCCTATCGCGACGTCCCGCCCGCCGAGGCGCTCCGGCTCTACGAGAGCTCACCCGACCTCGTCGTCCTCGACGTGCGGACGCCGGCGGAGTTCGCGAGCGGTCACGTCCCGCGCGCACGCCTCATCCCGATCGACGAGCTCGAGGATCGGCTGCACGAGCTCCCCGCGAAGGACGCGCCCATCCTGGTCCACTGCGCGGCGGGCGGGCGGAGCGCGGCGGCCTGCGAGCTGCTCGGCCAGCGCGGCTGGAGCCGGCTCATGAATCTCACCGGCGGCATGCACGGCTGGCAGGGCCCGGTCGTGAAGGACGAGCCGGCGCCGCCGCCGTCCACGCCGGCCGGCACCGAGATCGCGTACCGCGGCGGCCCGGTCAGCGGCGAGCAGGTGGTCGGCGCGATCCGCGAGTGCTTCGATCCCGAGATCCCGCTGAACGTCTACGACCTGGGCCTCGTGTACGGCATCGACATCGACGAGTCCGCGATCGCGATCAAGATGACGCTCACGTCGGCGGAGTGCCCCGCCGCGCGCTCGCTGCCGGAGGACGTGAAGCGCCACGTCGTGGCGCTCGGACAGCCGAACGTCAAGGTCGACGTCGTCTTCGATCCGCCGTGGCACCCCTCGCGGATCAGCGAGGACGGCAAGCAGAAGCTCGGACTCGTGTAGGTCGTTCACTCTGACGACTTCAGCAGCGTCTGCGTGACCGGGAGGATCAGCGCACCCGGCCCCGGGAGGCCGGCCGTGTTGTTGATCACGGCTTTCTCGGTCGGCGCCTCGCAGAACGTGGTGACGAGACGGCCGTTACTGCTCGTCTTCGGATAGGTCGTATCGGGCCATGCCGGCACCGGCGGATCCGCGTTGCCGGTACGGGTGATCGAGCCGCCGCCCTTCGTGGTGAAGCAGGGCAGGTTCGTCTGGGTCGAGCAGCAGGCCTGACTGAGGCCGCCCTTCGCGTCGATGCACGTGCCGTCCGCGGCGTGCGACACGCACGCATTGCCGGTGCACGCGCCCGCCGTGCAGGTCCCGTCCCCACAGTTATCGTCCATCAGCGGCGCTGCGGTCGGGTTGTCTTGCCCTTCGGTGCACGGCGTCGGTCCGGAGAGGGTCGCGGTCCCGGTCGTGAACCGCAGCTTGAGGTTCAGCGTGCCGGCGAGCTGCCCCGGATCGGGCGGGCATCCCCCGGAGAGGGCATAGAGCGGGTTTCCTTGCGCCTGCACGACGGTCAGGACGGAGTCGACCGTGCACGCTTTGCCTAGATTGGGGCCGCCGTCGCACGTTCCCGACGCGCCGAACGCCGGGCTGCCACCGGTCTTGCAGCGCGGACACACCTGGGCGTTGAGGGTCAGGTGCACGTCGGAGAACAGGTCGATGGCGATCGGGTTGGCATCGCTCACCTCGCCGGTCTGCACGTTCACCATGCCGCTCGGTGGGCCCTGGTAGCGGTTGATGACGCACACCGGGACGCCCTGCGCGATGAGCGGCAGCGGCGGGCCGAACGTGGGGTTGATCGTCCCCGAACCGACCGGAGTGGTCGATACGTCGCATAGTGGGTTCGTGGTCGCGTTGCAGCCGGTGAGGCAGAGCTTCACCCGGGACGCGGCGGCGTCGGGAAGTTGTGCGAGATGCCGGTCCATCCGTTGTCGAGATCCGTTCCGCTCTCGGCGGTCGACAGGTCGAGCTGGTCGGGCCCACCCGCGGGATTGGCCGTGGGACACCCGCACGGGTCGCAGATCGAAGGCGGAAGGCACTGAAGAACGAGCTGATCGTAATCGCGCCGCCCGTCCGCCGTGAACGCCGCCATCTCGAGCTTCACGCGCCCCGGCTCGTCCCAGCGCACCGGGACCCGGATCGTCGTCAGCTGCCCGCATGCTTCGCCCGCGTGTGGAAGGCGCGGCCGGAATCCGTGCCGCGGACGCGCGGCTTTCGGGATCGCCCGGACGCGGAGCCTTCGGATCCGTGCCGGAGCGCAGGTGGGGACTCCGGGAACGTCGACACAGCCGCGAACCCGGAACCGGCACACGCCGTCCGCCGCGCCATCGGTGTCGCAGCTCGGGTCGCCGTCGGTGCACGCGACGGTCCGGGTACCGACGTTCGCGTCGACGCCGTCGAACGCCGCCCAGCAATCGGTGCGCGACGGGCCTCCGCCGAACACGACGGCGCGTGCCGGGCACGTCGAGAGAACGACGGCGAACGCAGCGGTGATGCCGTTCCGCATGTAGGTCATATCGGTCGCGGACCATGCAAAATCTCGCGCCGTCAACGGTGTCCCGCCTCGACGTCTGGACTCGATACGCGGGCCGGCATAAGCGTGGCCGCGGCTATCCCCAGGAGGACCGGATGGATTTCACGCCGTCACCGCGCGTCGAGGAGTTGAAGAGCCGCATCGCGGAGTTCATGGACCGGTGGATCCTGCCGGCGGAGAAGGAGATCGCCGAGCAGGCCGACCTCGTCCGGCCCGGCGTGCCGTACCCGCCGGCGCTTCTGCCACTGCGTGCGAAGGCGAAGGCGGAGGGACTGTGGAATCTCTTTCTCCCCGACGAGGAGTACGGCGCCGGGCTCAAGAACTGGGAGTACGGGATCCTGTGCGAGCTGATGGGCCGGAGCCTCGTCGCGCCGGCGGTCTTCAACTGCAGCGCGCCCGACACGGGGAACATCGAGATCCTCGCCGAGTTCGGCACGCCGGAGCAGAAGAAGCGCTGGCTCGAGCCGCTCCTCGCGGGCGACATCCGGAGCTGCTTCTCGATGACCGAGCCGGAGGTCGCGGGCTCCGACCCGACGCTGATCCGCACGCGCGCCGTGCGTCACGGCGACCAGTGGGTGATCAACGGCCACAAGTGGTTCACCTCGGGTGCCATCGGAGCGAGCGTCGCGATCGTGATGGCGGTGACCGACACCGAGGCGGCGCCGCACCTCCGCGCGAGCATGATCATAGCCCCGATCGACACGCCCGGGCTGAACATCGTCCGGGCCGTGCCGGTCATGGGTCACACGGGCGGCGGCGGGCACTGCGAGATCAGGTACGAGGACTGTCGCGTGCCCGCGGACAACGTCCTCGGGCCGGTCGGGGGCGGCTTCATGATCGCCCAGGCGCGGCTCGGCCCCGGGCGCATCCATCACTGCATGCGCGCGATCGGCGGTGCGGAGCGCGCGCTCGAGATGATGTGCCGGCGCGCGAATACGCGGATCGCGTTCGGCGAGCCGCTCGCGAAGAAGCAGTTCGTGCAGGACATGATCGCGACGTCGCGCATGGAGATCGACCAGGCGCGGCTGCTCGTCCTCCACGCCGCCTGGAAGATGGACACGGTCGGCAAGAAGGAGGCGCGCCAGGAGATCTCGATGATCAAGGTCGTCGCGGCGAACGTCTTCATGCAGGTGCTCGATCGTGCGATCCAGGTGCACGGCGCGCTCGGCGTGTCCGACGACACGCCGCTCGCGCGCATGTGGCGCGACGGCCGCATGCTGCGGCTCGCGGATGGGCCGGACGAGGTCCACAAGCAGGTCATCGCGCGGCGCGAGCTCGCGAGGTTCAAGTAGCCATGCGCTTCGCGCTCCAGATCGGCTGGCAAGACGCGCACGAGCTCCGCGACACGGCGCAGGAGGCGGAGGAGCTCGGCTACTCCGTCATCTACCTTCCCGACCACATCGTGCACGAGGGACCGGAGCGGCAGCGTTCGCCCGAGCCCGCGTACGACCCAATGGTGCAGGCGGCGATCATCGCGCAGGCGACGAAGCGCGTCCGCATCGGTCACCTGGTCCTCTGCAACCTCTTCCGCCATCCTGCCGTCACGGCGCGCAGCCTCGCGACGCTCGACGAGCTGTCGGGGGGCCGCTTCATCGCGGGGCTCGGCACCGGCTGGACGGAGACCGAGTTCCGGATGACCGGCATTCCGTTTCCGGACATCACGACGCGCCTTCGCATGCTCGACGAGGCGCTCACCTGCATCCGCGGCCTGTGGTGCGCCGCGCCGTTCTCCTTCTCCGGCGAGTTCTACACGTTCCAAGACGCCGAGCTCCTGCCGAAGCCCGTGCAACGCCCGCACCCGCCATTCCTCCTCGGCGGAAGCGGGAAGGGCCTCCTCCGGATCGCGGCTCGGCACGCCGATGCGGTGAACCTGATCGCGGCGACGGGCAAGGCTGGCTACATCGCGATGAGCGAGGTCGGGAAGGTGACCGACGCGAGCTTCCGCGCGAAGACGCGCTTCCTGCGCGAGGAGGCGGGGCGCCACGGCCGTGACGGCCGCAAGATCGAGCTCTCGCAGGCGCTGTTCACGACCATGATCACCGACTCCCCGGATGCCACGCGCGGCACGGCGGACACGTTCGGCCGTATGCTCGGCCTCGGCCACGAGGACGTGCTCCGTTCACCGCTGTCGCTCATCGGTACGCCGGACGAGTGTGTGACTGAGCTGAAGCGCCGCGCCCGCGAGTGGGAGATCGCGGAGACGATCTTCTCGGCCCGGAGTCGGGACGTCGTGCGCCGGCTCGCGCGCGAAGTCCTCCCGCACGTGTAGCTCAGGCGCCGCAGAGGCGGCGCGCCCGGCGCGCCATCGCCGGGACGCCGGCGCCGAGCGCGGCGAAGTACGGGTCGTCGGCGGCGCCGCGCACGTGGCGCGCCCACGAGCCCTCGAGGATGCAGGCGAGGCGGAAGAGGCCGAGTGCCTGGTAGTAGGGGAGGTGGGCGAGCGAGTGGCCGCTCGTATCCGCGTAGCGCGCGGCGAGCGCCGCGCGCGAGCCGAAGCCGCGCACGCTGTCGCCCATCGGCAGGTCCTCGTCGTCGGGATCTGGCCAGAGCGCCGTCGCGAGCCCGATGTCGACCAGCGGGTCGCCGATCGTCGCCGTCTCCCAGTCGAGGATCGCGATCACGCGCGGCGGGAGCGCGGGCGCGAACATGACGTTGTCGAGGTGGTAGTCCCCGTGGATGAGCGCGGGCGGCTCGACCGGCGGGCGATGGCTCGCGAGCCAGGCGGCGAGCGCGTCCATGTCGGGCAGAGGCCGCTGACGGTACGTCTCGAGCTGTCGCGTCCAGCGCGCGACCTGGCGCTCGAGGAAGCCGTCGGGGCGGCCGAAGTCCGCGAGGCCGAGCGCGCGCCAGTCGGCGGCGTGCAGCGTCGCGAGCGCGTCGGCGAACGCGGCGCCGACACGCTCCTGGGCACCGGGCGCGAGGAACGGCTCGGGCGCGCGCTCGCGGATCACCCAGCCGTCGAGCCGCTCGGTCAAGTGGAACGGCGTACCGATGACCGCGGCGTCCGCGCAGGCGGCGACGAGTCGGGGCACGGGGACGTTCGCCTGCGCCAGCGCGCGCAGCACTCGCGCCTCGCGCACCATGTCGTGCGCGGTCGGCGCGAGCGGGACCCGCGGCGGCCGGCGGAGGATCCACTCGGCGTCGCCGCGGCGCACGAGGAACGTCTCGTTCGAGTGCCCGGTCGTGATGCGCTCGACGGAGAGCGTGCGTCCCGGCGCGAGCTGCTGCGCGTCGAGCCACGGCGCGAGGCGATCGGGATCGCAGAGGAGCCGCGTGAGGTCGGCCGCCATCGGCCTGGCCGCTGTAGCGAGGGCGACGCGCGCGAGCAACACTTCATTGCCGGCGCGGAGGTGCTGTGCTACCAAACCCCCCTGGAGGACGTGTGGCCCGCGACGACCTGATCCAGATCAAGGGGACCATCACCGAGGCGCTCGCCGGCGGCAACTACCGCGTGAAAGGCGACAACGGGATGGACTTCCTCGCCAAGATCGGCGGGCGCATGCGGCGCTATCACATCCGTGTGATCCCGGGCGATCGGGTGACGATCGCGGTGTCGCCGTACGATCCGACCCACGGGCTGATCGTCTTCCGCGGCGGCTGAAGAGCCGCGCCCCGCGCGACCGTCGTGCCGCGGCTGGCGGAGCCAGCGCGACAGACGGTCACGCGCGAATCGGAGCGCTACTGAAGGGTCATGGTGCCGTTGATCGCGACGGCGCCCGGGCCGGGAAGCGCTGCTACGCCGTCGACGGCGACGTTGCCGGTCTTCGGGACGCAGAAGACCGTCGAGATGACCGCCGCGTGGGCCAGGTTGTCGGTGAGATCGCCTGCGGCCGTGCCCGATTCCTTGATGCACTTCGCGCTCGCCTGTCCGAACGCGCCGGCGTTGGAGGCCGTCTGCCCGGCCGACAAGCACATCCGCCCGTCAGTGGCCGTCTTGGACGAAGTCCCGGTCGTGAGCGGGGTCGTCCCGTAGTCGATCGGCAGCTCGGCCTGGAAGCCGGAGAGCGGCGGCCGGCAGTCGAGCGTCGTGCCGACGCTGCCGGAGGCGACGCAGCTCTTGCCGTTGTCCTCGCCCGGCGCCGAGTTGACGTCGCTCCAGGTCACGTCGCACGTTCCCGAGATGCACTTCGGACACGGTGCCGTGCTGTTCCCGGTGATGTACACGCGCGAGCCGAGCGGCATTCCGATGGTCGCCGCGCCGGTCGGCGCGTCGAACGTGCCGTACGCCGTCGTCTGAATGACGTTCACCACGCACGTCGTGAGGGCGTCGTTCGGCGGCGGGCTCGCGATCGGGAGCGGCGGGCCGA
>Ga0070731_10003266_pt1 | contig 14755 bp, 11 predicted proteins | sample Coa_R1_2_FD_66448 | JGI IMG/M metagenome (GOLD analysis project Ga0070731, IMG submission 66448) | Surface soil microbial communities from Centralia Pennsylvania, which are recovering from an underground coalmine fire - Coalmine... | ecosystem: Environmental > Terrestrial > Soil > Unclassified ... | reverse complement strand
CGCCTTTCGCGTGATTGGAGAGCTCGGCCACCCGGCGGGCGGCGGCCAGACGCGAGGCCCAGCCGACGATGAGGATCCCGATTCCGAGCGCGACGCAGACATTGCGCAGGGACGCTTCGTTTTTCTTTTCGAGATCGCGGGCGGCGGCGCCGGCGGTCGCGTCCGCGGCGCCGGTGAGCCGGCGCAGCAGCGCTTCGTAACGGCTGCGAGCCGGTTCGTATTTCGAGAAATACACCGTCTTTGCGCGTGCGATGTCGCCGCCGCCGAGGAGTTCGAGGACTTCGGTATCGACCGGGCGCAATTCGGTTTCGTCGAGCTGCTTCAACTGGACGACAAGATCGGTAATCTCGGCCGATCTGGAGATGGCCACGATTTTCTCGAGCACCCGGTTGTTCTCGTCGTACGCGCGGATCTTGCGGGCGTCCAGGGCCGGCGTGTCCAGGCTGAAGAGCATGGTTTTCGTGGCATCGTCCTGAGTCAGCAACAAGGCGAGGGAATTGACGGCGAGCTCCTTGATTTCGTGCGCGGCGATGAGCTCTCTGGCGTTGTTGCGAAGGCCGTTCTTGGTGATGAATCCGACGGCGACGCCCACGATCGCCAGCGGCGCAATCGCGAGGTACATTTTCACCGTGAGTGGAATTCGCGTCATTTCTTTACCGCCCATGCCTGGCTACGCCGGGACCGCGCGCGTGGTACAGGGCCTCACTTCTTGACCGTGACGATCAGCTTCATTTTGGGATGGATCGCGCACCGCACCTCGGCCACGCCTTCTTTCGGGAAGGGAATCGAAGACGACGCGCCGGGAGCCTGGCGACGGATGTCGAACTGCATGCCTTCGGAGATGGAAAAGACGTTGTGCGTCACGTCGTCGGCATTCTTGAAGACGATCGAGTCTCCGGGTTTGACCGTCAGCTCGGTTACGGAAAATGCGCGATCCTTCTGAACCACCGTGTAATCCGCGGCGGGCAGGCTTATGCCGGCGGCGATTCCGAAAACGACGATCCTTTGGCAAATATGCATAGAAATGCTCCTTTAGCGCGGCAGAGCCGGAAGTTCGACGGGTTTGGCGTGACTGGTGAGCGTGTGGAGAAACGCGAGCAGATCGATTTTTTCCTGGGCGGTCAGATGCAGCGGAACGAGCTCCGGCGAAAGACTGGGCCGTTTCGCCAGCCCGCCGAGATCGTAGAGATCGATCACTTCTTCGAGAGTCGCGACGGATCCGTTATGCAGATAGGGCGCGCGGCGGTCCACATCGCGGAGCGTTGGCGTCTTGAAGGCGTGTTGCATGGCTTCGAGAGGCAGCTCTTTGCCGCGGCCGGTGTCGTCATCCGGCAGCCCGATGTCGTGGAAGCCATTGTCCGTGAAGTTCCATTGGGTATGGCATTTCTGGCACCCGGCTTTGGTATTGAAGAGATCGAATCCGCGCTTGGCGGACTCAGAGATCGCCGATTCGCGGCCGGAGATCCACTCGTCAAAGGGAGCCTGACCGGAGACGATGGTGCGTTCGAAGGTCGCGAGCGCCCGGGCCACCAGCTTGGACGTCGGTGGTTCTTGGGGATAGGCGCGCTCGAAGAGCTCGCGATATTCCGGAATGCAGCCGAGAACCCGGGGCAATTCGTCGAGCGGGCGGTTCATTTCTTCATGCGATTCGATAGGGCCGAGGGCTTGCTGTTCGAGCGAATCGGCGCGGCCGTCCCAAAACAGGAGCTCGGCCCAGGCGAGGTTGAGGAGCGTGGGCGTCCGGCGGCGCAATTGCTTCGTTCCGCGCCCGATTGCCTTGGGTAGCGCATCGCCCCAGGCGAAGCCGGGATTGTGGCAGGTGGCGCAGGAAACAGAATTTGAACCGGACAAGCGCGGATCAAAGAAGAGCGTCCGGCCGAGGAGTTCTCGAGCCGCCGTGAATTGATTGTCCGGAGGAAACGGGATCGACTCGGGGCGTGTGTACTTAGACTTCCAAAGTTGGCGGTGATATGCCGGTGGATTCTCGGGTCCAACAGCGTGTTGCGCGCAACCGGGCTTAGAAAGAGAGAAAGCCGCAGTTAACAGACTCAGGTAGATAGGTTGTTTCATCGTGCCCGGCCAGCGAACCCAATGCGAATGCAGGCGAGTCCTTCCGAATACACGGATCGGCAAAAGGACCCGACGCTTGAAAGAAAAAACCAGCGGAGGCTCCCGGGAAACGTTTAGAGTAAAGCAATGGATTTCGGTACGAAGAAGGTATTGACTCTCGAGCAGGCCCAGCACATTGCCCAGGCGGCGCGCGCAGAGGCGAAGAAGAACGGCTGGACCATGGTGATCGCCGTGGTCGACGACGGCGGCCATTTGATTTGCCTGGAGCGTATGGATGGAACTCAGCTCGGCAGCGTGCAGGTCGCCCAGGACAAGGCGAGGACCGCGGTGCTGTTCAAGCGTCCGAGCAAGGCGCTCGAAGAAGCGGTGGCGGGCGGACGAATCGTCGCGCTGAAGCTGGGGGATTCGACGCCTATCGAAGGCGGGATTCCGATCATGGCCGGCAACGAGCTGGTGGGCGCAATCGGCGCGAGCGGGGCGACGAGCGCGCAGGACGGTCAGGTCGCGGCGGCGGGGCTGGCGGCGCTGGCGAAATAAGCCGGGTTACTTCGCCCAGGCCTTTACAACGACGCCGACGATCGCTCCGAAAATAACTCCGGATCCGAGGATGCCGGCATATGCCTTCAGTCCGAAGGCATCGGGCAGGCTGACCAGGATGCCGACCAGAACGCCGGAAAGGATCGGATGGACCGGCAACATCACGTTCGCGCCTAAGAAGCCGAGCGCGAATCGGCTGGTGAAGGCTTGCAGCAGGGCGGTGGCGGGCTGGTTTCCGTGGCGCATTGTGAGGAGAACGTCCGCGATGCCCAGCGCGATGCCGAGGATGACGCCGAGAAGTATGCGATTCACACAGGGATTGTTGCATAGACGGCCGGGTTAATGAAACGTTCGGGGGCGCGAGGCTTCTCTACTTACGAGAGCCCTGGTGTCTTCTCCTTGGATTCCCGTGGCCGCGGTCGCGATGTTGCTGGTTGCCATCGTGTATCTGGCGCGCCGTTCCCGCAGGCGTTGTCCGTACCGCAATCCGCTGTGTCGTGCGAACCGGCCTTGTCTGCTGTGTTATCGGGAGCTGTTCAAGAGCAAGGTCGCTAAGGCGGGGTGAGAGTGGTGGCGGGGTGCAGGGTTGTTCAAGGGGTCGGGGCCCGCTTACTGGCGTGCGCGGTTCGGTGGTGAGGGATTGATAACGGTGGCGGGGCGGCGGCCTGGGGCGTGGTTCGTTCAAAGGGTCGGGGACCCGCTCACTGGCGTTCGCGGCTCGGTGGGGAGGGATTGATAACAGTGGTGGGCGGCGGGGACTGGCGACCGGTTGGGAAGGATTACTTGTACATTTCGGGGTAGGCTTTGCGTTGTTCGTCGGCTAGTTCGAGGGCGGTGCCGATTTGGATGAGTGGGCCTTTGCCGATGCCGGGGCAGTAACGCGCTGTGCGGTTCCATTCTTTGGGATGCTCGACCAGTTCGGGCCAGAACGGGAAGGTTCTGCACTGCGTGGGCTTGGCGGGGTGAATCGAGCAGCCGTGGTCGACCAGAAATGGGCATTGCTTGTCGCGGGGTTTGCGAAAACGGCGTTGGTGGGCCGTGCGGTAGATGTATTTGGCTTCGAAGGCTCGGCGCGTCATGCCGGTGAACTTTGCGATCCGCTTGACGTCGTCTTCCGTGAGATAGACAAAGCCCTGCTGATCGCAACAGTTGATGCAGCCACGCTGGCAGGTGAAGCGGACGCTTTCGTGAATCATGATAGGAGCTCGGCGGCGGTTTGCGCGTAAATCGACGCGCATTGAACGATGCGGTCGATGGGGACGAATTCGTTCGGTCCGTGGGAGACGGTGAGGAGTCCGGGGCCGTAGGCGAAGGCGGGAATGCCGCGGGCGGCGTAGAAGCGGGTTTCGAGAAGCCCGGGGCACATCTCAAATTGCGCGGGGCGTCCGGTGACGTTTTCGATGTTGCGGGCGAGGGCAACGGCTACGGGACCATCTTCGGGACTGCCGGCGGATTCGCCATCCTGGATGGTTTCGATTTGGAGATCGATGCCGGCGGCGCGGGCCTGGTCGAGTACGGAAATCAGACGGCGTTTTTCTTCCTCGAGATTTTCTTCGGGATTGATGCGCCGGTCGACTGTGAAGGAGCAGACTTCGGGAACGACGTTGAAATTCGATCCTGACTGGCAGCAGCCGCCGAGCATGAGCACGGATCGGCGAAGAGGATCGGGCGAGAGACGGAATGCAGTGGTCCTGCTCTCGACTTCGTGCTTCAGTACTTGCAGGCGTGCGGCGACGGAGAGCATGCCTTCGAAGGCGTTGATCCCCTCGGCCTGGCGTCCGACGTGTGCGGATTTGCCCTTTACTGTGATCTTTAGAGTAATCGCGCCGCGGTTGGCGTTCCAGATGATGCCGCCCGTGGGTTCGGGTGTGAGCATGCCGATCGCATCTTGACCGAGCAGTCCGGCGGATGCGAGGTGACGAGATCCGAGCGGGCCCGCGGTTTCTTCATCGGGGACGAAGACGAGTCCGAGGCGGCCGTTCAGAGGAGTGGATGTGTCGCGCAGAGACTTGGCGGCGTAGATCATCGAGGCGAGCGCGGCTTTCATGTCCGAGGATCCGCGGCCGAAGAGATTCGCGCCCTTCATTACCGGCTCGAATTGGCTGCGATCCTGCGCGGGGACCACGTCGTAGTGGCCGCTGAAGTAGAGGGTTCGCGGGCCGTCGCCGATGAACGTGAGAATGCAGGCGCCGGAGACTTGGGCTTCGAAGCCGAGTTCTTCGAGATGCGTGCGGATGAGCGCGGCGGCTTCGGGGTAGCAATTGCCGGGGGGATTTTCCGTGGGGATGGCGATCAGGCGGCGCGCGAAATCGATCATCGCATCGCGGTGCTGCTCGATCACGCCGGCGAGGGTCATTTTAAAAGCTGGCGGATGAGAACGGCCGGGTGGACGGCGTCGCGAGATCCGAAATCGGCGATCTGATGGCGGCAGGAGGTGCCGGGAGCGACGACGACATCGCCGGGGTTCATTGCTTTTACGGCGGGCAGGAGTTTGCGGCTGGCGATGGTTCGGGAGACATCGTAGTGCTTCTTCGAATAGCCGAAGGAACCGGCCATGCCGCAGCAGCCGGCGTCGAGGTCGACCACGGTTGCGGATGGAATGCGCGAAAGAAGGGCGATGGTGGGCGCGAGCAATCCCATGGATTTTTGATGGCAGTGGCCGTGAACGAGAATCCGCTGCGGGCCGGGGCTCAAAGGGAGGTCGAGCGTCGCGGCGTATTCTTCAAACGTTACGCAGGCTCCGGCGACGGTGCGGGCTTTGGCTTGTAATTCGCCGCGAAGGAGCGACGGGGCGTCTTCTTTTAAAACAGAGAGGCAGCTCGGTTCGAGGAACAGGATTTTTTCGCCGCGCGCGGCGACGGGGAAGAGCGCGTCGACGACGGTTGCGGCATGGGCGCGGGCCTCGGCGAGCAGGCCTTGGGAGATTAGCGGGCGGCCGCAGCATCCCGGCGTCGCGACGGAGACCGAAGCGCCGGAGTGCTCCAGGATTTCGAGGGCGGCGATGCCGATCTCGGGGTCGTAGTGATTCGTGAAGCTGTCGTTGAACAGCGTCAGTTTGCCTTGGGTGCGTGGATGGCTGGTGAGCCAGCGTTCGAAGGTTTGATGCTTCCACGCAGGCAGCGTCCGGCGGCGGTCCACTTGAACCAGCTTTTCATTCAGCCATCGAACCGGAGCGCTGGCGCCGATCCAATTGGAGACGGGCGCGAAGCGGCTTCCCCAGACCGAGAGCTGGCGGATGCGGCCGAGAGCTTTGGCGCGTAAAGGGGTCCCGTGGCGCGAATAGTAATCGGCGAGAAATTCGCTCTTGTATCTCGCCATGTCGACGCCGACCGGGCATTCGGCTTTGCAGGCACGGCATTCCAGGCACAGATCGAGGACGCCGCGGACGCCTTCGTCGCCGAGGCCGGATTCGCCGAGTCTGCCGCTCATGGCGAGGCGAAGGACGTTGGCGCGGCCGCGGGTCGAATCGGTCTCTTCGCGGGTCGCCATATAAGAAGGACACATGGTGCCCGAGAGTTTTTTGCGGCAAGCCCCGACGCCGCTGCACATTTCGACGGCTCCAGCGAGTCCGCCGTACTCGGAAAAATCGAAGAACGTCGTGGGATTCGCGGCGGTGTAGCGAGATCCGAAACGGAGATTGTTGGTGAGCGGAGGCGGATCGACGATCTTTCCGGGATTCAGGATGTTGAGCGGATCGAAGGTCCGCTTGATTTCGCGGAAGGCTTCGTAGATGGTGTCGCCGAACATCTGGCGCAGGAAGGGACTGCGGACCAGCCCGTCGCCGTGCTCGCCGGAAACGGTGCCGCCGAATTCGAGGACCAGATCGGAGATCTCCTGCGCGATGGCTTCGAATTTGCGGATGCCTTCTTCCGTCTTCATGTTGATCACGGGGCGGACGTGGAGGCATCCGACAGAGGCATGGGCGTAGATACCGGCGGTGGTGTCGTGCGTCTTGAGAACGGCGAGAAAACGTCCGATGAATTCGCTGAGTTTTTCGGGAGCGACGGCCGTGTCTTCGACGAAAGGGATGGATTTCGCGTCCTCTTTCATCGCCATGGAAAGACCCAGCGCGGCTTCGCGGAGGCTCCAGAGGCGGGATTGCTGGGCAGGGTCGGTTTCGGGGCGGTAGCGGTAGCCGAAGTTTTGCGCGCGGAGATCGTCTTCGAGCGCGCGAAGACGTGGCGGCAGAGCTTCCTTCTTGTCGTCGTAGAATTCGACGCACAGGGTCGCGGCCGGGTCGCCTTCAATGAACGTGTTGCGAATTCGATCGAGCAGCGCGTTCTGGCGCGTGTTGTCGAGGATGGCTTTGTCCATCACTTCGACGGCGGAGGGATGGTGACGCAGGATGACGGGCGAAGCGGCGAGCGCTTCGAGAAGATCGGCGAATTCGATGACCATCACCGCTTTGAATTTCGGCAACGGTACCAGCTTGACCTTCGCCTCGAGCACGATTCCAAGGGTGCCTTCGGAGCCGACCAACATCTTAGCCAGATTGACGGGTTTGGCGGGATCGATGAATTCGTCCAGGTTGTAGCCGGCGACGCGCCGCAGGATTTTGGGATAGCGGCGATCGATTTCCGCGGCATGCGTAGAGGCGAGACGCAGCACGGTTTCATAGCAGGCCGCTTCGAGCGTTTCGCCGCTGGGGACTTCGGCGCGATCGATATCGCGAAAGTGGACGATGGTTCCGTCGGTGAGCGCGACGGTTTGTTCGAGCACGTGATCGATGGTTTTCCCGTAGAGCACGCTGCGTGCGCCGGCGGAGTTGTTGGCCATCATGCCGCCGATGGTGGCTCGGCTGGCGGTGGAGATATCCGGCGCGAAACGCAGGCCGTGGGGCGCGAGCTGCGCATTCAATTCGTCGAGGACGATGCCCGGCTCGATGCGCGCCCAGCGCTCTTCGACGTTCACTTCAAGAAGGCGGTTGTAGTATTTCGAGAGATCGACGCAGACGCCTTCGCCGATGGCCTGTCCGGCCTGCGAGGTGCCACCTCCGCGCATCGTGATGGGGCAGCGGAGGCGGGTACAGATTTCGAGGACGGCGAGGACGTCTTCGCGCGACTTGGGAATGACGACGCCGCGCGGTTCGATCTGATAGACGCTGGCGTCGGTGGAATAGAGCGCGCGCGAAATCTTGTCGAAGCGGACTTCGCCCTGGAGGCGCTGTGCAAGCTCGCGCTGCAGTGGCTGGGGCGGCGCGGCGTCGGCAGTTACTTCAACGGACGTTAATTGCACCAGGCTCACGGCAGCTCTCGAAGGATGACTGGCAACATCAGAGAATACCAGACCATAATAGGTCGGTGCTAACGAAATCGGAAATTCCCACGCCGGCGTTGCTGGTGGATCTGGACGCGCTGGACGCGAATCTCGCGCGGATGGCCGCGCAAGTAAAGCAATCCGGCAAGAAATTGCGGCCGCATGCGAAGGCGCATAAATGTGTCGAGATCGCGAAACGCCAGCTTGCTGCCGGAGCTGTGGGGGTCTGTGTGGCGACGGTGGATGAGGCGGAACTGATGTGCCGCGCGGGAATCGCCGGATTGCTGCTGACCTCGCCGGTGGCGGATCCGGTCAAGATGCGGAGGATTGTGGCGACGGGGGCGATGGTCGCGGTGGATCATGCGCGTCAGGTGGCCTGGTATGAGGAAGCGGCGGCGCAGGCGGGCCGTACGGTGGATATTTTGGTCGACGTGGACGTGGGCGATCATCGAACCGGCGCGGGTTCCGTGGAGCAGGCGGTAGAGATCGCCCAGGCGGCCGATCGGGCGCCGCATCTGCGATTGCGCGGATTGCAGGCGTATTCGGTGCGCGGGTCGCATGCGGGGGCTTTTGAAGAGCGAAAGCAGGTTTCCGAAGACGCGCTGGCGCGGGCTGCGAAGGCGCGGGATGCGATGGTTCGCGCAGGGATTGCGGTCGAGATTTTCTCCGGCGGCAGTACGGGCACTTGGGATATCGATCTCGCGATTGCGGATGTGACGGAGTTGCAGGCTGGCTCGTACGTATTTATGGATCTGGCGTATCGCCGGCTCGGGCTGGATTTTGCGCACGCGATGACGGTGATGGCGACGGTGATCAGCGCGAATCATCCGGAGTTCGTGACGGTGGATGCGGGTTTCAAAGCGTTTTCGACGGATCGGGGATATGGTCCGGAGCCCGTTGGGCTGGCGGGAGCGGGCTATCGTTGGGGCGGGGACGAGTTTGGTTACGTGGACGCCGCGGAGAATCGGCCGCAGCTAGGAGATCGGCTCGAGTTCATTCCGCCTCACTGTGATCCGACTGTGAATCTGTACGATCGGATATGGGCGTGCCGTGGAGAAGAAATCGAAGCGACGTGGCCGGTGATGGCTCGGACGCGGCTGTGAGCGTTGACACTTATAGATTGCGTCTGATGTAATAGTCGGAAGCAGTTTCCACAGTTGCTCCTCAGTAGCTCAATGGTAGAGCATTCGGCTGTTAACCGAAGGGTTGTAGGTTCGAGTCCTACCTGAGGAGCCAAAAGAATCAAAGGCTTACAGTCCCCTCTCGCAGCTCTGATTTTTGATTGTGCCCAATTTTGTGCCCACCCTGAAAAAATCTCACTGAATTTTGCCCTGCGCTTCCGTTGTGTCGACAGCGGCGCGCTTGGAAAAACGATGCCAGGCAGCTTGCTGGGGACCCCCGCTTACATGTCACCCGAGCAGGCATTCGGCAAGGAAATCGACTTCCGCTCGGACATTTACAGTTTGGCGGTCGTCTCATACTCGCTTGTATGCGGCGAATTACCCTTTACCGGAAAACCGGCTGAATTGTTCGAATATCACCAGAGCGGTAGCCCTTCACTGCCCGCGAGCCGTCACAAGATTCCACTTGACGTATCGGACGCTATCCTTGCCGGATTGGCACGCAATCCTGCGGATCGCCCGGCCTCTGCGATCGCATTCACACGCCGTTTCCATAACGCGGTGGACGCCGAATTTCTCGCGCTGCGCAGATCGAAGGCTTTCTTGCTGCAACACCTAGCAGCCTATGCGCTCCTGCTCATGCCCATCTACACGATCATCCTGACGATCACTGGCCTGCTGGTTGGGGCGCGCCGCAAAGTGCTTCCGTTCGCTGCGGGACGAATGGTGCTGGTTCCGCTGATCGCGGCAGCACTATTCATTTTTGCCGACAACGTGCTTCGCGCAGCCGCGGCGCTCATGGCGATGGACGAACAAGTCCGCGTCAGGAGGTTTCTGTCGTTCCGCGTGTTCTGGAAGCTAACGCAGGCCCGATCGGTGTTGTTCTTCGGACACGGCTGGATCATCGGCGATTGCCTGTGGCCCGTCATCCGGCGCGCGAACGTCCGTGCTCGTGAAGCGCACAAACCGATCCGGATACTGAGCCATCACCGAAGCTGCCCGCTCAAGCGATCCTCCCGCTGGCAAAAGTACGGCCTTCCTGACCCCGGCCCCTTCCAGGTGATCAATTTCAGCGCCGTTCTCAAGCCGCGGATGCAGGTGAATGTCGAGCACTGGACTTCCCCACGAGGTATCGCCCGCTGCCCCGGTTGATACGGCGGCCGTGGCGAGGGCGCCTTGAATAAATTGGCGTCGCAGCATAAATCAAAAAGACGTTCGAAGCGCAAACTGAATCAGCCGCGGGCTGTTCGCCTGCGAACTGACTACACCGAAAGACGGATTCCCTTGTGTTAATCCCGGCGCGGCAAACTGTACGCGATTGAAGAGATTGAAGAACTCGGCCCGAAACTGTAAATTTATGCGTTCCGTGATCGGTGTCTTTTTGAACACGGCGAAGTCCCAGTTGTCGATTCCTTGAGTTCGCAAGTTAGGATCGAATCGGCCTTCCGATCCCAACGTGAAGGCAGGCGTGGTGGTAAAGCACGCGGTGTTGAACCAGTCATTGAGCCTGGCAGTAGCGGAACCGGAGATTGACTTGTCGCACCCGGCGACCACGTTTGGTCTCGACCCTCCGTTGTATGAACCAGTGATATTCGTAGCACTGCTGAATCCCAAGGGCGTTCCACCTTGAAACGTAGTAACACCGTTAACGCCCCATCCGGAGACCAGCTTGTCTGCCACGCCGCTTACATTACCAAGCAGACGGTGCCCCTTGCCAAATGGCAAGTCATTTACATAACTGATGACGACGTGATGAGGAACGTCGCTCCCGGATAGCGCACGCTCAAGGCGCAGATTGTTATAGTCTTGAATGGTCCCAGTCGGATCTAACCAGCTGGTGACCGTTTCGGTGTCACCAAGAAGTTTGGCCCAGGTGTACGCAACCAGAACCGTTCCACCGCCGTGGAAACGCTTCTCCATCTTCATCTGCAGGGATTCATAGCTCGAATCGCGATTTGACGGCGTGGTTATGCTGACGCTTGTGTACTGGGGGTAGGGAAGCAGGAGTTGGCCCTCTTGCACGGTCGGATTAGCAAGAGTCCCGGTGCTGACCAACCCGTAGAAGGGATTGGGAACCAGTTGTTGCAGGCTCTTGCCGAGAGTCAGATCCTGATCCGGCAACTGGTTGATCTGTCCACTGGCGGCGATAAGATGCACTCCGCGCGATGCCGCGTAAGCCGCTTCCACCATCAGTGTATCCGTCACCTGGCGCTCGATATTGAGGTTCCATTGCTGCACGTAGGGATAAGGCTGATTGGCCAGCGGCGCCGAAACGCTTGATCCATACAGAATGCTCTGAAAATTCGGATTTCGCCCGGGCGGCTGCAGGACTCCGGTCGGAAAGGGGTTGCTCAACGTCGCGGCGGGAGTGTAACCGCCGTTCAGAGTTGAAACCCAGGGAGTAGTGATCATATTCACTGGCGACGACCAGGGGGCCGACGAGAAGTACAAATCGACGGGCAGGAAGAAAAGTCCGTAGCCGGCGCGGATCACGGTCTTGTCCGTGAGCCGGTACGCTACACCCACGCGGGGCGCGAACAGCTTCCAATGCTCGGTGGTAATCCCTCTGCCGCCGGGAGATTGGGGCGTGTCGACTAATCCTAATGCCCCCGTGACCGGCAAACCCGTCTGCTGAGCGAGGGGACTGACAGCATTCGGTTCCCAGATAGTTGCGCGATTGTATCGCTCTGTGTACGCCCCAGGCAGATCCCATCGAACACCGTAGTTCAACGTCAGCTTCTTAGCTACCTGGAACGTATCGCCGACATAGTAACCTTGATACTTGAACTCCGAGGCTGTTAGCGCGTCGGTTTGGACGCCATTCGGCGATCCAGTAACCCCGGTAAGTTGCCCGGTTGCGCCAAAGCCCAGAAGAAAAGAAGCAAACCCGTAACCCGTAGACCCGGGGGCAGTCGGATTGGCGGACGTGAAAATATTATCGAAGTTGAAGACGCCGCCGGCCTGGTTGCTCTTTCCGAAGTTGAATTGAGAAATTCGCAATTCCATACCGGCTTTGATGGTGTGGCGCCCTTTGATGTGGACAAGGCTAGGCGCCAAGGAGAACACGTTGTTCGCAGTTTGACCCGTGACCTCCTGCCCGAAATCGGAGAATCCTTGTACCGTGGGGTATGGGATTTGAGGCCACGTTTCCTGATTATTCAAGGACGCGGGCCAACCGTACTTCGTCAGATTGCTAGACGGTGCCCCCAGGCTCTGCGGCGTGCTGTTGTAGGTGAAACGCAAGAGGGAGAGACGAATATCGCCGACCGTGTTAGGTGAAAACGTGTAGGTATCGCCGAGCACAGCCTGCACGGTTTGGAAGGTGACGGTGGTGCCGGTCTGTGGAAGCCCCGCCGCCGTTTGCGCCGCTGCGTACCCGTCGACTGGCAAATTATAGTCCGTCCAGCGTGTATATCGCCCGAAAAGACGTTGCTTGTCACTGACAATCTGATCGAAGCGGCCGTTGAACTGGTCATTATTTCCGCCCTGGGGAGCATTAATCGCGTAATTATTAACGTTGGTGAACTGCTGCCCCGGCAGATTTGGCAATGCCCAAAGGTTCTTGAGGATCTGCGCTGTTGGATCGAACCTGCTGAGCGGAATCATATTGTTCGGGAACGGCGACCGCAGGGTCGTCTGGCCACTGGCGCAAGCCGGGTTGCTGTAATACCCGCACGTAGTGAGGGGATCGTAAATCGGGATGAGCGCTCCCGAACTATTTCGAAGGTTTGAAAAGTCGCCGTTCCGCATCGCGGCCGTCGGTACGCTGGTGAGAATCGAGTCCCCTTGCCGCAACCGGAACCCTTCATAGCCGACAAAAAAGAAGGTCTTGTCCCGGATGACCCGGCCGCCGACATCGGCACCAAACTGATTCTGCGTGAATGCCGGTGTACCAATACCCGAGCGGTTGTTAAAGAACGTGTTGGAGTTCAGATCCTTATTCCGAAGGAACTCATACGCGGTGCCGTGAAACTCGTTGGTGCCGGATTTCGTGGTCATGTTGATCACGCCACCGGCGAAACGTCCGAACTCCGGGCCGAGATTGTTCGTCTGCACGCGAAATTCCTGGATGGAATCCTGTGTCGGCACCAGATCGACTGCATTGTTGTAGGCCGTGTTCAAGGGCGAGCCGTCAAGAAACGTCGCACTTTGATTCCCGAAGCCGCCACCAATCTGATAGTTCCCCCATGCACTGATGTTGGTGTTCGTAGGGTTCCCCATCGCCTGCCCTTGCGCTACCACTCCCGGCACCAGCGCCACCAGATTCATGACGTTTCGCCCGTTAAGGGGCATCTCCTGAACGGTCCTGCCTTCCACTACCTGGCTCAAAGACGATGTTTCCGTTTGCAACAGACCCGCCTGCCCTGTCACTTCGACGGTCTGACCAACGTCCCCGAGGTTCAGAGCCGCATCGACACGCACCGCTGCCTGGATCTGGACTTGCACCTGATCGTGCGTGAGATGTTTAAATCCCGGGCTCTCGACTTCAAGCCGGTATACTCCGGGAACCAGATTCACGAATTGATAGTTCCCGTTCGCATCGGTTTGATCAGACCGAACCTCAGCCGTTCCAGTGTTGGTCAGTGTCACGCGCGCGCCCGAGACTACGGCCCGGCTCTGATCGGTCACGGTTCCGACAATTGAGCCGTAAAACGTTTGAGCTCGCAAAGGTGCCATGGAGGCAAAGAACGTGACGGCGGCGAATAATCTAAGCGCAAGCGATGCGCTGGATGGCGGCGAGATCTTCACGGAACCCCTCCTGAACTTGCAGGATTTTATATCACTTCACGGTAAAATGACCACTTGGTCTTTTCTAAAACAATCAAAGCTGATCGGTGATGAACACAAAGAGCGGCTTTAGCCCTTGAGCTCGAGCCCACGCATCATACCCGTCGACGAGGCGAAATGATCCGCTTCAATGTCCATCCGCTGCAGCATACTGACGAATAGGTTCGGGAGCGGATAGTTCCTGTCCTTATCAAAGGCGAGATGTTGACCGTGCTTGAACCCTCCGCCGGCAAGCAGTACAGGCATATTGTAAGTCGTGTGCTTGTTGGCATCTCCGAAATTGCTCCCGAAAAGCACCATGCTCCGGTCGAGAAGAGGTACCCCGGACTCCTGAGTTTCTTTCAGCTTCGTAGTGTCGCTCGTGGGTCGATTTCTGTAGCGATCATTATACAATAGGTGTTGCGGGAAAGAGTCAGCGCGTTTAGTATTTTCAGTACAATGGCGGGACCGTCAAAAAGACCCAGAAAGGCACGCGGACGTCCTCGGGCATTCGACCGGGACGCGGCGCTTCATCGTGCTATGGAATTGTTCTGGCGTCAGGGGTTTGAGTCGACATCAATCAGCGACCTGACGTCCGCCATGGGAATTACTGCGCCCAGCCTCTACGCCGCGTTTGGCGACAAGGAGCGCCTATATCTGGAGGCCGTGGAGCGTTACAAGTCCGGCCTCGGGGATTCAGGCAGCATTCTCGCCGCGGAGGCGACCGCACGGGGCGCTATCGAGCGGCTTCTCGAAGCCTCGGCGATCGAGTTGACGAATACCAAGGACCATCCGCCCGGCTGCATGGTGGTTGCGTCCGCCATAAACGGCTCGCCTCAATCCGCCCACTTGCAGGCTGCACTCCGGGGTTGCCGCCTTGAGGCGGAGGCGCGCATCACCGCCAAGATTAAGCGTGGCGTCAGGGACGGAGAACTCCCTCCCGGCACGAACGCAGCCGCGCTGGGCAAGTTTTATATGACGGTCATGCAGGGCATGACGATTCA
>Ga0070731_10003265_pt1 | contig 14756 bp, 13 predicted proteins | sample Coa_R1_2_FD_66448 | JGI IMG/M metagenome (GOLD analysis project Ga0070731, IMG submission 66448) | Surface soil microbial communities from Centralia Pennsylvania, which are recovering from an underground coalmine fire - Coalmine... | ecosystem: Environmental > Terrestrial > Soil > Unclassified ... | reverse complement strand
GACGCCGCGTCTCGTTGCGGTCGGTGGCCACGCCATCAAGAAGCTCCGACAGCGTCACGATACTGATGGCTAGGTCCTCGGGCCTTTCGGCTGCAATCCAATCGATAATGCTTCGATGCGGGCGATTTCGTACCGTCTCCGATATGACGTTGGTATCCAATAGCCATTTCACGTCTTATTCCTCATCGGCATAGTCGCCGTCGAAAATTTCCCGGCGCTTATCGCGCATCTTCAATCCAAGACGGCGATCGAATTTTATGCCTTCAAATAGGCCCCGATATTTTTTCGACGCCTCGATGAAATCTGCCATCGTTCCCGCACGCTGCGGCTTCGGCTGGATTTCGAAACGTTCGGGGTCAAAGACGATAACGGCGTCTTTGCCGTGCACCGTGACCGTCTGCGGCTCGCCGCTCCGAGCTTTGCGAACGAGCTCGGAAAAACGCGCCTTGGCGTCCTGCAGCTTCCAGATATTGGGATTATTGCTTTTCATGAGCGACCCATCTAGTCAGACTAGTCAGATAGCATTTCGGCGCGGGTCCCGCAAGCGCGCGCCCAACGTGGTTTTCACCGTGGACTTGCTGCGCGTTGCAGCCGGTCGTTGATGGCCTCGCCAAGCCCCTCATGCGGCACCGGCATCACCGCGATGGCTCTGGCGCCGGCGGCGTCGAGCGCGCGCAGATGCGAAAACAGGTTGGCCGCCGCTTCGATGAGGTCGCCGCGCGCCGAAAGATTGAGAACCTGTGCTGCGTTTTCAGCGCTGCCGGGAAGCTTCGGCCCGAAGGCGAGCAACGCTTCGCCCACTTCGACGCGGGTGGCGTCGAGCCGCAACGGCGTGCGCGGCGCGTAATGCGAAGCCAGCATGCCGGGCGCGAGCGGCGCATCGCCGACGGTGTCACTGGTCACGGGTGCTTCGGCGAGCGGCCGGTCGAGCGCGCGCTCGATCGCCTCACGCGGGATGCCGCCCGGCCGCAGCAGCATCGGCGTCGCGAGGCAGGCGACGATCGTCGATTCGACGCCGACCGGCGTCGCGCCGCCATCGACGATGAGATCGATGCGGCCGGACAGATCGGCGAGCACGTGGGCGGCCGTAGTCGGCGAGATGTGGCCGGAACGGTTCGCCGAAGGCGCCACCACCGGCCGGCCGAACTGCGTGAGGATTTTTCGTGCCGTCCCGTGATTGGGAACGCGCACGGCAATCGTGTCGAGGCCTGCGGTCGCGAGTTCCGCCACGGCGCATCCGGCCGCTTTCGGCAGAACCAGCGTCAGCGGTCCCGGCCAGAATGCTTGCGCGAGCCGGCCCGCGTCGGCATCGAAGCGGGCAAGCTTGCGCGCCGCCGCGGCATCGGTGACGTGCGCAATCAGCGGATTGAAGCTCGGGCGGCCTTTGGCTTCGTAGAGCCGGGCGATTGCCGCGCCATTGGTGGCGTCGGCGCCGAGCCCGTAAACGGTCTCGGTCGGAAAGGCGACGAGCCCGCCGGCCGCGAGCCGGCGCACCGCATCCGCGATCGCGGCGTCGTCGGCGGGCACGACGCGTGTGGCCAGAAGGGCTGTCATCGCGCAACTCAGTGCCTAAATAAGACCGGCGCGCAAGTGAAGCCGCCGCGGCTTGCAGGGGCGGAACACCCCCGGTATAAGCCGCCCGCGGCCTTGATCCTGGCCAATGTCGGAGTGTGGCTCAGCCTGGTAGAGCACCTCGTTCGGGACGAGGGGGTCGCAGGTTCAAATCCTGCCACTCCGACCACCTACCTCAGATTTAAACCGGCGTTGACCCGGCATCCAGGGTGTGGGACGCGCCGCCGCAAGCGCTAAATCCGAATCGAAATGCCGCGCTAATTTCTATAATCTGCGCTGTCATGGTTGGCATGCCGGCCAACCCAAATCGGGACCGTGGCGACAATGTCGGTATGGCATTTTGGAAAGCGCGCCCCTTTGATCGGTGTCGAGCCAACTGGACCATTGCATGCTCCGCGTAAACCCAAATTGTGAACGCCTAACCGACGCCACGTTCCGCGGAACCGTAGATGTAATCATACCGGTCCGCGACGGCATGAAAACCATTTCGGCGGCATTGTCGAGCGCACTTCGCCAAACCGCGCCGCCAAGACGGATTATCGTGGTCGATGACGGCTCGAAAGACGAAACTGCTTCTGTCGTGGCGAGGATGGGCAGTGGTCTCGTCGAATACGCAAGGACGCCGCCGACCAACATCAGTCGTACCCGCAATACCGGCATCAGATTATCGCGGGCCGAATTCATCGCCTTTCTCGATGCTGATGATCTTTGGCATCCCGATAAGCTAAGACGTCAATTGGAAGTGTTCGCGAAACATCAAGACGCGACGCTGGTCTATTGCGGATCTGCAATACGACGGCCGTCCGGAGCTATCGTTGATCTTGTCGCGCCTACCCTGAAAGGATTCGTTTTGCAGGAATTGCTTGCTGGAGGTTCTACCGGAAACCCATCCTGTCTCGTGGTGAAACGAGAAGCACTGCTGCAAATCGGCGGTTTTGATGAAACTGTCGTCTATGGACAAGATACCGACCTGCTTCTGCGGCTTGCGACTCGATATCGCTTTTACTTTGCCGATGATTTTTTAGTAGACGTAATCCAGAATCCAGAAAGCGTCAGCCGTCGGCGATCCGGAACCGAGACTCTGTCCGAGAGCCAAGCCCACATGGAATTTCTGCTCGCAAGAATTGCGGTCTACGAACGGTGGTGCCAGGACTATGAGATTTCGTTTCGCGTGGTGCAGGCGTTTAGAAAGCAAATAACGGCGGCCGCCGTGCGGCGACGATACGGCTGGTCCTGGATGCTTCTGTTGAGAGCGCAACTGCTGGGTCGCTCGCCGAGAATGGGCAGAAAAATCTGGGGCAATCACGCAATATTTGCCGGTTGCGTAATCCTCGCAACGCTTGCATACCCGTTTCGATTGTTGGCCAGGAAGCTGAAGGTGGAATGCTATCGCTCCCGGTCTGCGAGATATGTGCTGGCGCTGCTACGATCAGTCAGATTTCCACGACCGAGCGCATTCCGTCGCTTCGCAATATTCTTCGCAGATGCGCTCGGTGTCGGCGCCCAAATAATCCCGCCTTATGCCACCAGACCCGGCTCCGGCCTGACCAGCTCAACCGAGGCTGTCGAGATGAACAAGCCGCGCGCGCCAGTGTATCTCGATACACGCGAGCAAAAGACTGAGCGCAAACGCTCCAGCTTCGCTCTCGAGCGATCAGCTCAGCATTCGCCAAGCCGGCAGCGCGCACCCTATCGTAATGATCCGCGCACCACCGAAACGCGGCTTGGAACGCCTCAACGCTGCGTTCGGGCACAATATAGCCATTCTGGCGATGCGTGATCAGTTCGGGCACGATGCCGACATCGACGCATACCGGAAAGCAGCCCGAGGCCATGGCTTCGATCAGCGTAAGCGGCTCGCCTTCGTGGCGCGAGGCGACAACAAATACATCGGCCTGGCGGTAAAAATCCGCCATCTCGGCATGCGTTAATCCGCCGGTAGCGGCGACCAGCGGAAATTTCGTCCCGCAGGCCGGCGCGACGATGTCGACGAACCCTTTGATTTCATCACGGACATTGCCGGCCCAGCCGAAGATCAGGCCCGGTCCGGATCCTCTTTCGCCCGGCCTGAAACGGTTCACATCAACGCCGTTCGGCGTGTGGAACACACGCGCGAACACCTTCTCCATAACTGCGGCCAGCCGATGTGAGGTGGCAATCACGGTATCGCAGTTCATGAGGTAGCGGCGGGCAAATTCGTCCGGCGCGCATGGGCCGTAGGCCGGTGTTTCTTGCCAGCGATGGCTGGAAACCATCTTGATGATCCGCTGGCGCGGGAATCCAATCAGCTGATACCGGCGTTCCTCCCAAAAGCAAATCTGGATGAGATCGTAATCTGCAATCGATAGTCTTGGATAATTGACACCGTAGCGAACCGTGATATCAAACTCATTGGCTAGTTGTCGGGCAATCTGGTGTGCCGAATTGTCGTAAGCCCACCCTGGACGGTCAGCCAAAATGCAAACGCGCGGTGTGCGTCGTTCTCGATGGTCGCGTCGGGCGTTCGGCGAATCCAAGTCCATGTGGGATAACTTAAAGTTGGGGTTTGCCGGTAAGTCGACGCGCCGGCAGCCGTTCATTCACTCTCATTTGACGGAGGCCCGCGAGGTCCTCGACGACACCACTATTTTTGTGACGACTATCGGCGATAGGGCCAATTTTGATGATTGCATGCAACACCTTCGCGCCCAAACTGTGGCCGCTCCAATCGAGGTCATCGACCGGGTTGCTCCGCTATCGGCTGCATTCCAAGAGATGCATGTGCGTTGCTCCACGAAATTCTATGTCCAAATCGACGAGGACATGATTCTTCTTCCCGACGCGATCCGGAGGCTCCGAAAGTCGATCCAGGCTGCAGCCGAAAATATCGCCTTGCTCTGTGCTCCGCTTTGGGACTGCGATGCGCGGTGCCATATTTATGGGGTCAAGATCTATCGCGCGCCGATCGTAAAGCTGTTCCCGTACCGGAACAATGCAAGTTGCGAGATTGAGCAGCTCGCGCGGCTGCGCGCGGCCGGCTATGACGCGCTCGTGCAGCCGCTCAACTCCTCGCACTGTCTCGGCGAGCACGGCAAACATTATACCCCGCAAACAATTTTCCAGCGCTGGCAGCGCTGTTTCCAAAAGCATCGGTTATTTGGCCGCATGCCTTGGATAGAACCCTACGCGCAGACACTCCTCGCTCGTTACAGGGAAACCGGAGAACTGCTGCATCTCTATGCTTTTCTCGGTGCGATCTCCGGTATCGTCGACTCATCCTTGCCTGACAGCGAGCAGGATTGGCGAAAGCAAAACGAAGCTTTTGAGCGCTTGCGGCGCTATTTTCCCACCAGCTCTTGATGTATCGAAAATTCGGCACTTTCGCATCGTTCGGCGGCAGAGGGTTCGCCCGGCGGGAAGTTTTTTCACATCATGTCATTGCGATCCCGAAGCATTATCCCGACGCCTTGGTGCTTCTGCAGCGCAGAGGTCTGCGACCAAGGGAACTCAAGCTTGGGCAATTCTATCAAATAAATCTCTACACCAGCGAGTTCTACAATCTCCCGGACGAGCTATTTACGGATCCAACGATTAACTGGCATGGCCAGCAGCTCGGTGAGAAAGGCCTCATCGCGGCTGCCGGGATATGGGTCCGTAACGCTGTCGCTACCGTCTCGACGCTTCAATCCGATCTCTGTCAACAGCTGTATCGGCATCCTCGATTGAAACGACTTTGTAAGACGCAGGTCGATACGCATTTTAGATATTGGTACGCCTTTCTTTTCAACGCCATTCTCGATTTTTGCATCGATTCTGGAATTGCGACGCTTCGATGCCCCACCGGCCGGCAAGTAGCGGCGACGACCCGCAAAGCGATCGATCCGGCTCTATTTTATCGAATTTACGATTATCCTCCCCAGGCCTATGCCTGCCAGGAGGTCTGCATCGGCAATGCGCAATATTGGGAAATTCCAGTCGGCGAAAATCGCGGCCGCGTTGCATCGCTCTGCGAGACTGCAATTGCGCCGCCAAGCGATGCATCCGGAAGACTGTCTATTTTCCACGACATCGAAGAAAATGCCGACACCGAAATATCGGTTACCGAATGCGAGGATAATTTCGAGCAGATGTTGCAGATTGAAAAGTCATTAGGGATTGATGCCACCTATGGCATTCTGGGCAGACTATTGGATCGCAAACGACGCCTCGTTCTTTCATTCAACCCGGCACACTCAATCGGATTTCACTCGTTTAATCACGATGTTTGCGATCTTAAGCAATTGGAGAAATGCAGGAGCGTCGACCTTCGTGTTAGAGGTTATCGACCGCCCCGATCGCGGATAACATCCGAACTGGCCAATTACCGGTTGGCCGAACTCAATTTCGAATGGCTGGCCTCAAGCGCGCGAAGCCTGGGCCATTCCGATTGCCGGCTCGATGGCGGTATTGTCAAAATACCGATTGATCAGGATGACTATTCTTTGTTCTTAGGCGAGCCGTATCAACAATGGGAAAGTGGGGTTTTGCAGCGGGCGCGAGCTTTGCCGTTCTTCGGCCTGGGCTTGCATGACTGTTACGCCGGTAAGTGGCTTCCGCGCTACAAGGAGTTACTCGACAAATTGCTGAGTATCGGCTCCTTCATCAGCGGCGATGCAATCTGCAATAGAGTATTTTGTGACTCGCCAGATCAGCGGGAAAATAAGTCCAATGCGCGTAGTCCAAGCTTCGGTCTACGGCACTTTTGGCATAAGTCATGAGCGCCGTCGCGAGCGTTATTGTCCCACTGCTTCGTCAGGTTGACGCCTGGCTCGAGCAATGCGTGAATTCGGCATTGCATCAATCCGCGCCGACGGAAGTGATCGTGGTGAGATCAGAGAAGACGCCGGCATCAAATCTGGAAATCCTGTCGCGTCTGCAAAGCCAACACAGGAACCTGCGCGTAGTGTTGGAAAAAACGCCGGATAGTTTTCCAAATGCCATCAATACCGGCTTCGCCAGCGCTCGGACAGACAGGGTGGGGCTGTTGCTGTCGGACGACTGGCTTGAAAGGACAGCGGTTGCAGCCTGCCTGGAAAAATCGGCCGACATCGTATCGACTGGAAATTCCGTTTATTTCCCGGATGGCCGCCTCAATAAAGCAGCCTGCAAGGTACCCTCTGACGCGGTATTGCGAAGTCTCCAAACCCTGGAAGAAAAGGCCAGATACCTCCAACATTTTTTCTTGTTCCGTAGGGATACCGCGCTCCGCGTAGGTTTGGACGAAAGCATCGGCAATTACCCGGGCATCGATGACTTTGACTTCATTTGGACATTGCTGGAGCGGAATGCATCGGTGGAAGTTGTTCCGGCTCGGCTTTATCACTACCGCGATCACGACGGCGAACGACTGACACTTGTAGATCGCGAGCTGCGACTCAAAAATCTGATTAAAATCCTGCGCAAGCATGGAATTGGCGAATCGCAGATGCGACGGATCGTCGACTGCCATCTGCCGTGGTTTGGGAGGCCGATCTACAAGGTGATGTATCCGCATTGGCCCAAGATGTGATTAACGGCAGCGCGTCGAAGAGGAAAAAATGCTGCATGACGTGGTGGTTTGTTGCAGGCCTTATAGTGGATCGGGAGCTATTCGCAATTTTCCCAACGTCAGAGGATTTTACCTCGCCAAATACTTGGCGCGGACCGGCCTGAAGGCGATGTTCTCGACCTATCCGTGCTCGAATTTGGCTTGCCGGGTATTAATTTGCTCGGATTATGAAGGCGGCGCGGATTGGTTGGAAAAACTCCTGCCGGAACTTGGCGCAGTTAAGACCGAACGATTCTATTGCATGGCTGACTCCAGTCTTCGCGGCCGCGATCACGAAGCGAAGCCAATGCATGAATGGTTCAAGGCGCGCGGCGGCGTGTTGGTTCATTTGTCGGGGAATTCGGTTGATGCCAATGAGCACGTTACCGGTCTGGGTGTCGATACCGAAGTGGTGCGATACGATCCCGAAGCGACTCGAAATGTGATTGTCTTCGACTTTCCATCCGGTGAGCACGTCGAGGCGTGGAAGGAGTTTCGCCCTGAATTGCTTCGGACCTTGCGCGACGCGCTGCCGAGTTGTCGAATTATCGGATCCGGACCTGCGGACGCCCCGATCAGAGATGTCTTTGACACGTGGGTACCGTATGGCGAAGAACACCCGTCCTATGTTCGCCTCTTTAAAGGCTGCGCCGCATTTGTACCAGGCTGCGCGGAGTCGATGGGGCTCGCGGCGGCGGAGGCGCAGGTTTGCGGCGCGTGTATCGCGTGCCCCCGCGGCTATATCAACGAGGAGTTGGTTTGCCCGACCGCAAACAAGATGTACCGCGGTGGCGATCGGTCGCTCGTTCGCGCTCTCAGGCGAGCGTTCACACAGGATCCGGAGCAAATTGTGCGGGAAGCTTCGAGAAAGTTCGACATGCTCGCGTGGGCCTGGCGGGTTCGCCGCGCGATTGGGTTGGCATAGCATCGCGCCTCCGCGACCTCGCTGCCGCCCCGATGGTCTGGACATTCGCGCGCGGTATGCTTGATTGGCGCAGATTCTCGCGCGCGCCGGATCGGACCTCATGACAGCGTATATTCAGGCCCGCAACGTCAGCTTGACCTTTCGGCCGCCAAACCGGGCGCCGGTGCGGGCGCTCGGCAGCTTCGATATCGACGTCGAGGAGGGCGAGTTCCTGTCGATCGTCGGCCCGTCCGGCTGCGGCAAAAGCACCTTCCTCAATATTCTGCTCGGCCTGGTCAGGCCGGATTCCGGCGAGCTCTTGATGCACGGGCGAAAGATCGGCGGGCCGGGCAGCGATCGTGCGATGGTGTTTCAGGAATTCGGCCTGTTGCCGTGGCGGACCGTGCAGCACAATATCGAGCTTGGGCTCGAATTAAAGAAGATGGCCGGCGTCAAGCGCCGCGCCATCGCCGAACGGCTCGTCGCCCTCGTCGGGCTTGCCGGCTTCGAGCATCATTATCCGCATGAACTGTCCGGCGGCATGAAGCAGCGCGTCGGACTGGCGCGGGCCTTGGCGACCAATCCCGACGTGCTGCTGATGGACGAGCCGTTCGCGGCGCTTGACGCGCAAACGCGCGACCTGATGCAGGTCGAGCTTCTTCGCATCTGGCGCGAGGCGAAGAAGACGGTGCTGTTTGTCACCCACCAGATCGATGAGGCGATCTATCTGTCCGACCGCGTCATGGTCATGAGCAAGCGCCCGGGCCGGGCCAAAAGGATTTTTGCCATAAAACTGCAGCGGCCGCGCGAATACGAGATGCGGGTGACTCCGGAATTCAACGACCTTAAGCTCGAAATCTGGAACACGCTGAAGGACGAGATCGTGGTTTAGCCGATGGCAGAGCAAGCGACCGTTCAACCGTCATTCGCCGCGCGCTACCGCAATGTTCTGCTCGGCGGCCTTGCCGTCGTCGTGTTCTTCGCCGCCTGGCAGGCGATCTTTCTGATTGTTCCATTCAATCCCTTGTTCATGAGCAAGCCGAGCCTGATTGCGGCCGGCTTTGTCGATCTGGTCGAAAGCGGAGATTTGTTCGACGATCTCGCCGTCAGCGCGGTGCCGTTCTTTCTCGGCCTTGGCTTAGCCGTCGTCGTCGGCGTGCCGCTCGGCATCGTCATGGGTTGGCGCGTGCGGATAGGCTATGCGCTCGATCCGCTGATGACCGTTTTTTATGCGAGCCCGCTGGTTGCGCTGGCGCCGGTATTGGTGATTTTTTTCGGCGTCGGCGTCTCGGGAAAGACCATCATCGTATTTTCGCTAGCCGTCTTTCCGTTCGTTTTCAATGCCTGCGCCGGTGTGCGCGCGGTCGACCGCCTGCTGATCGACGTGGTGCGCTCGCTCGGCGGCGGCGAATGGGATCTGTATCGCAAAGTCATCCTGCCCAGCGTGCTGCCCTATGTCGTCGCCGCGGCGCGGATCGCGGTGGGCCGCGCCTTGATCGGCGTGCTGGTCGGGGAATTCTTCGCGGCCTCCGAAGGCATCGGCTTCGCCATTTCCCGCTTCGGCGATATTTTCGCCATCGACCGCATGTTCGGCTGCATTCTCACGGTCATGGTGATCGCGGTGGCGCTGACCGAGGGCATCCGCTTCGCCGAGCGCACCGCATTTCCATGGCGTGCCGGACGTTAGGACGAGACAATGGCCGAAATCCAAGCCGCCGATGTGCCTGCCGCCGCGCTGAACCGGACCGGCGAGCGCGCTGCCGCGGCCAAGAGCTTGTGGCGGCGCTTCGAGCCGACCGCGCTCGGCGCCGGCAGCATCATGCTTCTCCTCGCGGTGTGGCAGTTCCTGCCGTATTTCGTGCCGATGAAGGCGGGCACGAAACTGTTTTTTACGGTGCCGAGCCGGATCGCCGGCACGTTGTGGCAGATGTTCGCAACCGGCGCGATCTGGCAGCCGCTCGGGGTGAGCGCCGGCGCATTCGCGATCGGATTGGGCGTCGCGATCCTGGTCGGCCTGCCGCTCGGCATCCTGCTCGGTCGATCCAATACGCTCAACGCCATGTTCGATCCGTTCATCACCGCGTTTAACGCCACGCCGCGGCTCGTCTTCCTGCCGTTGCTGATGCTGTGGTTCGGGCTCGGGCTGTGGTCCAAGGTCGCCGTCGTCTTTCTCGGCGCCGTATTCCCGCTCCTGATCAACACCTACGAGGGCGTGCGTAACGCCGACCGCGTGCTGATCAATGTCGTGCGTTCGTTCGGCGCCAACGAATGGGATATTGCGCGGCTCGTCGTGGTGCCGAATTCGCTGCCCTTCATTGTCGTCGGGCTGCGGCTGGCGATCGGCCGCGCCGTTCTCGGCGTGGTGGTGGCTGAATTTTTCGGCGCGCAGGAAGGGCTCGGCGTGGTCATGGTTCGCGCCGCGAGCGAGTTCAAGGTCGATGTGGTGTTCGCCGGACTGATCGTGTTCGCGGGCCTGTCGCTCGTCATGACCGGGCTGGTCAAGCTCCTTGAGGACCGCATGAGCCGCTGGCGCCCGCAGCACGGCAGCGGGGATTGAGGTATTTCCCGGACGCGGTGCAGCGCGTTAGCGGTGCACCGCTGATCCGGGACCGTACCAAGCTCCAAATTCGCGACGGTCCCGGGTTTGCAGCGAACCCCACCACCAGCGCGCGCAAGATGCGCGTGAATGCGCTTATGGTGCTGCGCTGCACCCGGGAAACGCAGTCATGCGATCTCAATTCGACTTCGACGGCGCCGCGAGATTGGTCGGCACGTAATTCATCTCTTTCAGCGTCGCTTCGAGGAGATTGCGAGCGAGAAAGCTTTCCGGATCGGGCAGCGGTTTGTCCGCCGGCCATTGCCGCGCGGCGATCATGGTGAGCCGGCGCGATTCCAAAATCTCCCGGAACAGATCCGCAGGCACTTCGGCGCCGTAGGAGCCGTGAAGCTGATCCCAGATCAGGCCGGCCTCGGCGTCGGTCTTGATGCTGCCGATGTGATGTTCCAACACCTTGATCGAGCCTTCCTTATTGGTGCGGAAATACATCACCGCCTTGGCGATGGCGCGGATGACTTTCTTCACCGTATCGGGATGCTGCTCGACGAAGCTCTGCATGCACCAGATCGTGCCGCCGGCGCGCGGAATGTAATCGCCGGTGCGCAATAAAATCTTCAGCCCGGCTTGCTGGGCCACGGCGGCATGGGGAATCGACAGCGAGGCGCCCTGAATATCGTTATTGGCCATGGCGGCGATGCGCTCCGGCTCGCCCTGAAACGAGATCACCTTGTAGTCCTTGCCGGCATCCATGTGGAAGAAGCGGTGCAGCACCGCCTGCGCCTCGTCATAGTCGGCGCCGCCGGGACGACCCAAGCCAAGCGTCTTGTCCTTGAGGTCCTCCGGTTTGCCGATCTCCTGTCGCGTGGTGATGGTCCATTGCGATTTGAGCGACTCGCCGACGATGTACATGATCTTGGCGCCGCTCAGCGCCGCTTGCGCCCCGCCCGAGGGAATTGGCGCGCAGTCGAGATTGCCGGACAGGACCGCGGTGACCTGGGCGCTGGGTTGCAATTCCACGAGCTTGGCATCGAGGCCTTCGTCTTTGAAGAAACCTTCGTCCATGGCGACATAGGTCGGCACATGGAAGCCGTCGCCGCCGATGACCTTCCCCATGGTAAACGGGGTCTGCGCGCCGGCGTTGACGGTTCCCGTCATGGCCAATGCGCCGGCCATTGCGATCGTTGCAGCGGACACCAATACAACCCGGAATTTATCCATTGTCGTCTCCCCTGGCGGCCAATCCTTCGAGCGGCCCACCGCAGCATACCACAGCAATAAGATCGCTGCCGCGAAGCGCCGGCCGACACCCGTAAACGGCTCAGGATCGCATTAATTTTCGGCGCCGTCCTTCCTCGCGCAACTCATGCGCGCGAGATTTTGTCGCGGATGGCCTTTAGCCCCCGATTATGCGATTGTTCTTGCTAAGCTGGGGTATCGGGCGGCTTTACCAAACAACTTTGGCCTGGCTCGCCCACACAGTTGCTGTGGTTTTCCAGGGAGGACCCTATGAAACGGCTTTGCTTATTGGCCGCCGCCGCGACGCTTTTTGCCGCGCCGGCCTTCGCCCAAGACAACACCATTACCGTCGGCTTCACCGATTCGCAGACCGGCCCGCTCAATGTCGATTCACTGGGTCAGCAGCGCGGCTATGAATTCTGGCGTGACGAAGTCAACGCCGCCGGCGGCATCAAGGCGGGCGGCAAGAGCTACCAGGTGAAGTTCGTCACCTATGACGACCAGTCGGTCGGCGGCCGGGTGCAACAGCTCTACACGCGGCTGATCAACCAGGATAAGGCGGATTTCCTGTTCAGTCCCTATTCGTCGGGTCTTACGGCGCCTGCGGCGGTCATTTCCGAGCAGTACGGGAAGATCATGATCGACTCCGGCGGTGCCGAGGAAAAGCCGTTCGAGCTCGGCAACAAATATCTGTTCATGGTGATCACTTCCGCGGGCCATTATCTCTCGGGCGCGATCGAAGCGCTGAAGGCGAAGAATCCGAACGCCAAGATCGCGATGGTCTATTCCGACGATCCATTCTCGAAGACGGTGCTGGCGGCGGCCGCTGCGCAAGCCAAGGACGCCGGGCTCGACGTCGTGATGAACGAGTCCTATTCGCCGTCGACCACCGATTTCGGCCCGATCGTCAACAAGATCATCTCGTCGAACGCCGATGCGTTCATGGGCGGCGGCCATTATTCCGACGGCGCTACGTTGGCGCGCCAGATGCACGATCAAAAAGCCAATATGAAGTGGGTCTCGATCCTGGTGGCGCCCGCCGACGATAAGTTCGGCGAACTCGGCCCCGCGGCCTTGGGCGTGACCGTGCCGTCGCAATGGGAGCTTCAGGTCAATTACAAGCCCCAATTCGGGCCGACGACGGCGGAATTCGCCAAGGCGTTCCAGGACAAATTCCACGCCAAGGCGGATTATCACGCGGCTTCGGGCTACACGAGCGGCGTAGTTCTGCAGCATGCCATCGAGCAAGCCGGCTCGATCGACCCGGAAAAGGTGACGGCGGCGCTCAATGCGACCGACATCACCACGTTCTTCGGCCATGTGAAGTTTCTCACCGACCCCGGCCATCACGGCTTGCAGGCCGCGCACCAGATGGTGCTGGCGCAGTGGCAAAACGTAAACGGCAAGCTCGGCCGTCAGGTGGTCTGGCCGGAGGCGGCGCAATCCGCGCCTCTGCTCTATCCGATCTCGGCCACGCAGTAGCCGGAACGGGGCCGGCGCATTGACTTCGGCCCCGATTCCTTCCTGATCCGCGTATGCTCGGCATCCTCGCTTCGATCGTCGACGGCGTGCTGGTGGGGCTGGTCTATGGCCTCGCCGCCATGGGGCTCACGCTCATCTGGGGCGTGATGGACGTCATCAACCTGACTCACGGCGCGATGGTCGTCGCCGGCATGATGGCGCTCTATCTGCTGGTGAGCTCGCTCGGCCTGCCGCCCTATCTGACTTTGCCGCCGGTCCTGGTCGCCGGCTTTTTCGTCGGCGTGGCGCTCTATTGGATCGCCATTCACCGCATGGTCGGGCGGCCGCCGCTGATGAGCCTGTTATCGACCTTCGCCGTGAACCTCATATTGATCGGCGTCGGCACGGCGGTGTGGGGCACCGCGTTGTTCAACGTCGAGGTCTCGCTGCCGGGCATCACCGTCGGCCGCTATACCTTTCCCGGCGCGCATATTCTCGCCGCCGTTCTGGCGGCGGTGATTGCTGGCGCGCTTTACGTTTTTTTGCACAACACACGGATCGGCAAGGCGGTGCGTGCCGTCGCCAATAACCGCGAGGCCGCCGAGCTCGTCGGCATTCCCACGACCCGGCTCCTTGCCATCTCCGTCGGCCTTGGCGTGGCGCTCGCCGGCGTGTCGGGCATGCTGATCGGCACGCTGTTTCCGTTCACCATCCTCTCGGGCGACGGCTATCAGCTCAAGAGCTTCATCGTCACCGTGCTTGGCGGCTTCGGCAATCCGGTCGGCGCGCTGATGGGCGGCATCGCGCTCGGCCTGCTCGAAGGCGCGGTCACCCCGTTCGTGCCGGTGAGCTGGACGCTGGTGATCGAGTTCGCGCTGTTCGTTCTGGTGCTGATCGCGTTTCCCGGCGGCATATTCGCGTCGCGGCGCGGAGCGCTTTAGATGCTGCGGCGGCCGTTCTTCTGGATCATTGCGCTTGCGATCGCCGCTTTTGTGGTGCTGCCCACCATCGGCAACGACGTGGGAATGCGCGAGAGCCTGGTGCTCGCCGCCGTCTACATTACGCTCGCCTCGAACCTCAACATCATGCTGGGCTATGCCGGCTATATCAATTTCGGCAGCATCGTCTTTTTCGGTCTCGGCGGCTATATCTGCGTCTGGCTGGTTTATGCGCATAGCTGGCCGCTCGCTTTGAGTCTACTTGCGGCCGGCATCGGCGTCTCCGCGCTGTCGCTCATCTTCGGCTTCGGCATTCTGCGGCTGCGCGGGCCGTTCTTCGCGCTCTCCACCATCGGCATCGTCGAGGGGGTGCAGGCCTTCGCCGAGAATTTCACGCCATGGGGCGGCTCGTCGGGCATCTATATCTCGCCCGAAGTGTTTCAACCGCTGGGCGGTTCGGCGCGCGCGCTGTGGGTGATCTATTTCCTGTTCGTCGCGGTGATGGGGGCCTCGCTCTATCTGAGCTACGCCATCAAGATTTCG